>JAEEGL012146951.1_pt1 | contig 43219 bp, 33 predicted proteins | sample 9134231 | NCBI WGS metagenome assembly JAEEGL01 (sample SAMN16246548, study PRJNA631951) | gut metagenome | biome: gut microbiome; feature: rumen; material: fiber-attached | host: Bos | place: Iran: Karaj | collected 2018-10
AGGAGCAGATGCGCCTGGCCGACAAGGGCGACGACGAGGCCATGATCATCGACCAAGACTTCCTGCGTGCCCTGCAATACGGCATGCCCCCCACCAGCGGCATCGGCATCGGCATCGACCGCTTGACCATGCTCATGACCGGCAAGAGCTACATCCAGGACGTGCTGCTGTTCCCGCAGATGCGTCCCGAGAAAGTGCCCGCCCGCGACAAGGTTGAGGCATTCACCGCCCTGGGCATCCCCGAGGAATGGGTGGCACCCATCCAGAAGGCCGGTTTCCTCACTGTTGCAGCATTGGGCGCACTGGAGAAGCCCGGAAAACTCTTCCAAGACCTGCTGGACATCAACAAGAAATACAAACTGGGCTATAAAGTTCCCGTCGTTGACGAGGTGAAGAAATGGGTCGAGGCAGCCGCCGCTGCAGCCCAATAACCTTTGCTCTCTTAACTATAACACTGCGATGACAAGGACGCTGCTATAACCAGCGATTCTTGTCATCGCAGCATTTACCAATTTGCAATTTTTAAGAAAGTTTTCTCATCTTATTGGAGCAAAAACGTTCTCTTTATCGTTATCTTTTTATAACTTTGGCACTTGATTTAGTGGGTTTTATGCTTGTTTGTGGCGTAAAATCCTAATAATCAGTATGTTAATTTGAGAAGAATAATAACCTAAACAAATCAGATATGTTTAAAAAACATCTTATTTTAGCTCTGCTCCTGGTCATGGCGGCAATCACTGCCAATGCCGACACATGGAAGATGCATAGCATCTATTTGTCAAGTTACATCGATAATGTTTTTGATGCTGGAGATAAGGTATATTACTTGAACAATGGCTGTCTTTTTGAGTTTGACAAAACCACAACCAACACAACGGCTCTCTCAAGACAGAACAAATTGTCAGACAATGTAATTTCTCAAATTTATTACGACTATGAGAACCGTCTGCTCTTTGTCGCCTATGCCAATTCCAACATTGACGTCATCAATGCCGAGGGGCAGGTCTTTAACATCAGCTGCGTTAAGGACATGATTCCTCAAGCCCACAATGTCTCATTTGACTTCGAGTCCAACGATGCCCACTATGACTTCGTGAGCGATTACACAACCAAAACCATCAACGATATCACCTTTGCCAACGGCATTGCTTACGTCACCATTGGTTATGGTTATTTGACAATTGATGAGTCCACAATGGAGGTTACCTACGGTGTTGAATTAGGTCAGAAAATTAATATCAACTCTGTTTCGGTAATTGATGACATGATGCTGATTTTCAGCAACGGCTACTGCTATTACGGAGAACTTGGTGAGACTGATCCCATTCATAACTTTGAAAAGCGTCCCGGCTCCTATAATGGTTACAAGTCATTCCCCATCAATGACCACAAGGTTTTCGTGCTGGGCACCAGCAAGCTTTACACCCTCGATTTCTCAACAGAAACACCGACCTTGACAACGCTTGTGTCAGCAGCACCAACTTGTGTACAGCGCACGCCCAACGGCTTTATCGCCAATTTCAAAGGTCAGTCTTACTACTACACCATTGATCCTGAAGGCACGACAGCCACTAAGGCCTCGTCCACCGCTGGGTTTGCCACTTCTGACCCCTTGGGCGACGGCACTGTTTGGATCAATGACGCAAACGGTATCCACGTTAAAGGCAGCACAACCTACTATAAGAAGAACTCCCTCAATATTTCAGTCCCCTATTGGTTGAAATATAATGCTCATGACGGATTACTGTATGTTGCTTCTTCTGGCCCCAACGTGATTTGTGTCAACACGTTGTACACCAATGTCGTGAACACCTATGACGGCAATACCTGGAACGTTGTCACACCATATACCAATTCAGGTTCTGTTGGCTATGAGTTTGTGTTTAATCCGCTGGACTCGACAACCTACTTCCGCGCATCTTGGAACAAAGGTATTTTCAAGGTGACTAATAACGAGAGAAAGCTGACCTACAACAGCACCAATTCTCCGCTTGGCACTTACAAGGCTCATCCTGCCTTTGACAAACAAGGAAACATGTGGGTCGTTAGCTCCTACGGCAACGCATCATGCCCTGTGGCCGTCTTGCCCAAAGACAAGGTGGCTAACAACACGGTGACTCTGACTGATTGGTTCCAGCCAAGTGGTCTGCTGTCCTTGAACACAGGATCAATGCAGCGCTCTCGCTTTGTGATTTCCCGCAAGAACAACGTGAAGATGTATAGTGACTGTGATGTTCCTAACATCTCAAATAAGAACGGTTTCATCATGTGTTGGGATAACAATAACGAGGATCCCACTGTTGACAACTACCACCTGGCAGCGATAGACCACTTTGTTGACCAGCACAACAAGCAGGTTGATTGGATCTATATCAACCACATGGAGCAAGACAACGATGGTATCATCTGGGTTGGACACACCGCCGGAATTTTCAGCTTTGATCCTGATGAGGTCTTCAATGACATGCCCAAGGCAAAACGTTTCCCCCTTGAGGGCAGTTACTTGTGCGAAGGTTACTCAGTATACGATATCGGCTGTGACCGTGACAATAACAAGTGGATTGCGACAAACAATGGCGTTTACTACGTTTCGGCCGATGGTTCCAAGCTGTTCCAGCACTTCACCAGCACCAACAGCGACCTGCCCAGCGACGTTGTTTACAGCATTGAGTGTGACACGGTGAAAAACCGCGTATATATCTACTCCACTGGAGGATTTGCCGAGTATGTGGCAACCGGAAGCAAGGCCGCACTCAATTTCGATGGCCTGTACGCTCATCCCAATCCTGTTGAGCCCGACTACACCGGTATGGTTGCCATTGACGGTCTCATGGAGAATTCTTATGTAACCATTACTGACCGTGAAGGTAACGTTGTCGCTCAGTTCGGTCCTGTGACCGGCCAGGCACTGTGGGATACCAGTGGTGCTGACGGTGAACGCGTTCCCACGGGCATCTACCACATCTATGCTGCCCAGGGCGAACAACCCGCCATCACGGGAACACCGAGAAACACGGTGATGATCATCAAGTGATCGGCTGACGGCATCATCCCAAGAGACTTTACATTCAAGAGGGCATGTCGAACATCGCGTGCCCTCTTGTAACAAATAGGGCTTCTACATCAGTGTTGAAACGAAATGCTGTTTAACTCTTTCACATTCATGATATTCTTGCCAGTAGTGTTCTTGCTCTACTGGTTCGTGTTCAAACGGCACAATTGGCAGAACTTGCTCATCCTTGTGGCAAGTTATGTCTTTTATGGCTGGTGGGACTGGCGTTTCCTGGTTCTCATCGCCATCACGTCATTGAGCAGCTTTGTCAGCGGTCTGCTCATCAAGCACTATGAGGGAAAGCGCAGCGCGCAGAAAGCCGTGAGCGCAGCCAACATTGTGCTGAACCTGGGCATTCTTGCCGTGTTCAAGTATTTCAACTTTTTTGTTGAAAGCCTTGATGCCCTGCTGCGTGCGATGGGCATTACGATGGACTGGCCGACGATGAACATCATCCTGCCTGTGGGCATCAGTTTCTATACCTTGCAGGCCTTGAGTTACTCCATTGACGTTTACTCCCGCAAGATTCAGCCCACTCGCGACGCGATTGCTTTCTTCTCCTACATCAGCTTCTTCCCGCAGCTGGTGGCAGGTCCCATCGAGTTGTCGACCAGGCTCTTGCCGCAGATGCTCAACAAGCGCACCTTTGACTATGCTGTGGCAGTTGACGGCATGCGGCAGATGCTGTGGGGTTTCTTCAAGAAACTTGTGATTGCCGACACTTGTGCCGAGGTGGTGAATTATGTGTGGGGCGACTTGAACTATGCCTCTGGACTGTGCCTGTTCCTGTGCGCGGTGGTGTTCTCCTTCCAGATCTATGCTGATTTCTCGGGCTACAGTGACATCGCCATCGGTTGCGCCAAGCTGTTCGGCATCAGGCTCACCACCAACTTCAAGGTGCCCTATTTCTCACGCAACGTGCAGGAGTTCTGGCACCGCTGGCACATCACGCTGATGGCCTGGTTCACCCAGTATGTCTATTTCCCGTTGGGCGGAAGCCGCTGCTCCAAGGCTCGCAAGATTTTCAACACCATGGTCGTGTTCATCCTGAGCGGCTTGTGGCATGGTGCCAACTGGACCTTTGTGCTCTGGGGCTTGTACTATGGCCTCGTGCTGATTATCGCCAGTGAGTTCTGCAAGCAGCGTTACAAGGACACCGCTGGTCATGGCCGCCGCATGCCCACGGTGCGGGAATTTTTCAACATGCTGGTGACCTACCTGTCGGTCATCTACGGCATGGTGATTTTCCGTTCCCCCGACATTTTCCAGTTTGCGGATTATTCACGCCGGCTTTTCTCGCCGTTATCGTTTTTCTCGATCAACGGCATGACCATGAAGATGGCCACCGCCCTGCTGTGGTGTGTCTCTTTCATCGTCATCGAGTGGATTCAGCGCGAGCGCGAGCATGTGCTGCAGATTGACGGTTACCGCATCTTCTCGACCCAGGCAGCCCGCTTGGCGCTGTATGTGTTCATGTTCTGCCTGATATTCTATTTCTCGGGTCAGGTGCAAACATTCATCTACTTCCAGTTCTAAATTCCCGATATGAGAAAGTTTCTTATCAAGATATCCTATACCGTCTTGCCCATGTGGCTGATTCTCGTGGGAATGGCCACCTATCTGTGGGCCATTAACGACAACTCGGGAGACCTGATGCGCCTGGGCATGATCAACATCGGTGCCGAGTACACCGACTCGATGCGCGAGACTGCCCTTCCCGAGATTTATCCCATCGGGGAGAATGACGAGAGCCGACTGAGGCAGATGAATTGCGATGTGCTCATCATCGGTGACTCGTTCTCTCATGGTGGCGGCATCGGCCGTCGCGGCGATTATGTCAACTATATCCAGCATGACGGCGGGCGAAAGGTGACAGTCCTCTACCCCGACTTTTCTACCGAGAACCCCTTGCAGACAGCCTATGACCTGCTGAACCTGGGCCTGATTGATTCCACCAATGTCAAGAACCTGGTGATGCAAGAGGGCGAGCGCTACCTTGTCGACCGGCATAATGTGTTCAAGACAACCAACACTGAGATTTTTTCACCGCTAACCGCCACAGCGGGTGCCGCAACTGGCGGCAATGGCGGTGGTGCTGACCCCAGCACGACTGGTCCGTTACTCCGCGTCAAGGACTTCGTGTTCTACCGCCTGTTGGGTGCCGACCCCATCTACAAGAAACGACTGGACCGCGACATGTTCACCTGTGATGAACCCAGCAAATTATACTTTTTCTTTGAGGACGTTGAGATGGGTTTCAATGTCACTGCCCAGCAACAGCAGGCCGTGATCAACGGCTTTGATGCCCTCATCGCCAAGGCCCAGGAGAAAGGCGTCAATCTGGTTATTCTCATCGCTTGTGACAAGTATGACTTGTATCAGGACTTCATCGTGGACAACACCTATCCGCGAAAGACCCTTGCCGACGATGTGGAGCGATGGACAGCCCCTCAACGCGAGCATTTCGTCTATGCCAAGCCACTGTTGCTGCCCCGCATCCAGCAGGGAGTGAAAGACGTGTTCCTGTTCAATGACACGCACTGGTCGCCCGCGTCATCGCGTGTGATTGCAGCCGAAATCATCAAGAAGCTCAAATAGCCAACCCCTCTTCCTGCCATGGACATCAACTCGGTGGAATTTTACACAATCGCCTTTGTCGTGGCCATGTCGCTCATCGGGTGGCTCATGAGCCGCAGCGAGAAGAAGCCTCCCAGCACCCACATTGTGCAATTGGAGACCGTTCCTGCCCAAGATGATGCCCAAGACACCCTGACAATGGAAATCACCGACAACGGCCGTGTGTTGCTGCAGCGCACCGGCTTGTCGCTTGGCAACGAGGAAACCATCAATCTGGTCATCACCATCCAGGAAGACCACTGCTCCATCATCGAGAAAAAAGGCATCAAGCGGCGCCGCAGTGTCGGCCAGCCCGTGAGTGGGCAGGCGATGCTCTCCTGCTTGCGCCCGGGGTGCCGTTACCGCATGCGCTACGAGAGCCAGTTGACCAGCACGTGGGCCACTTTCACCTTTGACATGTCCTCGACCACCCCCAAGCAAGTGGTACTCACCTACTGAAGGCCCGCTGGCCAAACTCCTGCCCTCACACAATTTCGCAGCGGTGTTTTACGTTATAATATCACTACACATTTAAATAAAAAGAGATTGAGATGGCAAAGACAATCATCACACTGTTAGTGACAATGCTCGCTTTGAGCGCTTCGGCACAGCATGCTGTCGGGGATTGGAACATTCACACCTCGTTCGTCGGCAACAAAATCGGCACGGTAGCCGAGAGTGACCAGTGGGTCTATTATCTGGCGGGGACCGACCTGTTCAGGCTGGACAAAGACTCGGAGGAGAACGAGGCCTTGAGTCGCATCAACGACCTGAGCGACATGGTGATTTCCCAAATCCACTACAACAGCGACAAGGATTATCTGGTCGTCATCTACACCAACTCCAATATCGATATCATCAAGAGCAACGGCAGCGTCGTCAACATGCCCGAAATCAAGGATGCCGTGTTGACCTCCAGCAAGGCCATCAACGATGTGACCTTCGCACCAGGTTTGATCTATGTAGCCACCGACTTCGGTTATGTTTCCATCGACGACAGCAAGTTTGTCGTCAAGGAATCTCACATGTATAACAAGCCTCTCACCAGTGTTGCCCAAGTGGGCGACATGCTGCTGCTTTCCTCGAAGGACAACTTCTATAGCGGACGTGCCGACGAGTATCATGAGATGTTGTCATCATTTGACGTACAGGACTTCAAGGCTAATTGCCGCATCAAACCCATTGACGAGAACACTTTCTTCTGCGCCGAAGACACGACCTATCATGTGACCATGACGATTGATGCCGACGGTCAAGCAAACTTCAATCCTCGCAGGCTCATCGATGCCAAAGTGACTGTGATTCAAAAGACCGTTGACGGTTACTTGCTCATGGTACCCAATAAGAGATGCTTCAAAACCGATGATCATGGCCATAATCTATCGATCCTCGAGGAAGCAGGCAACGAGATGTGCAGTGCCCACCCCGACGGCGACGGCACTCCTTGGTTAGCTGGTCTCAACGGCTTGCACAAAGCGGGCAGCGAGAGTTACTACAAGCCCAACGCACTGTCTTTCGCCAACCCTTACTGGGTGACCTACAACAAGCAGAGTGACCTGCTGTATGTTTCCAGCACCACTGCGGGCATCAACACCTATGACGGCATGAAGTGGAGCGACGTGACCCCCGAGGGCGCACCTCGGTCAGGCTTATTCTGGATTGAATTCATGCCCGATGACCCGAGCACCTACTTCATCAGCACGTGGCAATACGGACTGCTCAAGGTGGTGGACAATCAAATTGCGCTGACCTATAACAGCGAAAACAGCCCTATGGTCAATCAGCAAACGACCAATTATGTTGTAATGCACCCCATCTCCAGCATTGACCGCAAGGGCAACTTGTGGGCGATTCAGACCTACAAGAAGAATGACCCTCCCATCGAGCACACTGTCATGGTGTTACCAGCCGACAAAACAAAGCTCAATCAAGTCACGGCAAGCGACTGGATTACACCGACGATTGATGTGGGTCGCTCAACCGACGAGCAGCAGGCCCGTTTCTTATCGACAAAAAACAGCAACTATGACATCAAGATCTACACTGATGGTAACCAGATGACACCATTGTACATGTGGAACAGCAACGGGGAGATTCAAAGCACCAAGCCACTGTCTTTTGATTCCTTCAGCGACCAGGACGGCGAGATTGTCTCGTGGACCAACATCAAATGCCTCACCGAGGACTTGAACGGCAACGTGTGGATGGGTTCCACCGAGGGCATCTGCGTCTTCAACCCCGCCCTGGCCTTCAAGGAGGGCAGCACATTCTATGTCACCCGCCCCAAGATTCCTCGCAACGACGGCACCGGCTATGCCGACCGCCTGATGGACGGCATCCAGGTCAACTGCGTGGCCGTCGACGGTGCCAACCGCAAGTGGATCGGCACGAACACCAGCGGCCTGTTCCTCGTCAGCCCCAACGGCGACCAGATCATCCGCAAGTTCAACACCACCAACAGTCCGCTTGCCTCGAACACCATCAATCAGGTGTGCTGCAACCCCAACAGCAATTCGGTCTATGTCACCACCCCGGCAGGACTGTATGAATACTTCAGTGACAGCAGCCCCGCCGAGAGCACCTATGACAACATCTACGCCTATCCCAACCCCGTGCGTCCCGACTATCTGGGCGACGTGACCATCGTGGGACTGATGGAGAACTCGCTGGTCAAGATTGCCGATGCCAGCGGCAACGTCATCAGGCAACTCAAGTCCACTGGCGGCATGACCACCTGGGACTGCTGTGACCAGTACGGCAACGCTGTCAAGTCGGGCGTCTATTTCGTGCTGTGTTCACGGGCCAACGGCAGCGGCGAGGCTGTCGTCTCCAAGATTGCCGTTATCCGGTAATTAGGCTTTAGGTTTTAGGCTTCAGGCTTTAGGGGAGCATCCGCCAACTAATGCCTAACGCCTAATACCTAACGCCTAATGCCTAACGCCTACGTTTCGTCAGTGGGTGCGTGATTTTTGCTTGATTGTTTGCAGTTTATGTTTTTTATTCGTTAATTTGTGGCTGTCTTCAATTTTGAAGGCTGCCTGGAGGCATCACATCAAAATCTAACTGTTATGGGACGAAAAATACTATTCCTGCTGATGGCCGTCGTGCTGATGGCAACTTCTTGCCGCACCAATGACGGTTTGACCAAAGCCGAGCGCGAAGCACTGGTGACACGGCAAGTTCAAGAGGGACTGGACACTCGCCACTACACCATCGCTGTGGACTGGATGAGGCCGTTGGGCTTGAGGCCTCGTCATGTGACCTCAAACTATGAGCTCAAGGTGAACGGCGATGAAGTGGACAGCTATCTGCCCTACATCGGCGAAGGCCACAACTTGCCCTACGGCGGCGGCAAAGCCTTGAATTTCAAAGGCACCATCAAGAACTACAGCATCACCTATCCCACGAGCAACCGGTCGCACATCGAGTTCACGGTGACCAATGTGGAGGACTCCTATTTCTTCCGCATCGACATGTTCAGTAACGGCAAAGCGTTTATCGACATCATCCCTCGTGAGCGTGATGCCATCTCGTTCGAGGGCGAGATGGTGTTTTAGCCATTCGACGGCACTTTGCGGCCATCGGCAAAGACGAATCAAACCGTCCTTTTTTCGCTGGCCTGTTAAACCATTGTGCGTTGATGATGTCTAATCAACAGCAGGCCAAGTGTCCTCATTTCATTTGTTTAATCACAACTAAAAAACCAGAAGAATATGCAAAAGTATTTCTATCTCATTGCTTTAGCCATCATTTGCATGGCATGCGGCACCAGCAAGACTGCAGTGGATCCGGCGCGAGCCAACGCCATCAAGGCCATTCTTGAACAACAGGAATATGTGGTGATGGTGGGGTCGATGCGCCCCTTGACAGCCCCCACAGTGAGTGTGAGCCAGGGTCAGAAGATGATTGTGCGCAACGGCACAGTGACCTGCAACCTCCCCTATGCCGGCTCGGGTCAGAACGTGGGCTATGGTGCCAGCGGCTACAAGGCGCTCAATTTCTCAAGCCCCATCGTGGACTATAAGGTGACCTATCCCAAGGAGGACCGTGCTGTTGTGACATTCAAGGTGAACAACGGCGATGACCATTATCGTTTCCATGTCGAGGTGTTCATGAACGGCAAGACAACGATTGATGTTGACCCGCAAGGACGTGACGGCATCTCCTACAGCGGCATGATTCACGGCCTGGACATACTGTAACAATCTAAAGGAAATCAATCAACAGGGGCGGCATCACCAATCATGATACCGCCCCTTGAATTTTCACACTGTCACCACGTTGACGCGGCTCACGGTGTTGTTGCCCGGGTCGCGTTCAACCTGGATCTGCGTTGAGACCCGCTCCTTGAGCAGTTCCACATGGCTGATGATGCCCACGCGGCGTCCGCCCATCTCGTAAAGGCGGTTGAGGGTATCCATCACACTGTCGAGATAATTCTCGCTCAAGGACCCGAAACCCTCGTCAATGAACAGGGTGTCCACGCTGAACACTTGCCCCGTTGTGCTCGACAATGCCAATGCGAGCGCCAGCGAAACCATGAAACTCTCGCCTCCCGACAGGGTGTTGATTGACGTGAGGTCGCCCTGGAGCAGATCCCGCACCAGGATGACCAGCGTGCCTGGATTGGCCTCAAGCTCATAGCGGTCGTTGAATTGCCGCAGATAGCCGTTGGCGCTGTTCAGCAGTTCGCCCAAGATATAGCTCTGGGCAATCCTGCGGAACAGTTTTCCATCGGCACTGCCCAGTGCGCTGTTCAACTTGTCCCACTGCTGGAAAACGGCCTCGGCTTTGTCAAGGAGTTGCTTTTTCTCTCCTATAAGCCGCTGGTTGTCTTCGTCGCCCTTGAGTCTTGCCTTGAGTTCGGCGATTTTGGTGGTGAGGGTCTCGTGCGAGTCTTTGCTCTCCTGGTGAATCTTGGCCAGCTCTTCGCGGTCCTGCACGGGGAAATCAGGCTTTTGGCCTGCCAGTTCCTCTTGCCGCTTGACCAGGGCGCTGATTGCACCTTGCACATGGGTGATGCTGTCGGCAAGTTCCTTTTGCGTCGTCCTGATGCCGTCAATCTCAACCTGGTTGTGTCCTCCCACCTCGACAAGGCGTTCCATGGTCATTTGCGTGTGCTCTGCCAGGTAGTGCTCCACTTTCAGGCGGCTCTTCTGGGCCTTGTCCCGTTCATTGCTCAACCTGTTGCTCCAGTTGATGTTTTTGTTCTCGAACAATCGCCACTGTTCATCCAGGTTGTCGGGCACCTTGTCACAAGGCAATTCATGCTCTTCCAGCCCCACGATGTTCAGCTTGTTGTCCTGCATGGCGGGGATGATGGATTCGGATCGGCCGATGGCGACAGCAAGGCGCTGTTTCTCGGTTTCCTTGTCGTGGTATGCGGCAGCCTTGCGCTCTAACTCGGCCATGAACCCGTCATTGGATTCGAGCTGCTGTTGCCAATCGGTCATCGTGAACAGACCGTTGAGTTCGTTGGTCAACGACACCACACGGCTGGAACTTGCCCCGATGGCGTCTTGTTGCCGCTTGATGCTTTCCGACACGTTGTTCAGGTCGATTTTAGCCTTGTTGTGAGCCTCGGCAAGTGTCGCAAGCCGTTTGCGCTCGGCCGTGATTTTGGCATTGAGTTCCGTGGCCTGTTGCAAGGTCTTGTTCAGCGTTTCCACTTTCAGGTCAATCGTGCTGATGAGGGCGTCGGCCTGGTCGTTGTTCACGGCTGCCCCGACCTCTTCGCCGCATTTCTCCAAGCATTGCCGCGTGTGCTGCCAGTGGCTGTCACGGTCATCGTTCTTCTTTTTCAGGTCGGCCTTCGCATCGGCGATTTGCTTCTTCAGCCTCTCGATGGCCTTGAGCGAGGCAGCGATGTCGGTCTCGGTCTTTTTCAGGTCATCCTCGGCAGCCTGCTGCTGTTTTCTCAAGTCCTCCAGCACGTTCTCGCCTTTGGGTTCCTGCAAGCGGGTGATGACGTTGCCGCACACGGGGCAGCAGTCGCCCTGATGCAGCGACTTGTGGGCCTGCTCCAGCAGATTGCTCCAGTCTCTCTCGCGTTCGACAGCGGTGCGGGCCTGTTCCTTGAGCGCCCGCTTGGGCTCGAGTGTGGCCTGCAGCTTCTCGAGTTCCTGCTGCTCCTTGCTGGACTCTTCCTCCAAACCTTTCAGCGCTCCTGCCGCTTGCGTTACCGCATCGTTGCTCGCCTTGAGCGAGGCGAGGCTCTGCTTGGCCGTCGTCAGGGCGTCTTTCCCCCGGTTGATGCCGGCGACATCCATATTCTCATAGCTGGTCTCCAGTTCTCCGACCAGTTTTTCCTGCTGCTGTCTTGCGACATCGGCCTCTTTCTCCTGGGCCTCCACCTTGGGCTTGCGCTCGGTCTCTTGTTGCAAGGCCCGGGTAAACTCCACAATATTGTCTTGCTCGGCTTGGCGCTGTTTCAGCAAGGTCCTGATGGTCTTGATGCCCTTATACATGTCGCTGTTGGGCGACTCACGCTCGAAATAGTCATTGATTTCGGCAAGTTGCCGTCGCTGTGCCTCCAGGTTGCTGACGGTGGCCCGCAAGGCGGCGCACAAGCGGTCATACTCCTCTTGCATGGCGGGTTTTTGCGCTGCCAGCGACTCGATTTGGCGTTGCGCGTCATGATTGTCTTTCAGCTCACGGCGCGGCTCAACAGTCGCATCCCAATCGGCTACCAGTTGCCTGTGGGCTGCAAACTCGGCTTGTTGCGTCATGGTCTGTTTCTGCTCCAGGTCCTGGCGTTTGAGAGCAAGGTCACGCTCATTGTTGGCCTTGTCGTCCATCCACAGCAACATCTTCTGTGCGCCTTCTCTTTTCTTCAGCGCCTCTTCCTGCTGCTTGACCTGCTGCTCAATCTCGTGGTTGATTTCGGCCTTCTCGTCCTCGCCCAGCAGCGTGATGCTCTGCAGTTGCGACACCAGGTTGTTGCGCTCGTTCTCCTTGTCGCGCCACACTTCAAAGATTTTCTTGCTCACCTGGGCATAGATCTCGGTGCCGGTCATCTTCTCGAGCAGGGTGGCCTTCTCATTCTCGTTGCTGTTGAGAAACTCGGCAAATTTACCCTGCGCCAGCACAACGGTGCGAAAGAACTGGCTCATGTCCAGCCCCAGCAGTTCGGTGATATACTCGGTGATTTCACTCGTGTTCTCCTTGTGCACAGCATTGCGGGGATCGTCAGAATGCAAGGTGCGCTCGGGCGTCATGATTTTGTTCTCGATCTTGCGGTGTTTCCTGTGCACATGCCAAGTGGCGGTATAGGGGATGCCCTCGTTGTCATCAAACGTGAGGCTGATGTCGGCGCTCACGGCCCCGCGGCGCAACAGCTGCCTAGGTTCCTGGGTGCGGATCACGTCCTGGCTGTTGCCCGCCTCATACTCGCCTCGCGTGGCGCTGTTCAGTCGCGGTGTGGTGCCATACAGGGCCAGGCAGATGCAATCAATGATGGTGGATTTGCCCGCGCCCGTTTCGCCCGAGATCAAGAACAGGTGCTCGCCGGCCAGGGGCGATGCGTCAAAGTCAATCTCGGCGTGCTCAATCGAGGCGATATTTTCAATGGTGAGTTTCTTGAGTTTCATTTTCTGATTTCTTCCTTTACTGATTCATAAACCTGGGTGAACATCTCTTGCAGCTGCTCGTCCATCGGCAGCCCGTATTTGTTGATGAAGTACTGCTTGGCGATGTCCAACGGCGTTTTCCGATTGAACTCCTCGACGGTCATCACCGCAGCGGCGCGAGCGATGGGCATGGTCGCCGTCTTCTTGATTTCGCAGAAACGACACCGCTTGTCCTTCACGGCCTGGGCCGCCTGTTCCTGGGCTCCCGTGGGCAGGAACTGGTCCACCTTGACGTTGAGCCTGATGTAGGAACGGTCGTTGGGGTTGAGTGTCTGCAACTGCTGCAAGGCCGTCTCAAAATCCACAGCCTCGTGCGGGGGGAGGGTGTGCAACGGCTTCAGGTTCTTGATGACCCGGGTCTCGACACGCGGCAACGCACCGTGGCCGTCAATCTCGACGATGCTCACCGAGTGCTCGCATTGTTCGTCAAAGCTCACGGGCACCGGCGTGCCGCAATAGCGCACCCGCTCGCTCACGTCCTGCGGGCGGTGGATGTGCCCCAATGCCGCATAGTCATAGCCCGTGCCCAGCGTGGCCAGGTCCACCCACTCCAATTTCATGTCACGGTCATGGCCCATTAAGTCGCTGTCGGCAATCGCCAGGTGCGCCATCAGCACCACGGGCAGCTCGTCATGGCCTTGCGCAACAGCGTGGTCAAGCAACGCCTGGAAATAGGCCTGCTGACGCTCGCCACGTCCCATCTCATCAACACCTGGGAGCAGCGGGAAACTGGCGGGGTAAGCAAACGGCACAGCGGCAACAACACCCTTGCCGTCAATCTTGACGAGGTGACTGCCCAAGTCAGCCTTACCGTCCTTGTCACGCCCGATGCTGCCCAGCACCCTCACACCAGCCAGTTGCCACAGCCGCTTGTCGCTGTCAAGACGCGAGGCGCTGTCGTGGTTGCCCGCAATCACCACAATCACCATCGACGGGCAAGCCTTGTGGATGTCGAGCATCGCATTCACATACAGGTTCACCGCAGCGTTCGACGGGGCCGGGGTATGGAAAATGTCGCCGCTCACCAGCAGCGCGTCGGGGGTGTGCTTTCGCACGATATCAGTCAATTGGTCGAGGAAATCCTTCTGTTCCTCGCTACGGTCATAGCCGTAGAAGTTCTGGCCCAAATGCCAGTCGCTCGTATGTATCAGTTTCAACATCGATGAGTAAAGATTAGAAAGTTGCACACATTATTTCATACTTATTTCTCTTCATGCAAATATAACAAAAAATGCCGACATTTGCAAACCCTCCCACCATTTTTTGTGTTTTTTTCGTTGATGCGCTCCGCAGGCCTCACCTTGGCATGGCCGCTCATGCGCAAGTTGAAGACAAGAAGGACAAGAAAGACAATTCATTTTTTTTTATTCAAAAAACCTCGTGTTCTCGCCCGCATGCTTTCTTCAAAAAGCAATGAGGTGTTTTGAGGACGGAATGGATGGAATGGACGGAACGGATGAAACGGATGGGAGGCAGCGTGTTGTGGATACCTCCCCCTAAAGTCTAAGGTCTAAACAAGGTCTAAAGTCTCGAAGAGCGTTTGCCAAGGAGGAAGGGGAGGTAGCGGTCGACGAAGATGGCGATAGGGCACAGGATTGCCATCACGGCAAGGGCGATGAGAATCTTCAAGAGGATGTTGTCGTCAAAGACGGTCTCGCCCAGCAGCCTTGCAAGCACCATCTTGATGATGCCGATGAGGTAGTTCTGCAAGGCGAGATAGGTGATGCTGGTCACGGCGACGATGCGGGCAAAGCGGCACACGGCACCACTGCCCTCGAGCCACTGGCTCACGGTGGCATACATGGGCACGGCAAGGATGACTGCCCAGGGCGCAAAAACATAGGCCACCTCGCGGTTGATGCGCAAGGGGCACACCACCAGCAGTCCGATGCCGACAAGCGCCAACAGCAGCCATAGCAGCACCCGCGACGGGCTCTCGCCGCCCCCGAAGTCGTTGCCCAAGCATCGCGGTGCGGAGAATGCCATGCAGTTGCCGAAGGCATAGATGGGCATGTAGAGCAACGCCTTGTCAAGATTCCACCATCGCATCCAGGGCAAGTCGGGCAAGACGAACAGCGAGAGGTTGAGCACAAGTGCGACGGCAAAGGGCCACCATCCCTTGAGGTAACGCTTGATGGGATAGTAGATGAGTTGCATCGTGAACAACGCAGCAATGAACCAGAAGGTGCCCAGCACCACGTCGGGCATGCCCTGGAAGAATTGCCACAGGGGCGTGAGCGTGTCGATGGCCTGCTCCTCGGGCCCCGCCATGCGGCGCCCCACAAGCAACCACAAGGCATAGAAAATGACGAAGAAGGTGGTGTAAGGCACCAGCAACTGCCGTGCACGGTGCTTCAGGAAGGAGAGGAAATCTCGCTGCTTAGCGATGTTGAACAGATAGCCGGCGGCGAAAAAGAAAACCGGTGCACCCATGTTGAAGAGCGCAGCCTCGTGGGCGTTGTCATAGCGGGGCGGCGTGTGATACACCACCACCAGCAGCATCGCCAGCATCTTGAGGTTATCAAGCCAAGCCTTCCTGTCCATACCTTCTCATTCTCTAACAATAAAAACGCTAAGACGCAAAGATTACAAAAAAGAACCCTCAGCGCCCTAGCGTCTCGCTATGATAAACAATTCAATCAGTCAATGATGTCAAAGCCCGTGTAACGCTGCAGGGCCGCGGGGATGCGGATGCCCTCGGGCGTCTGGTTGTTCTCGAGCAACGCTGCGACGATGCGCGGCAATGCCAGAGCCGAGCCGTTGAGGGTGTGACACAGGTGGGTCTTCTTGTCATCGCCACGGTAGCGGCACTTGAGGCGGTTAGCCTGATAGGTCTCGAAATTGGAGACGCTGCTCACCTCAAGCCAGCGCTGCTGGGCACCAGACCACACCTCGAAGTCGAAGGTGATGGCGCTGGTGAAACTCATGTCACCACCACACAGGCGCAGGATGTGCCAGGGCAGTTCCAGTTTCTCGAGCAAGCCCTGCACATGGTCCTTCATCTCCTCGAGGGCGGCATAGGAGTTCTCGGGCTTCTCGATGCGCACAATCTCCACCTTGTCAAACTGATGCAGACGGTTCAAACCGCGCACGTCCTTGCCGTAGGAACCAGCCTCGCGACGGAAACAAGCCGAGTAGGCGCAATTCTTCTTGGGCAGCTCGTCCTGCGGGATGATGATGTCACGATACAGGTTGGTGACGGGCACCTCGGCAGTGGGAATGAGGTAGAAATTGTCCACCTGGCAGTGGTACATCTGACCCTCCTTGTCGGGCAACTGGCCCGTTCCCAGGCCCGAAGCCTCGTTCACCACCAGCGGCGGCTCAATCTCGGTGTAGCCAGCCTTGCCAGCCTCGTCAAGGAAGAACTGGATCAAGGCACGCTGCAAGCGGGCACCCTTGCCGATGTAAACCGGGAAACCTGCGCCCGTGATTTTCACACCCAGGTCAAAATCGATGAGGTTGTATTTCTTGGCCAGTTCCCAGTGCGGCAGAGCATCCTCGCCCAGTTCGGGCATCTTGCCGCCCGTCTTCTCTACCACGTTGTCCTCGGCGGTGCGACCCTCGGGCACTCCGCTGTAGGGCACGTTGGGGATGTTGAGCAGAATTTCGGTAATCTCCTGCTCGGCGGCGGTGAGGTTATCGTCAATCTCCTTGTTAGTGCCCTTCAGGGCGGCCACCTGAGCCTTCACGGCCTCGGCCTCGTCACGGTTGCCCTGTTTCATGAGGGCACCAATCTGTGCCGCCATTTTGTTGAGCACCGACGCATTGTCGTCGCGCTGCTTTTGCAAGGCACGGCGCTGCTTGTCCAGTTCCACGATGCGCATGATGGGCTCACGTCCGTCAAATTGCTTGACTGCGAGACGGCGAATCACGTCCTCGGGGTCCTGGTTAATGAGTTGTAATGTCAGCATTTTTAATCTGTCAATCTATTGGTATTTGGTTCAAATAGAGTCTTATTCACCGAAGTCAATCGTCTGTGAGTCGCCAGTGGGACGCTTGTTGACAGGCTTGGGCACCTCAACGGGCCTGTCTTGTGCCACCGACTGCTGGCTCTCCTTAATCTTGTTGCGGAAGTCGGGCTTGCGGCCAAAGGTGGGTGTCTTCTCGATCAGGTCGATAACATCGTCATCGTCCAGTTCCTCGGGGGTGAGCACGACATAGCGGGCACTGAGCTGCCTGAGCGTCATATCGGTAATGGCCTTGTCACCATACTCTTCCTGCATGCGCTTTGTAGCATCGGGCATACTGGTCTCGGCTGCCACAACGGGGCGCCTGGTATTGATTGTGGGAGCCGACACCGAAACAGGAGCCTCGCCGTCGAGCGACACATTCAGTCCCGAAGCCAGCACAGTCACCTTGATTTTGTCCTCGAGCTTGTTGTCAAAGGCCATACCCCAAATCACATCAACGTCCTGGTCAAAGTTGGCCATGAACTCTTGAATCTCGTTCATCTCCTCCATGAGCAGCGGACAATCGCTGTTGGGGTTGTAGTAGAAGTTCATGAGGATCTTGCGCGAGCCATACACGTCACGGTTCTTGAGCAGGGGCGACTCGAGGGCATCCTCGATAGCCTTGGTCACACGATGCTCGCCCGTACCGTAGCCCGAACTGATGATAGCAGGGCCACCATTGCGCAGCGTGGTGTTCACATCGTTGAAGTCCAGGTTAATCTTACCCTTGACGGTGATCAACTCACTGATGCTGCGAGCAGCGATGGTGAGCGTGTCATCGGCCTTGCCGAAGGCGTTGGTGAAGTCAAGGTCCTTGTAAATCTCGGTCAAGCGCTGATTGTTGATGATCAGCAGGGCGTCAACATACTTGCCCATCTCGTCGGCACCGGCAATCGCCTTGACAATCTTCTTGGTGCCCTCGAACAGGAAGGGAATGGTCACGATACCGATGGTGAGCACGCCCTTCTCGTGGGCGATGCGGGCCACCACAGGCGCAGCACCAGTACCGGTGCCACCACCCATACCGGCGGTGATGAACACCATCTTGGTCTCGTCATCAAACAGAGCAGCAATCTCGGCCTCGCTCTCCTCGGCAGCACGACGGGCAACCTCGGGCACATTACCAGCACCCAAGCCATGGGTCGTCTGCGGTCCCAGCAACACGCGGTTGGGCACGGGCGACTCGTTGAGTTGCTGACGGTCGGTATTGAGGACGACAAACGAGACGCCCTCGATGTTCTGCATATACATGTGGTTGATGGCGTTGTTACCACCGCCACCCACGCCCATCACCTTGATGATAGTGCGCATCTTGTCCTTGTCCTGGAATCCTGAGTCCTTATCCAGCGTTGACATGATATCTTTGTTGTCCATATTGTAATCGTTTTTGTGTTAAAGTTCGGATAATAAATCGGGACACAGGTATTTACTGATCATCCTCGGTGTCCTCGTCCTCGGTGATGAGTCCGGAAAGCTTGTCTCTGAGGCGACCCAACTTGGAGCTCCAACCGCCCTTCTTGGGTTCCTTTACGGGCTTCTTGGGTTCGTCTGCGGGTCTTGTCGGGCGCTCGGGGATATCGTCATGATCCATGACAAGAGCGTCTTCATAACGTTTGAGATCAACGCAAGTTTCGCCGTCAGCAATACGGTCGGCAGCTGTTGCCAGCAACGAGAACACCTCGATATACTCCATGCGATTGATTTCGCTGTTGAGGATATTCAGTGTGGGAGGATTCTGACCCATGCGGACCTTGATCTTGATGGTGTCCTCCATCTTCTGACGCAGACCACCCATGTGGGCGCAACCGCCAATGAGGACAATGCTCTTGATGTCCTTGTCCGACACGCCTGCATCGGCAAGCTGCTGGTTGATGTTGGCGATGATTTCACCCGTGCGGGCACTGATATAGTTAGCGGCTTCACGCGAATTCACACGCTCGATCGTGACATTGGACACATTGCCCGGATCAAGCGGGTTGTTGATATTCTTCTTCACATTCTCGGCAGTCTCCTCAAGGACACCCAAGCCAGTCATGACGTCGCGTGTCAGGTTGCGTCCGCCCAGAGGAATGGTGCTCAAGTAGATCAGAGCCTTGTTCTTGTAGATGGTCACCGTGGTGGTCTCGGCACCCATATCCACAAGCATGCAACCAAGCTCACGGTCGCTGTCGGTGAGGATTTGCTCGCCCACTGCCAGCGGAGTGACGATGTAATCCTTGACAGGAATGCCGAAGGTCATCACACGATTGAGGTTCAACTTCAATGCCGGCTTCGAGACAATCAGGTTCACCTTGATTTTGATTGATGAGCCGAATTGTCCCACGGGGTTAATCGTTTCCACTTTGTCAACATAGTAGGCACGGGGCACAATGTCCACGGTGTCATGGTTGCGGATTGGGGTACTCGTTGCATCCTTGATGATGCGGTCGATAAGTTCCTTGGTGATGGGCTCGGTTGAACCCACGCTGCGGTTGACCTCGCTGATGATGCTGTGCAAGGACCTGCCACTCACACCAAGATAAACCTGAGTGACGCGACCGTCGATCATCCCTTCCAGATTCCTGATAATGCGGTTGATGCTGCTCTTGATATTCTCGACGTTCTGCACGATGCCGTACCTGACACTGTTGAGGTGCTTCTCTTCCTGCAGGTACTTGACGGTCAAAAAGCCAGCCGGGGACTTCTCGGCAATGGCTCCAACAATCTTGGAACTTCCGATCTCAAGTGCTACGATATATTGGTTCTTTTCCATAAAAAATGATTGAATTATTTATTGATATTTTGTTTTCAGTTCTTTTTCTTGGGTGCGGATTTATCCTCGGGCTTGGCCGCCTGCTCGGGTTTGGCCTTCTGCTCGTTCTCCTCGGCAGCATGCTTCTGGGCGTCGGCAGCCGTGCCTGTTGTCATGGTCTCGATGTCGGGAGCCTGTTCGTCATCTTCGGAATTCAGGTCAATGACCGGCTTCACCGCCTTGACGCGACGCGTGGCCACAATCTGATGATTCCACTTGACCGAGATGGTGTCAAACGTGTTCCATCCGCGCTCGGGCATCACCTTCTTGTAGAAGAGCTTGAGCTTGGCGAACTTGTTATCAAAGCCATCGGCACTGCCGATGTTGATCACATGCCCACTGATGTCGGGGACAAGAATGATGTTGTTGGTGTCCTGCACACAGTACATGGTGATCAGCGACCTCAAGAGCGAATCCTGCTCCACATAGTCGAGGAGCGGCAGCAAGCGCGTCTCGGGATACTTGCGGGTGAAGTGTCCACGCACAATGGGAGCGTCGCAATGATAATTGGCTGTGGCAGCCATGCGCTTGCCCGCCCTGTTCACATAGTAGGACTTGTCACCGTCAAACACCCTCATCACCGGCAGCAACTGGCTCACGGTGATGAGCAAGCGCCCGTTCTGGCACTTGACAACATCGGCTTTCTCGAGATAGGGCGAAACCAACAATGCCTCCTCGATATCCGAAGCGTTGATATCGGCCATGCGCTTGCCCACGACTTCCACCCCCTGGCCCTTGAGGTCATTGAGGACTCCCTGGGGTGTGACAAACGAAGTGCTGTCGTCATTCAACACAACGACATCGACAACATTGCACACCTCGCCATGAGACTTGGAACGTGCCCAAAGTATGCCGATGACCAAGGCCACCGCCATAACAGCGAGAATACTATTCTGTATCAGCTTCTTCAACGCTTTTGCTTCTTTAATTCATCGCATATTTGTTGCAGCAGATTGGCGATGTCACCCGCCCCCGCTGTCAATAGGACGTCAAAATTACTCAAATGTATTGACTTAATCAAATTTTCTTTCGAGTAAATGCATTTTTTTGTGGAAGTGACCTTTTCAAGTACCATTTCACTCGTCACTCCGGGGATGGGCTCCTCGCGAGCGGGGTAAATGGGAAGCAAGATCACCTCATCGGCCAGCGACAAGGCCTGGGCAAAGCCAGGGGCGAAGTCCCTCGTGCGTGTGTAGAGATGGGGCTGGAAAATGACGGTCAAACGGCGACCGGGATACAGCGCCCTCACCGACGTGATGCTGGCACGCAACTCATCGGGATGGTGGGCATAGTCATCAATCATCACCTTACCATGCTCTCCCGGCTCCTTGAGCCAGAACTCAAAACGACGCTTGGCACCCAAGAAGGTGGCCACAGCAGTCTTCATGGCCTCGACGGGTGTCTCCACAAGGCGACATGCCGCCATTGCCGCGATGGCGTTCTCTATATTGATCTCGACAGGCACACCTAGGTTGATGTCCTTGACGGTCTCCCAAGGTGTCACCAGGTCGAACACGATTTCGCCCTCGCCACGACGGATGTTCACGGCATGGAAATCGCCCTCGTCACGGCTATAGGTATAGGTCTTGACACCTTCGGCCACACGCGGTTTCAAGGCCAGTCCAGTGTGGACGATGAGCGCACCACCCGGCTGAATCAACTCGGTGAAATGGGCAAAACTCTCCAAGTAATTCTCGGGCGTGCCATAGATGTCCAGATGGTCGGGGTCGGTCGAGGTCACCACTGCGATAAACGGGTGCAAATGGTGGAACGAGCGGTCAAACTCGTCGGCCTCGATAACCGAGTAAGGACTCGTGTCAGAGAGCAGGAAATTGCTGTTATAGTTGCGCAACACACCGCCCAAGAAGGCATTGCAGCCCGTGCCCGAAGTGTGCAGGATGTGAGCCGCCAAGCTCGATGTGGTGGTCTTGCCGTGTGTGCCGGCAAAGCACAGGGCCTTGCTGTGGGCAGTCACCACACCCAACAATGCCGCACGTTTCACGACCTCAAAGCCATGCTCACGGAAGTAGGTCAACCCACGGTGCTCGGATGGAACAGCTGGAGTGTAGACCACCAGCGTGCGCTCGGGGTCACGGCAATAGTCGGGAATGAGGGCGGGATCCTCGTCAAAGTCGATGTGCACCCCTTCGCAAATAAGGGCACTGGTGAGGTCGCTGGGCGTGCGGTCATAGCCAGCCACGCGCTTTCCCTTGGCAAGGAAATAGCGTTCGAGCGCAGCCATACCGATGCCGCCCGCACCCACAAAGTATAATGAATCAAAATCCTTCATCTCTTTCATGATTAAACGATAGTTATTGCTTGTTGACGCCAACAATCTTCTCCACCTCATCGACGATGTGCTCGGCAGCATCGCGCAAGGCCATCGCCTCGACATTCTTGCCCAACTCGGCTATACGAGCCTCATCGGCAACGGTGGTGAGCATGGTTTCCACGAGTCGGTTGCCGGCATCGGCATCGGCGACCATGATAGCGGCGCCACGGTTCACAAGAGCCATGGCATTCTTGGTCTGGTGGTCCTCGGCCACATTGGGCGAGGGAACCAGGATGGCCGGTTTGCCCAATAACTGCAGCTCAGAGATGGAGCTTGCTCCCGCTCTCGACACTACCAGGTCGGCAGCTCTGTAAGCCATATCCATGTTGCTGATGAAAGGCATCTGAGCGACATTCTTCACGCCCGAAGCCTTCAACGCCTCGCGGCACTGCTGGTCATAGATTTTGCCAGTCTGCCAGATGACCTGCACATCGTCAATCGCCTTGCCGATCATGTCAAGCGAACCGCTGATGGCATTGTTGATCGTGCGGGCACCCAGACTGCCGCCAATGATGAGGATGGTCTTCTTGTTGGGGTCCACGCCCATGGCCTGACGTGCCTGCTCGGGAGTGGCACCGCACTCCAGCAGGTTGCGCCTGACGGGGTTGCCAGTGAGGACGATCTTCTCCTGCGGGAAGAAGCGCTCCATACCCTCATAGGCGACACAGATGCAGTCGGCCTTGGCCGCCAACAACTTGTTGGTCACACCGGCATAGGAGTTCTGCTCTTGAAGCAAGGTGGGAATGCCCTGCTTTTGAGCAGCCTTGAGCATCGGGCCGCTGGCATATCCGCCCACGCCGATGGCGATGTCCGGCTGGAAATCATTGAGGATTTTCTTTGCCAGACCCATGCTCTTCATCAGACGGGCAACGACCTTGAAATTGCGCAGCAGATGCTTGCGGTCGAAACCACTCACGGGCAAGCCGATGATGTTGTAGCCTGCTGCAGGCACCTTCTCCATTTCCATGCGGCCTTCGGCGCCGACAAACAGGATGCGAGACTCGGGGTAGCGACGGCGCACCTCGTTGGCGATAGACAAAGCGGGGAAGATGTGGCCACCAGTGCCACCACCGCTCACCAAAACTTTCAGTTGTTGTTTATTTCCAGACATTTTTAGGAGGTATTTCTGTTGGGTTTTCAGCATCGAGGCCCTCGATTTCGAGTGTCTCTTCAACTTTATTCTTCTTATTGCCATAGTTGGCGATAGTGCGGCTCACGCTGAGCATCACGCCAAAAGCCACACTGATGACAAAAATGGATGAACCACCTTTGGAGATGAGCGGCAACGGCTGTCCCGAAACGGGGAACACGCCCACGTTGATGGCCATGTGGAACAAGGCCTGGAACGTGATGAATGATGCCATACCGATGACGAGCAACGACGGCAGCACTCGCTTGCTGCGGCGCACAATCATTGCCGCACGTCCCAGCAGGGACAGGTAGAGCAACATCACGAACAAACCGCCGATAAAGCCCGTTTCCTCGACAATGATCGAGAAAATGTAGTCACTGAACGCCAGCGGCAAGCGGCTGCACTCACGGGACTGCCCGATGCCCTTGCCGATGAGTCCTCCGTTGGCCTGCGCCATGCGCGAGAACATCTCCTGCTGGTTCTTGGCCGTGATGGGCTTATAGACAAGCGAATCACGGTAGTACCAGTCATGGAGTCGGTGCATCCAGGTGCCCATGCGGCTCTCATCATCACGTTTAGTTTTCTTTTCATCGCCCACTGGCAGATCAGAAACCTGATCGTCGCTATTGGATGAAGAGGCCACGCCATTGGTGATTTCGGTCATGTTCTCCTTTTTCTGGTCATTACTGTGCTTGATGATCACAAAAGCACCCATCATGAAGCCGAAGAACACCATCAAGATGCCGATTTTCTTGTATCGCGCACCACCGATGAGCAGCATTGAACCAGCAATGGAGATGAGCAGCAGCGTGTTGGTCAAACCGCTCTTGATCATCAAGCCACCATAGATCAGGACGACAAAAGCGGCCCATATCATGCCCGTATTGCTGATATCCCTGTTCTTCTGCGTCTTGGCAAAGATGTAGGATAGCAGCGTGACTATCGAGAGTTTGGCCATCTCGGCTGGCTGTAGTGTTACTCCTGGGAAAAGCGCCACAGCGCGTCTAGCTCCATTGACATAGATACCGAATTTCATGACAAAAATCAGGAAAAACACCGTGAACAGCGCCAACACGGGTACCATGATGTAGAGGAACACCGGATGGTTGTAGTCCACATGCATGAGTCCGACGACACAGATGGCACCCACACCCAGGAAGATACACTGCTTGACAATGGGCATGTAGATACCCATCTTGGCCACTTCGCGACTAGATGCGGAGTAACTCTCGACGATTGAGATGATGACCAGCATGATGTAGATGCCCCAAATCCAGGGATCGCCATACTTGCGCGATATCTCTTTATATCTATTCTTTTTCTCTTCTTGAGGAGACATGTTATTGTCGTGAATTAGTGGCTTTTAGCCATTGTTGGTTGACTTCATTCTCTTGACACACTCCTTGAACTGGTTGCCGCGATCGGCCATACCGTTGAACAGATCGAAGCTAGCGCAGCAGGGCGACAGCAGCACCGTGTGACCGTCACCGGCCAGCTCGCGGCACTTATCCATGCACTCGGGCATGCTGGTGGCATCGGTAACCACAGGCACCATGCCGTCAAAGAAGGCATGCAGCTTGGCATTGTCCTTGCCCAGGCAGACGATAGCATCCACCTTCTCGCGCACGAGCAGCTCAATCTGCGAGTAATCGTTACCTTTGTCGATGCCACCCAGAATGAGGACGCAAGGTTTGCTCACACTCTCGAGGGCATACCAGCAGGCATCCACATTGGTGGCCTTGCTGTCATTGATATAGCGCACACCGTCCACGGTATCGACATACTCCAAGCGATGGGGCACTGCCTCAAAGTCGGCCAGCGCCTCGCGGATGATGTCCTTGCGGATGTCAAACACCTGAGCCGACAGACCACCGGCCATCGTGTTATAGACATTGTGCAAGCCCTTGAGTGACAACTGGTCACGCGGGATATCCCACTGGTCGCCATCCACATTGAAATTGAGCACGCCATCGTGCACCCAAGCAGCACTGGTGGGGTCATCGTCACCAGTGAAACCCAACTGGCGGGCCTCAAGATGATGCTGTTTGAGCTGCGACGCGATGATCGGGTCGTTCTTCCAGAAGATGAACGAATCCTCGCTGGTCTGATTTTGGGTGATGCGGAATTTCGCGGCGGCATAGTTCTCCATCTTGTAGTCGTAGCGATCCAGATGGTCGGGGGTGATGTTGAGCAGCACAGCCACATTGGCCTTGAACTCATACATGTTGTCAAGCTGGAAACTGCTCAACTCGATGATATACACATCGTGGTGCTCGGTGGCCACCTGCAACGCCAGGCTGCGGCCCACATTGCCGGCAAGGCCCACGTTCAAACCCGCCTTCTTGAAGATGTGATAGGTGAGTTTGGTGGTCGTTGTCTTGCCGTTACTGCCAGTGATGCAGACCATCTTGGCATCGGTGTAACGTCCTGCGAACTCAATCTCGCTCACGATGGGAATCTTCAACTCGATGGCACGCGCCACCATGGGAGCCGTGTCGGGAATACCCGGGCTCTTGACTATCTCGTCGGCGTTGAGGATTTTCTCGGGTGTGTGTCCGCCTTCTTCCCAGGGCACATCATACTGGTTGAGCAGGTCCTTGTAGGCCTGGCCGATGGGGCCCGCATCACTGAGCCACACGTCCATGCCCTTCACCTTGGCGAGCACAGCGGCACCTGCGCCACTCTCGCCACCGCCCAACACTACTAATCTTTTTGCCATATTGCTTTGTGTTTTATTAACTTTATAACTTTTATCGGATTTTCAACGTCACGAACGTCAATGCAGCCAACAGGATGCTCACCAGGAAGAAGCGCATCACGATCTTGGCCTCGGGGATGCGATGATCGGGCGTCTTGATCTTATAGTCCCATGTGAGTTTTGCCGGGTCGGCTGTGAAATGGTGATGAAGGGGTGTCATCTTGAACAGACGCATGTTCTTGCCCTTGTGCCGTTTGACATACCACACCTGCATGATGACCGAGAGCTCCTCGACGAGGAAAATGCCGCACAACAGAGGAATGAGCCATTCCTTGCGGATGAGCACTGCAAACACGGCAATGATACCGCCCAAGCACAAACTGCCCGTGTCGCCCATGAACACCTGGGCCGGGAAGGAGTTGTACCACAGGAAACCGATTGTCGCTCCGATGAATGCCGCCGCATACACTACCAGTTCACTGCTATCCGGGATATACATGATATTCAGGTAGGATGAATAGATCACGTTACCGCCCAGATAGCACATGATGGCTAGCGCGACGCCTATAATCGCCGAGGTTCCTGTAGCCAAGCCGTCCACACCATCGGTCAGGTTAGCGCCATTGCTCACGGCAGTGATGACAAAAATGGTCACCAGAATGAACAGAATCCAGCCACCCAACTGCTTGTACTTGCCCATCCAACCCGTGAAGTAGGCATAGTCGAAGTTGTGGTTCTTGACAAAGGGCAACGTGGTCTTGGTGGCCTTGACAGCCTGGGACTTGTGCACCTCCACCAGTTCGGGGGTCTCGTTGCGGTTGGTCACATGGACGTTCTCGTTCATCACGATGGCAGGGCTCAGATACATGGTCAGTCCTACGATGATGCCCAGACCCACCTGGCCCACAATCTTGAACTTGCCCTTGAGTCCTTCCTTGTTGTGATGAAAGACCTTGATGTAGTCATCGGCAAAGCCCAATGCACCGCACCAGATTGTCGATACGATCATCAACAGCATGTAAACGTTGTTGAGTTTGCCCAGCAACAGGCAAGGGATCAAAATCGAGATGATGATGATAATACCTCCCATCGTGGGCGTTCCCTGCTTGGCCGAGTTGCCGCCCAACTTCTCTTCACGCTCCTTGTCGCACATCTGACGCTCCTTGAGCTTGAAGATGATGCGGCGACCAATCACGATGCCGATAAACAACGACAAGATGAAGGCGAAGCCTGATCGGAACGTGATGTATTCAAACAGGCGGGCACCACTCACATGGTGATACTGTTCGAGGTAATGAAAAAGATGATATAACATGTCCTAACAATGATGTGGTTAATAATCAAACTGTAGCTTCTTCGGCAGCAAACACCTCAAGCACTTGCTCACGGTCATCGAAGTGGTGCTTCACTCCCATGATTTCCTGATAGTCCTCATGCCCCTTGCCGGCGATGAGCACCACATTGCCTGGTTGAGCCAATTGGCAGGCGGTGCGGATGGCCTGGCGACGGTCGGTAATCGTGAGTGTGCGAGGACGAGCGTCATCGGGCAGGCCCACTTCCATCTGTCGCAGGATTTCGTCGGGATCCTCGGTGCGGGGATTGTCGCTGGTGAGAATAATTTTATCGCTGCGCACAGCGGCTTCACGCGCCATGATCGGGCGCTTGCCGGCATCACGGTCACCACCACAGCCACACACGGTAATGATGCATCCCGACGGACCCACCACCTCGCGGATGGTGTCCAGCACATTCACAAGCGCGTCGGGCGTATGTGCATAGTCCACGACAGCGGTATAACCCCGCGGTGAGCGCAGCGTCTGGAAACGTCCAGCCACTGGTACCAGCAAGCTCATCTTCACGAGCACTTGCTGCGGGTCAAAGCCCAGCAATATCGAAGCACCGTAGACCGAGAGCAGATTGTAGGCATTGAAACGGCCAGTGAACTGCACCTCCAGCTGATTGCCGTTGATTTCCAGTGTCGTGCCGTCAAGCCTCGACTCCACGATGCGGGCCTTGAAATCGGTCAAGGTGCGCAGCGAATAGCGGTATTTTGACGCCAGCGTGTTCTGGAGCATCACCTCGCCCACCTTGTCGTCGGCATTGACGAGTGCAAAAGCCCTCTTGGGCAACGCGTCAAAGAACATCTTCTTGGCCGCGATGTAGTTATCCACAGTCTTGTGGAAGTCCATGTGGTCACGCGTGAGGTTAGTGAAGATGCCCCCAGCAAACGTGATGCCCTCGATGCGGCGCTGCACGCAAGCGTGTGAGCTAACCTCCATGAACGCATACTCGCAGCCTGCCTGAACCATCTCATGCAACAGGCGGTTCAATGTCAAATGGTCGGGGGTCGTCTGCTTGGCAGGATACTCGACCGTGTCAACGATGTTTTTCACCGTGGACAGCAAGCCTGCCTTGTAGCCCATCAGGCGTGCCATCTCATAGAGCAGCGTGGCCGTAGTGGTCTTGCCGTTGGTGCCGGTGACACCCACCAGGCGCAGGGCCCGTGAAGGATGGTCAAACCACTCATCGGCAAGATGAGCCAGCGCGATGATGCTGTCCTTGACCTGAACATAGGTCACGCCCTCGTTGAGCGTTTGGGGCAGATCCTCGCAGACGATGGCGCTAGCACCGGCTTTCACCACGTCGGCGATGAAACGGTGTGAGTCCACCGCCACGCCCTTGACGGCGACAAAGAGCGCGCCCTTGCCAGCCTGCCTCGAGTCGTTGATCAGGTCAGTAATCTCTATTTCAATGTCCCCAACCACACGCAGCGGCTGGATTGATGCTATCAGTTGTGATAATTTCTTCATTTCTCTATTGTATTTTTTGGTATTATTCTCAGGAATTTCTTAACCTCAGATTGATGCGTTGTCCTCGCACGAAATTGCTGCCCGACGCCAAGCTCTGGGCAGTCACCATGCCTGTTCCCGTGAAGCTCACGGTCAAGCCGGCATCTTCAAGCACGCTGATGGCTTCACGGATGTCCAAGCCGATGACATTGGGGACTCCCTTCTGCACCTTTCCAGGACGGGCATAACGGTGAGAGGATTTGATGCTCAGTCCACCGTTGATGTACTTCGACTTGGTGTCGCCCATTGACGCAAACAGCGTGGGATAGGTCTTTTTCTCCTGGCCTGCTGCAGGTTTCTCGGTGGCATAATCGGGTGATGGACCCAACAAGCCATGAGCATACATTTTGCGCGCGATGTTCTTGAGCACCGTTCCGCTGCTCGCACCCGCACCGCAGTTGGCACCCAGCATGAGCACCATGCAGGAGTACTTGGGCTTGTCGTAGGGGAAGAAGCCGCAGAATGCAAGACGCTTCTGTCCGCTGTACTGTCCACCCGAAGTGGTATAGGCCGTACCTGTCTTGCCGGCGATTTCAACCTTGTCGTCCTGCACCCAGTGGCGGGCAGTGCCATGACTACCCCACACGACGTCGTGGAGCATGATGCGCAACTTGCGGGCATTCTCGGGTGAGCACACCTGTTTGCGGATGTAAGTCACCGGGATGATAGAATCGGGTTCACCCTCACGCGAGAGTTTTTTGAACAGACGAGGCTTCACATACTTGCCGTCATTAGCGATGGCGTTATACATTGCCAACGTGCACAACGGCGGGATGCGTGAACCGTAGCCGAAGGCCTGTCTGGACAGGGTCACACGGCCGCCATTCTTGATCTCGGCATCTTGGAACCAAGGCGTCGTCTCGCCGGCGATACCCAAGTGGAACGGCTCGAAAAAGCCCATTTCCTCCAGACGCTTCTTGAACGCGGGCGGATTGTCGCCGTACTTGCGGACAATCAGTTTTGCCATACCGATGTTGGATGACGTCTCGATGATCTGTCGCGGCGTGCGTGTAGCTCCGCCGTGAGCATCGGTGATGGGCTTGCCGCCGGCATAGGTCCATGTCGAACCCGTGACGATGGGCTCCTCGATATTGTTGACGATGCCGTCCTCGAGGGCCACCATCATCGAGATGGTCTTGACTACCGAGCCCGGCTCATAGCCCAGGACCGCATGGTTGATATTCTCGACATACTCGCCTGTGGTCTTGCTGCGCTCCAGGTTGCTGATGGCCTTGATCTCGCCCGTGGCGACCTCCATGAGCACGCAAGTGCCCCACTCGGCATCGGCCTCGATGCACATCTTGTTGAGTTCATTCTCCACGATGTCCTGCAACTGCACATTGATGGTCGTGGTGATGTCATAGCCCTTGACAGCGGGCACACTTTCCACCGGCACAATGGCGTTAGTGAGTTGGATATTGCGCGCGATGCCAGGTTTGCCATACAGCAACGAATCGAGCGCACTCTCCAGGCCTGAACGGCCATGCACACCAGTACTATCCAAACTGCCGATACTGCGCGCCGCCATGGCGCCATAGGGCTTGGTGCGCTTGACATGCAACTCCTCGTAGAAACCCGTCTGGTTCTTGGGGCGCCTGAAGAAGGGGAAATTGCGCACGCGCTGATACTCACGATGCGTGAGCATGCGGGAGAAGAGCCTGTAGGCATGATTCTTGCGCGGTTTCTTGCCCGGGGTCTTGGGGTTTGCAGCGTCAAGGATGTTCTTGCGATCCTCAAGCAACTTCTTGCGCCACTCGACAGCTGTCATCGTGGGGTCAAAAGCGGCAAGACTATCGCACAAGGGGCCGAGGTCTTTCTTGAGCGAGTCGACCTTGATGCCCTCGGTGAACCAGTCAATGCGCACCACATAGAACTGGAGGTTTGCAGCCAGCACAGTGCCATCATCGGCCAATAGCTTGCCTCGTTCGGGTGGGATAGACGTGACGCTGTCCAACACAGTCTTGGCCTTTTCGTTCCACGCCGCTGCATGGACGACAGTCAACTTGAACATGTTCCAGATGATCGTCACCGAGAACAAGAGCATGAATCCGACCACCAGTCCATAGCGCCACAAAATATGCCGTTTGTTATTCTGCTTCATAAGTCAAGGGGTGTAAATTAAGCAACCAATCAGTTAATAATCAGCAAATCAATGGGAGCTGAGTTCGTAGGGAGGATCCAGAGGCGGTGTCAGATCCAGCCGCTTCTCGCTCATGAGTTTGACCATCTGGCTCTCCCTGATCATGGAGTTGTACTTTGCGCTCGCGTTGACCAGGTCGGTCTGTGCGTTGGCCAACTCGGTCTTGAGGGTAATGAGTTCCTGGATGCTGCGCTGACTGGAGAACTTGTTGCCGATGTAGGCAAGCGCCATCGCCACAATGAAGACGACGTAATACCAGTTGCGCTTAAAGAAATCCAACGAGAAGAAACGACCCTGAATCAGGTCCTTCCCCGCTTTTTTTCTCGTGTATACAGTATTGTTCTTTTTCTCACTCATGGGTGTCAACAGATGCTTTAAGTTGTTTTTATTTTTTAGTTTCACTGGTCAGCACGGCCCTACTGTGCGACCAACTCGGCGACACGCAGTTTAGCACTGCGCGAACGGGGGTTGCGTTCCACCTCGTCGTCGCTGGGGACAATGACCTTGCCGGTCACCACACGCCAGGGCGTGTTCACACGACCATAGAAGTCTTTCTCCTGCTTACCCTCCACGTTGCCCGAGCGCATGAAGTTCTTCACCAGGCGATCCTCCAGGGAGTGGTAGGTGATGACGACGAGGCGCCCTCCCGGGTTGAGCACTTCGAGCGACTGCGACAACAGTTTGCGCAGGGCATTCAGTTCCCCGTTCACCTCGATGCGCAAGGCCTGGAAGACCATCGAGAGTTCCTTCTTCTCTTGTGCCGGCTTGAGCAACGGCCTAACGACATTCACGAGGTCACCGGTTGTCGCCAGCGGACGGGCTTTGACAATAGCCGCCGCCAGACGTCGCGACGCCTTGAGTTCACCGTACAGGTAGAGCACCTGAGCCAGTCGTTGCTCATCATAGCCATTGACAAGGTCCTTGGCAGTGAACGATGCGGAGCGGTTCATGCGCATGTCAAGCGGAGCGTCACCACGGAAGGTGAATCCTCTATCCAATGCGTCAAAATGATGGAAAGAGACGCCCAAGTCGGCGATGATGCCATCCACACCACTGATACCATAGTAGCGTAAGAAATTCTTGAGGAAGGCAAAATTCCCGTGTGCAAATGTAAACCTGTCATCTTGCAGACGGTTTGCCCAGGCATCCATGTCCTGGTCCATTCCCACAAGCCTTCCCGCCGCATTCAGACGCGACAGAATGGCACGACTGTGCCCGCCGCCACCGAATGTCACGTCAACATAGGTGCCGCCGGGCTTTATGTCAAGCCCCTCGATGCTCTGCTCGAGCAACGCAGGAATGTGATATACAGTCTGTTCCATTCAAAAAAACCATTGCTATCGGGTGTGTCTCTTTTCCCATTTTTTTGGGACTTCAAAGGTACAACATTTTTCCGAGATAATTTGCAATCCCAAACCAGAAATTTACATTTTTGAAAATAAAAATTGTTAACAACCCCTGTTAATAACTTTAATCACCAGAAAATCGGCAAATTAAGCCAAAAATCAAAAACTATTTACATCTGCAAAAAGACCTAATCCTCACCCTTTGGGGCCAGACCACTTTAGACAAAGCCAACAACCAGCTGAAAAGCCCTCTAGAGCAGGCCGATGTCAAAATTTTTGCAAATTTTATGGATTATCTATAAATTTTTAATAATTTTGTCTCCGCAATCTAATCATAACCAAAATGAATGACTCTAAAGATTCATATAACACATTGACCCACAACAGGTTCACAAAGGAGGTTCTGCAATGTGCACGCACGCCGTTCTATTGCTACGACCTGGGGTTGCTGCATGCGACAGTTTTGGAAATCAAACGACAGACCGCCGGAATGAACTGCATTGTCCACTATGCGCTGAAAGCCAACGAGAACAAACGCATCATCAGTGAGATTGCAAGGATGGGATTAGGCGCCGACCTGGTGAGCGGAGGAGAAATCCAAGCCGCCATCGATGCAGGATACAACCCGCAAGACATGAGCTATTCGGGCGTCGGCAAGACAGATTGGGAAATCAGGCTGGGACTGGAGCTTGAGCTGGGCTGTTTTAATGTGGAATCATCGGCCGAACTCGAAGTCATCAATCAGATTGCCGGCGAGATGGGCCGACAGGCGCGCATCGCCATCAGGGTGAATCCCGATATCGACGCCCACACCCACCGCTACATCACCACGGGCACTGCCGACAATAAGTTCGGCATCACACTTGACATGCTGCCACAAGTGGTGCGCCAAGCCATCGATCTTCCTCACATCCAGCTCTTGGGGCTACACTTCCACATCGGCTCACAAATCACCGCCATGCGCCCCTATCAGATGCTCTGCGACATGGTGAATCAACTGATTGACGAGTATGAAAACGAGGGCATCAGATTTGAGCAAATCAACGTTGGCGGCGGATTAGGCATCAACTATGAACAGCCTGACGAACAACCGATTCCAAACTTTGAACAATACTTCGGGACATTCAGGCAAGGGCTCAAACTCAGACCGTACCAACGGCTCCATTTTGAGTTGGGGCGAGCCATCGTGGGACAATGCGGCACACTGATTACACGGGTGACCTATGTGAAAGAAAGTCGTGCCAAGCGTTTCGTCATTTTGGATGCCGGCATGAATGACCTGGTGAGGCCTGCGCTGTATGGCGCATGCCACAAAATCCAGAACTTGAGCGCTCCTGATGACTTGCCCATGGCGAGGTGCGACGTGGTGGGTCCCGTGTGTGAATCCAGTGATGTTTTTGCCAAAGACTACCCTCTTCCCATCACGCGACGCGGCGATCTCATCGCCATCCGCTCGGCAGGCGCCTATGGCGAGTCCATGGCGTCGAGTTACAACATGCGTCCCCTGCCGCAGGCTGTGTTTTTCAACCATTTATAGCCACAACTTCGACCTATTGCTAACCATAAATGGTCATGTTCCAAAAAAAATTGAAAAAATTTACAAGATTCTGTAGCATTTACAAAAAAAAGGGGTACATTTGCATGCAGTTACAACACTGTCTCCATGGAAAAGATTGATACTCTTGACAAGAAGATTCTTGAGATTATTATGAATAACGCTCGCATCCCCAGCAAGGATGTGGCGCAAGTGTGTGGTGTGTCGCGTGCTGCTGTGCATCAGCGCATTCAGCGACTCATTGACGAGGGAGTGATCACCGGCTCGGGTTACAATGTGAACCCCAAACTGCTCGGTTACTCGACCTGCACATTCATCGGACTGACTCTTGAGCGCGGCTCCATGTACCGCAATGTCGTTCCCGAATTGCTGAAGATCAAGGAAGTTGTGGAGTGTCACTTCACCACAGGCCACTACACGATGATGATTAAGGTGTATGCCCGTGACAACGAGCACCTGATGTCGCTGGTCAATGACCACATCCAAAACATCGAAGGTGTCGCTGCCACTGAGACGCTCATCTCGCTGGAACAAAGCATCAGCCGCACCTTACCCATCTGTTATGAGGAGTGACATCATTCCCCACCCTAAAAACCCGATATCACATTTATTATTTGTATCTTTGCGCCATCATAACACTAAACAACAGTAAAGATGGATAACAACAGATATTGCGTCATCATGTGCGGCGGCGTGGGCAGCCGGTTTTGGCCATTCAGTAAGGCCTCAAAGCCTAAGCAATTCATTGATTTCTTCGGTACAGGACGCAGCCTGCTTCAAATGACATTTGACCGCATCAAGGACATTGTTCCCAATGAGAACATCATCCTTATCACTAACGAGAATTACGGTCCTCTCATCAAAGAGCAACTGCCCGAAATCGCCGACAACCAGATTCTGCTGGAGCCGGTTCGTCGCAACACTGCCCCGTGCATCGCATGGGCAGCTCATCACATCAAGGCGCTCAATCCCAACGCGAAAATGCTTGTGGCGCCGAGCGACCACCTCATCCTGAACGTGGAAAAATTCAAGAACTGCGTCATCAAGGCCTTTGAGTTCATCGAGAACCGCGACGCCCTTGTCACCATGGGCATCAAACCCAACCGCCCCGAGACCGGCTACGGCTACATCCAGGTGGGTGAGCAGGTGGAGGATGACTTTGCCGCAGTAAAGACTTTCACCGAGAAGCCCGACGAGGACCTGGCGCGCCTGTTCTTGAGGTCAGGCGAGTTTTTCTGGAACTCCGGAATGTTCTTCTGGAGTGCCGACAGCATCCTCAAGGCCCTTGACGACCATGTTCCCGAGATGAGCGCCGTCTTTGAGATGGGCAAACCCTACTTCGGCACCGACAAGGAACAAGAATACATCAACGCCAATTTCGAGGCATGCCCGAGCGTGAGCATCGACTTTGCCGTGATGGAAAAAGCCCCCAACGTGTATGTCGAGACGGTGGACTTCGGGTGGAACGACCTGGGCACCTGGGGCTCGCTGTATGACTACTCGCCCAAAAACAAGGACGGCAATGTCACCCAAAACAGCCGAGCGCTAATGTTCAACAGCCACAACAACATTGTTGCCATCAAGGGTGACAAGCTCCTGGTTGCTTCGGGCTTGGAGGGATACATCGTCGCCGATGTCGAAGATGCCCTGCTCATCGTGCCGCTGGAGGAGGAACAGAAGATCAAAACCTATGTCAACGAAGTGAAATCAAAATTCGGAGACAAATACCTGTAACATATCCCTTTAGACACTTACACTTACATGAAAAGATCAGGAGGCGGTCCGCTATGGAACCGCCTCCTTGTTATTGTGTCTTAAAAGTCTTGCGTGTCACGTCCCGACGCAGTATCGGGCGGATGAGCAACGATTATTGATCGGCAGGCTGCTGCGGTGCGGCGTTGTCACGCGGACGAGCAAGCAGCTCAAAGGTGTCGACATAGATCTCGGTGGTGAAGCGTTTCACCTGGTTGCGATCTTCCCAAGCGCGGGTGCGCAAGCGACCTTCCAGGTAAATCTGCGTTCCCTTGCGGATATAGCGTTCGGCGACCTCGGCATTCTTCCCCCACATCACGATGTTGTGCCACTCGGTGCGCTCGGGTACCTGAACACCGTTAGCGTTAGTATAAGCCCTGTCGGTGGTAGCGAGTGTAAATGATGCTACGGGCTGATTTTGTGCAACATAGCGCACATCAGGGTCTTTGCCCACACGACCCAACAATATGACTTTATTGACTGACATTTTGAATTGATTGATTTATTGTGGTTTGTTAAGCTATAAAATCTTTCTCCCTTATATTATATATAATGTGGTAAAACCATTTATCAACAACCGGTAGCCTTGAGGCCAAGTCCCACACGCTCGAGCAAGCCGAACATCAGGTTCATCACATGAACCGCGTTGCCTGCACCTCCCTTGAGCAGACCGTCCATCACGGCATGCACGGTGAGCCATCCCTTGCGGTCATCCTTGTCGATGCGAATCAGACATTTGTTGGTGTTTTCCACATCGGCAGCAACAATAGGCCGGTCAACAATGAACACGAAGTTATGGTCATCATAGTACTGCTCATAGAGCTGCCTGAGCGCCTCGTCCTCCAGCCCGCACTTGAACCTTACCGCCACAGCAAGCATGCGACGCTCGGCCAGGCGGGTGATGTCCATGACAACAGGCTGGTTAAAGCTTGACTGGCATTGTGAGAGCGCCAACATCACCTCATCGGTCTGCTGTCGAGCCCATTGCTCCAGTGATTCATCATTCCCGTTCAAGGCACAGTCACCCACAGCGGCATGCACAGTGATGGGATTGTTGAGCAGCAGGTTGCGTGCCATGGGCATCAGCGCCAACAGTGTTGCCATCGCCACTCCACCCGGTACCGTAACATGATGGGCGTCATGTACCAGTACACGACGCTGCATCTCGCCCATGCCATAGGTCCACAGTTTGTCCTCGCCATGGTCCAGGTTGTGTTCTCCTGTCAAATCCACCACATGGCAGTCTTGCGACAGGCATTGTGTCTTCACCGTATCAGGCAGTTTGTCCAAACCAGCACCGATGAACACGATATCCACTTCGTCACAATCCACGGTGTCGGCGACCACAAGGTCACACTCACCGATAATTCCTGGAACGAGATGTTCTAGTCGTGTCCCCGGTGGACATGACGCAGTCACCCATTGAATTTCAACATCAGGGTGGTTGATGAGCAAGCGCACCAACTCGGCTGCACGCAGGTCGTCACATCCTGTGATACCGACTTTAATCATCGGCACCAGGATTTGACATCACTCCCATTGAGTCAAGTGAATTCTTGGGCATGAACTGCTCAAAGACAACTCTGGCCTGCTCATGGGTAACACCTTCGGCAAGGATAGCGAAGAGGGTGTCGGCACCGGCGATGGTTCCCAGCACTTCGGGCGGTCGGCACATGTCGATGTCATAGGCAAGACCAGGCGCATAACCATTGCGCGTCTTGATGACTGCGATATTTCCTGAATATGTGACAGATACCAGTCCCACCTGTTTGGCTGCATGAGCATCAGTCTGACGCATACTCAAAAGCCTGTCTTGCAATTGGTTGCTGTCTGGAATGATGTACATGTAGGTGTTACGGTCAGTAGCCACTTTAGAAATCTTGAGTGCCTTGAGATCGCGCGACAAAGTAGCTTGAGTCACATTGATGTTGTGCTCACGCAACATGTCAGCCAACTCACTTTGACTTCCGATGCAATTGGTCTTGATCAGGTCAGTAATCAATTGTAAACGGTCACGTTTTCTTTTCACGAGTACTTTCTTTTTTCTTGGTTTTTTTGTTAATGTTTCGTTCTCCATTTGCATATATACTTAAAATTATGGTTTGAGTCGCAAAGATATATACATTCCACCGAAAGAACAACATATTTATTGAAATTTTTTATAAAAATTCATGCATTCCGGTTAAGAGTTACAGCATTTCACCAATAACCGTAATTGAATTCCACTTACTTAAGTTTATTTGCAATAACGAAAAACCGGAGATGTGCCGCTTTATCCAGCATACCCACCCTTTGCAGGAAGCGAAGGGAAAGATGAATTGACAACAATGACCACGAGCAATAGTGAATTTACTTGAGACTAAAAACCGATAACTGAAAACTTATTCGTACCTTTGCAGCATTCAAAGCTAAAAATGACATGATGACCGAAAAATTTGACATGGTGGCGAAGACCTTCCTAGGACTGGAAGGAGTGCTGGCCGACGAGTTGCGTGCCCTGGGCGCAGAGGAAGTGACTGAAGGTAACCGCGTGGTGGCATTCAAGGGTGACAAGGAGATGCTCTACAGGGCGAACTTTGCCTGCCGCACAGCGGTGCGAGTGCTCAAACCCTTCATCACATTGCGCTCGACAGGAGCCGATGACCTGTATGAACAACTCAAGTCGTTCGACTGGGAACAGCTGATGACGGTGAACACAACCTTTGCCATCGATGCCACGGTCTATAGCGAGGAATTCAACAACTCGCGCTTTGTCACCTATCGTGTCAAGGACGCCATCGCCGATTACTTCAACGACAAGTATGGCAAGCGCCCCAGCATCCGCCTCACCAATCCTGACATCCGTTTCGACGTCCACATCTCGGGCCGTGACGTGACATTGTCGCTCGACAGCAGCGGTGATCCGTTGTTTAAACGTGGCTGGCGCACAGCGCAGACCGACGCACCCATCAACGAGGTGCTGGCGGCAGGCATCATCATGCTGAGCGGATGGAAGGGAGATACCGATCTGGTGGACCCCATGTGCGGCTCGGGCACGTTCCTTATCGAGGCAGCCCTCATCGGCGCCAACATCGCACCCGGTGTGTATCGCGACCATTATGCCTTCCAGCAGTGGCCCGACTATGATGCCGACCTGTTCGACAAGATCTATAACGACGACAGTGCCGAGCGCGAATTCACTCATAAGATTTACGGCAGCGACATCGAGGGCAAAGCCATCGCCATCGCCCGTGCCAACGTCAAGAATGCCGGTCTGAACAAATACATTGAACTGGAACGCCGTGACCTCAACGACATCGAAGAGGTGCCCGAACATGGCACGCTCATCAGCAACCCGCCCTATGGCGAGCGCCTGAACCTTGAGGACATTGAGCAGTTCTACAGTGACCTGGGTTTCAAGCTCAAACACACCTTCAAGGGGTATAACGTGTGGCTCATCTGCTATGACAAGGAGCAGTATTTCAAGATCGGTCTCAAGCCGTCGGTGAAGTATGCCCTCAACAATGGCGGGCTGGATTGCGAACTGCTGCAATATGTCATCTTTGACGGCAGCTATAACGAACTGCGCGAGCGTGGTGAGCACATCCGCAACGAGGGCTTCCGTGCCAGCGAGCGCAGCAAGGGCAACTACAACAAGGTGGGCAACGAGGATCGTCCCCGTCGCCGTGAGGATGGTGAACGCCGCGGCGGACGCCGTTTTGACGATGAGCGCCGTGACCGCGGTGACCGCAGCCGCTCGCGCCGTGACGAGAGACCGCCTCGTCGTTTTAATGACCGTCCCCGCCGCGAGGAAGCGCCCTCCAGTGACGAGGAACGCCAGCGCCGCTCCAAGATTGCCCGTGACCGCCGCATGATGGCCGATGTGGACAACCGCGACAAGGAAGGACGCTATGACAACGACTTTGACCAGGAATTCCGCCACAGCTCCACCTTTGCCAAGCGCATCCTGCGTGACCGCAAGCCCACCTTGGGCGCCGACAAAGAGGTGCCCATCATTCATGGTCGCCGCAAGAGCTGGAAACGTCGCGACCTGGACGACAACGGCAACGCAGACAACGGTAACACTGAGCAATAATCTCAACAGACATACTTTCCTTGCTGAAAAGGATTAGCGATGAGTACGCGTGAACATACCAACGAATACTTCAATGGTCGTTCATTCATGGTATTGTGCGCTGTCATGCTCATGGCAGTGACCTTTGTGGCACTGGGTTCAGGCATACAGCCGCCATCGCCCCAAGGTCATGGCATCTTCTTCACCATCAAGGATCCGCTCATTGCCGACGCCACCTTATCGGCAGTGGTCAACCTGCTGTGCCTGCTGGTGACAGGCGGCATCCTGCTTGCCGTGAACAAGGTGTTCACTTTTGTACGCTCAATGACGCATTTGTGCGTCTCGGCGTTCTTCCTGCTACAATTGGCCAATCCATCAGGTTTGGTCTCGTTTCATGCCGGCACGCTGATGTGCCTGGTCATGGCACTGACACTGACACCGCTGTTCGCGGCCTATCAGGACCGTCATTCGCAACGCAGCATCTTCCTGATTTTCGCACTGGTGGCGGCAGGATGCATGTTCCACTATGGTTTTTTGATCTTGATACCCGTTTTTTTGTTGGGTTTCCTTAACCTGGGGGTGCTTAACCTCAAGGGGGTGCTCGCCATGCTTTTCGGACTGGTGACTCCGTTCTGGATTATTCTGGGACTGGGCATCGTCAGTCCCACCGAAGCACTCGCTCCGCAATGGATGGCGCTGCAATGGCCTGCAGTGAATCCGCTTATCATCCTGGCTGCGGCAACTGCCGTGCTGGGCATCGTGCTGGCTGCATTGAACTTGCACACCATCATGAACTACCGCATGCAGACCCGCGTCTATAACGCGTTCTTCATCATCACGCTGGTGCTAGCAGTCATCGGCATGTGCCTGGACCATCAGGACCTCAACGTCTATCTGCCGCTGCTCAACCTCATGGTTGCCGTGCAGGTCGCCCTGGTCCACAGTCTGCGCACCTCACCCTACCGTTACATCTTCCTGCTCCTGTTCATCGCGGGGTGTGCAGGATTCTGTATCGCTAACCTGATGTTGCCATGAGAATTGTCGTTGACAGTCACATACCCCACATTCAAGGGCTCATTGAGCCTTTCGCCAACGTCGAATACCTTGAGCCCGTTGACATCACCACAAGTGCCGTGCGCGAAGCCGACGCGCTGATTGTGCGCACCCGCACCCGTTGCAATGCCGCACTGCTTGACGGGAGCCGTGTCAAGTTCATCGGCTCGGCAACCATCGGCACCGATCACATCGACCTGGACTACTGCTCCAGCCACGGCATCACCGTGCGCAACGCCCCCGGCTGCAATGCTCCCGCCGTGGCACAATGGGTATTCTGTGCCATTGCCGCCTGGATGCGCCACCACAATATCGCTGTTCCTGACGGCCTTGCTCTGGGCATCATCGGCGTCGGCCACATCGGCTCTATCGTTGCCCGCTGGGGCCGGCAATTGGGATTCAATGTCCTGCTCAACGACCCGCCCAGGGAAATGACGGAGAAAACGGAAATGACGGAGAAAAAGGATGGCCTTGGTGAAAATAGGGACGGTTCTTTTGATGACATTTTCTCTCCCCTTGACGAGTTGCAGCGCCAGTGCGACATCATCACGTTCCACACGCCGCTCACCCGCGACGGCCAGTGGCCCACATGGCATCTGTGCGACGAGCATTTCCTTGAAGGCTTGACATGTTGCCGCCTGATTTTGGACGCTGCCCGCGGCCCCATCGCCGACAATGCCGCTCTGCTGCAATGGCACGGCGACATCGGCCTCGACTGCTGGGAAAACGAACCCGACATCTCCCCTGCCCTGCTCGACAAGGCCATCGTCGCCACACCTCACATCGCCGGCTATAGCGCCGAAGGCAAGCAACGCGGCACCGCCATGATGCTGGCCGCCTTGAATGAGCACTACGGCTGGGACATCCCCGTCCCGACGGTTGCCAGCCCCGCCACAGGCGCGGCACAGGTAACCCTTGAGGGCATCGCAGCCAGCTATGACATCATGGCCGACACCGAACGCCTCAAAGCCAATCCCACCACCTTTGAATCCCTGCGCAACAGCTACCGCCACCGACGAGAGTTCTTGGGTCAGAAAGAATAATTACTATTTAATATACCTACAGCATGGGGTTCATGAGCCAATACCGCTGCAATGGGTTGACCGTGCGTGCCGTGCGCGTGTCACACGATCAGTAAATAGGGGCGGCTTCCCGTCAAGATTTGGATATTTGATTCATCCTCCCTGCCGCGCGTTTTTTTAGCGACAGGGAGGATAACTGTAATAAACTCGTTTGCTTGGAATTGTGTTCGGCTTGCACTACGTTGGCCTGCGGTCGAAGATAGGCGGCGTCTCAACAATGCAAGAAAAACGAGATTTTTCTTGTCATTGTATTCGGCTTGCACTATCTTTGTAGCACTGAAAGAAACATCAATTAATCACTAATTTATCACTATCACAATGAAAGAGTTGAAAGGAACCAAGACCGAAAAGAACCTGATGGAAGCCTTTGCTGGCGAATCACAGGCCCGTAACAAGTACACATACTATGCCTCCAAGGCCAAGAAGGACGGCTATGTGCAGATCGCAGCCATCTTTGAGGAAACCGCCAATCAGGAGAAGGAGCACGCCAAACTGTGGTTCAAGCATCTGCAGGGCGGTGCTGTGAAGGGCACTCTCGAGAACCTGGAAGATGCTGCTGCCGGTGAGAACTTCGAGTGGACCGACATGTATAAGCGCATGGCTCAGGAAGCCCGCGAGGAAGGTTTCATCGAGATCGCCGAGCAGATGGAGGGCGTTGCAGCCATCGAGAAGCTCCACGAGGAGCGCTACCTGAAGCTGCTGAACAACATCAAGGAAGGCATCGTGTTCTCGCGCGACGGTGACACCATCTGGCAGTGCAGCAACTGCGGCCATGTGGTGATCGGCAAGAAAGCACCCGAAATGTGCCCCGTGTGCAACCATCCGCAGGCCTATTTCCAGATCAAGGCCGAGAACTATTAATAGCCCTACTATGGATTGAATATCAACAAGTTAAAAACTGGAGAAGCTTTATTGAGGTGCTTCTCCAGTTTTTGTTTACAAATCAAAAGAATCATTTTTTTGAAAAAAAATCGTCAAAATTGTTGGTAGTTCCGAAAAAAGCAGTACCTTTGCAGTCGCAATTGAACAAACGATGACTCCGTAGCTCAGTTGGTAGAGCAATTGACTCTTAATCAATGGGTCGTGGGTTCGAGTCCCACCGGGGTCACGAGAAGGAAAGCCAAATGACTTGTAATGAGCCGTTTGGCTTTTTCGTTGTGTCAACCATCAGCGTGTTGTTCCTGGCAAA
>JAEEGL012362872.1_pt1 | contig 43218 bp, 32 predicted proteins | sample 9134231 | NCBI WGS metagenome assembly JAEEGL01 (sample SAMN16246548, study PRJNA631951) | gut metagenome | biome: gut microbiome; feature: rumen; material: fiber-attached | host: Bos | place: Iran: Karaj | collected 2018-10
CCGTAGTATTCCATTTTCTGGGATACGGTGACGGGTCCTGCGATGTCGAATTCAACGTCGAACTGCCCGTAGCTCTGGTCGCGGAAGTATTCACGGATGCTTCCGTGGTTTTGGCCGTAAGGATTACCTATGGCGTTGAGTTCCTGATTGAAAATAGCGTGTGACTTTGTGCTGTCATTCACCATTTTCTTATCCTGGAAATTCACGAGGATCAGTAGTCCGCGCTTTGTGGTCACTTCGCCCGTACGATAGGGGGCGCGAACGGCTCGCATGGCCTTATGCATGCGTTCGCCAAGCTTTTGCCGGCTGAAATTTCTGCGGGCGAGGGCTGCACGATGGAGGGCCTTGACATCACGGTTGTCGGTCACCCAGTCGCCCTTTTCGTTCTGGCAAACAGGTCTGCCGTCGGTGGTTACATAATAGTGAAAGGTCTCGTCGCCACGCAACTGTATGGCCAGTTCTGTACCATCGCTCTGACGAACGATTTGGGTCACTCGCTTGGCGGGAATTGCTGAAGCACTGAGCGCTAAGCCGCTAATAGCCAATAGAGCTAATAGTTTTTTCATATCTGAGTTCAAAATTTGTTTATTGATTGATTATTTTCTTTCCGTTGATGATGTAGAATCCTTTGCTGAGAGGAGCGCTGACAGGTCGTCCGCTGAGGTCGAAGGCGCCTGTGGGCTGCTGGCTGCGCGAAGCGTCGTGGTAGAGCTCGTCGATTGCATCGTAAAGATCTTCATCGAGCATGAAATGAACCTGAAGCGCCTCTTCGTCAATACGGATCTGCGTCAGTTTGTGGGGAAGGAAGCCTCCAGTGAACAGTTTGGCCGCAGGCACGGAGGTGGAAGTCAGCGAATCGTTGCGATGCTCCACTCCTTCCACATTATAAATATATGGATAGAGGTTCCCGGCCCACGTTTCTTTCAGGTTGCCGTCCGTGTTGCTGCCTTGGTAGTTGTTGTTGGCGGCAACAATCGTCATACGCTGATGATTGCCGTCGACGTTGACGCGGTTGCTGTTCCAGGCTGAGGCGTTGTAGTCCACATGAGTGACCATCAGGCCGTGGCCGTATTTGGCCAGCGATGCGTCCCAACCTTTCTTCAAGCGCGCTTCGAGGAGGTAGTATTCATTGGGATTCTGGGGATTCGAAATCTTCAAGCCCTTTCCCTCTTGCGATGCAATGGGGTTCAATACGTAGGGGCCGGCCTCTGAAATTTCCTCTGTAGAACGCCATTTCATGAACTCCCGTTCGTAGGAGGTATAGGCGACCGGACAAGAGCCATTCTGCATATAGCAGCCGTAGTCCATTAGGCTCCATACGTCCATTCCAAAATAATTATAGTTCACATCATACAGGTCGGGCAGGCCGAGGGCGTGGCTGAGTTCGTGGCACATCACCCCGATGCCGTCAGGAACGGCTTCTCCCACGCTAACGCCGTCATTGGCGTATTTCTTGCGACGGTTCTCGCTGCAGCAAGCCGAGGTGGCAAAGAGCAGTGATTTCCCGTTGTCGAGGTTGACCGTCACTCCGTCTGTGAGCTCCTTCGGCCAGATAAGGTTGGTTTGTGCAAGCGCTGTATTCTCACCACAGCCGGCGAAGATGAAGAAGACCATGTCCACATGTCCCTTGCCAAGGTTGTCAAAGTCGCTCCATTCACCTGTATATAGTGCTGTTGCCTTCTCCACGGCTTCCTTGCGGAACTGTCTGAAACCGGTGTCCTTGGTGTTACCGCTGTTGGAGCCATAAGTGGCCTCGGGGTGATCGAGCGTCACAGGGCCTATAATGACGAATTCCGGCTGGAACAGGCTGTCGCTTTGGGCGATGAAGTAGTCGCGGATGCTGCCGTAGCTGCCGTGGCCCTGATAGTTGTTGCCGTCGCGCGTTCCATTGCAATAAAGGTCATAGTAATGGCGTATTTCTTCGTCATTCTTGCCTACGCTGAAGGTGGAATCCTGAAAGTTCACCAGCACCACGGGAACACGAGGCGAACCCTGGGCGGGTAGGGGGGCATTTGTGCGTGATCCTATGCGACGTACCAAGCGACGTTCGTTGCCCAGCGAAATCAGTTCTTCCGGACGTTGCTGCGAGCGGACGAAGCGTCCTTCCTGCCCTTCGGCTGGAATCACAATCGTACCATCGTCGGCCATCAGCCAGCTAATATGTTCATCACCATGAGCAGTCACGAAGACCTCGGTTCCGTCAATGAGGCGCACTTTCAATCGTGTCCGTTCCGCCGGTACTGCCCACAGTGATGTGGCAGCACAAACGAATACGACGATGGTCAGTAAGTGTTTCATTATTCTAAGCATACTTAAATGATTATCCATTATTAATCTTTCAAATAGGGCGCAAAATTACTCAAATTAAGTCAGCAGACCAAAGAAAAGGGGAAAAAATATATTTTTTCAGCCCTCCAATGATACTTTTTGATAATTCACATCAAGAATTCAGCAAGAAATGACTATCTTTGCCCCCATATTAACCATATAAAGGCACTAAACATGATTGTATATCCTAATGCAAAAATAAACCTTGGACTAAATGTTGTAGCCCGCCGTGCCGACGGTTATCATGACATTGAAACCATATTCTATCCTGTACCTTTGCAGGATGCCCTCGAAATCACCCCGCTGTCCCCAGAGACGACGGCCGCATCCACTTCTCGACATCACTTCCGTCAGGCTGGAACACCACTGGACTGCGCTCCAGAGGATAATCTTGTACTCCGTGCTATTGCCCTCCTCGAAAAGGATTTCCAGCTGCCACCCCTCGATATCTACCTCTATAAGCATATTCCTGCCGGCGCAGGTCTGGGAGGAGGCTCTGCGGATGCCGCCTTCGCGATGCGGTTGGTGAACGAAAAATTCCGACTGGGACTCAGTGACGAAGACATGCGAAAGCGCCTTGCTGCGTTGGGTGCGGATTGTCCGTTCTTCCTCCTTGGGAAGCCCGCTTTTGCCACTGGAATCGGTGATCAGCTCACTCCTATCGACCTGGATCTTAAGGGTTGGCATCTGGTGCTGGTGAAACCAGATATTCATGTGTCCACGGCTGATGCTTATGCAGCTGTGACTCCTCAGGAACCCCTGTTGCCTCTGCACGTTATTATTCGCCGACCCGTCAGCGAGTGGCAGTCTCTGATGCACAATGACTTTGAGCAGAGTGTGTTCCTGAAATTCCCGGAGATTGCAGCCATCAAGGACCGGTTGCTCGATCTCGGGGCAACCTATGCAGCAATGTCCGGAAGCGGTAGCTGCGTCTATGGTCTCTTCACTAATCCGATACTTCATATCGAAGAGAAATTTCCTGACAGCTTTGTCCGTCAGCGCGAGCTTTGAACGCAAAAAACAGGAATCGTATTAATGAAGAAGGAGAATTGAGAGGGAGATAGCGCGCCATGAGTAAGAGTTTTTGGAATAGGCTGAAGCAACGGATGAGGACGTGGGAACGCAGTCCGTATACTTATGAGTTCAAGGATGAGGAAGTGCACCACTGCCTCAACTGTTATCATGACTTCAAGGGCAACTACTGCCCCTACTGCTCTCAACCCGCAGATACGAAACGTATTACCTGGCGAAGTATCTTAAACAGTTTCTTGGAACTTTGGGATTTCACCACACGTTCTGTGCCGAGTACGCTCTGGCAGCTTTCCTATCGCCCAGGCTACCTCATCCGAGACTATTTGCAGGGGCGCCGTCTGACCAGCTTTGCACCTATTAAGATGCTGTTGGTGGTGGCTTTCTTCATAACCATCATTGATTACTACTTCATCGACAAAGAGGAGGAGAGGGAAGCTAAGACGGAGCTGTCGGAGAAAAAGGGGGAAACCCTTGAGGAGATTAGCCGCCAGTCTCAGTCCATCGTAATGACGGGAGTGGAAGCCACGGTGGAAGATACTTTATTAGTAGAGGCGGCAAAGCAAGGGCAGACAGAGGAGGGTGCAGATCCCCAAAAAGAGGATTGGGAATATACATTGGATCAATATTATGATCGCTTTGATGTCTGGAGCGATGATAATCAGGGCTGGTCGATGCTTCTAATCAGTTCGTTCCTGATTTATCCAACCTGGATATTTTTCCGCCGTTCAAAATCCCTTCCTAAACACACACTGCCTGAGGGATTTTATATTCAGGTCTTTATGTGTCAATTCCTGCTGATATTCTCGGAGTTAAGCGAAGTTTTCAACTATTTCATATTATTGATGCCATTGTATTATGTATATACTTATCGGCAACTCTTCCGCTACAGTATATGGGGCACTGTTTGGCGCCTGTCGATCTGTTTTCTTTTAACCACATGGATTATTATCTCTCTTATCTTCGTTATAGCATTCGTAATAGTCATCATGTCGACATGAAAACGACATGAGGATTAACCGCTTATTGAATCATGCTGAGGAATTCGTCTTCAGAGAGGATTCGGACTCCTAACTTCTGTGCTTTCTCGAGTTTTGCAGGACCCATGTTTTCTCCTGCGAGGACGAAGGAGGTCTTCTTCGAGATACTGCCAACGTTCTTGCCTCCATGTTGTTCGATAAGTGCCTTGTATTCATCGCGTGAGTGGTGGGCGAAGACGCCACTGATGACGATACTGTAGCCCGCCAGCCGGTCGCTTTGTGCTGCCAGCACTTCTTCAGAGAGGGCCAGTTGCAGGCCGTGGGAGCGAAGCCGTTCGAGGAGGAAGGCATTGTCGGGATCCTGGAACCAACGGATGACGCTTTCGGCGGTAGCTCGTCCTATTCCATTGATTTGTAAAAGGTCGTCGAGACTGGCGCGAGCCAAGGCGTCGACGTCGCGGAAGGCGCGGGCGAGGATTTTAGCCGTCGTCTCGCCCACAAAACGGATTCCCAGGGCAAAGAGTACACGTTCGAAGGGTACGGAACGGCTGTCGGCAATCGCCTGGATGGTCTTTCGTGCAGAACGCTCTCGCTCGCCGTGGGTGCCGTTGAGTTGGTCGACAGTGAGGTCATAGAGGTCTGCGATATCTCGAATGAGGCGGCGTTCATACAGCTCATCGATGGTCTCAGGGCCAAGCGTGTCGATGTTCATTGCCCGCCGGCTGACGAAATGTTCGATGCGCCCCTTTATCTGTGGAGGACAGTGGCTGTCGTTGGGACAGTACCAGGCAGCCTCGCCCTCGTAGCGCACCAGTTCTGCGCCACATTCCGGACAGTTGTGGATGAATTCTATACGTGGTCCGCGCTCTCCGCTGGCGAGGAATGACTCATCAACCCCTACGATCTTCGGAATGATTTCTCCGCCTTTCTCTACGAGGACATGGTCGCCCAGGTGAAGGTCCATCTGTGCGATGAAGTCCGCATTGTTGAGGGTGGCACGCCGGACGACGGTTCCTGAGAGCTGCACCGGATCCATGTTTGCAACAGGAGTGACGACTCCGGTGCGTCCTACCTGGTATGAGACCTCGCGGAGGACGGTGGACTGTTGTTCTGCCTGAAATTTATAAGCGATGGCCCAACGGGGTGACTTTGCCGTCATTCCGAGTGCCCGCTGTTGGCGCAAGGAATTTACTTTCAGAACGATGCCGTCTGTGGCTACGGGCAGGTTGCGCCGCTCAGTATCCCAATAATCGATGAAGTCGAAGATCTCTTCCAGCGTCTGCACCTTTCGCATGGCCTCGCTGACCTTGAATCCCCAGCTGCGTGCAGCCTGCAGATTCTCGAAGTGTCCTTCAGCGGGCAGTTGGTCGCCCAGGAGGTAGTAGAGATAAGCATCGAGTTTTCGCTGGGCGACCACGCTGGTCTGTTTCTGCTTGAGTGTTCCGCTGGCGGCGTTGCGGGGATTTGCAAAGAGTGGCTCTTCGCGAGCTTCGCGTTCGCGGTTCAGAGCCTCGAAGCTGCTCCAGGGCATCAGGATTTCACCCCTTATCTCGAATTCCTGTGGCCAGTCGCCGCCCGTCTGCAGCTGCAGGGGAATGCTTCGGATGGTACGGACGTTGGCGGTGACATCGTCGCCCTGAACGCCGTCGCCACGAGTGACAGCACGCACCAGCCGTCCTTGCTCGTAGTGAAGCGAGATGCTGAGGCCGTCGAATTTCAGTTCACAACAGATTTCAAAAGCTTCGTCCTCCAGTCCGCCTCGCACGCGTTCATAGAATTCACGTACTTCTTCTTTATTATAGGTGTTGGCCAGCGAGAGCATGGGGCGCGAGTGCAGCACCGTCTCGAAATCGGAAGTGAGGTCGCTGCCCACGCGCTGAGTAGGGGAGTTGGGGTCGAAGAGTTCCGGATGGCTTGACTCCAAATCCTGCAATTCGCGCAATAGTGCATCAAACTCCTGATCGCTGATGGTCGGTTGGTTCAGGACGTAGTAGTTGTAGTTGTGACGATGGAGTTCCTCTCTCAGCGCCACGATTCTGTCTGTTTCGTTCATTCTGTTGTTCAAATTCGCCGCAAAGATAGTCATAAAAATCGAAGAGGACGAAAGAAAGGGAAAAAATGATGTTAAAGGACTTGCACGATTCGAAAAAAATGTCTACCTTTGCACCGTCAAACCGAATTTTACTAGTAAATGTCCATCATAAAACAATATTTGTCGACTCAAAAAGAGGCTCTGCAGAAGCTGCTTTGCCTCTATGCTTACATCGGCGGCGACCTGAAAGAAGATGACCGCACGCAAATCAGCGTCCACGGTTCTTGTCTGTTGGGTGAGTTGCCCCTGCTGACCAACGATCTTATCAAACAGGAATTTGTTATTCATATGCCGGCGAATCATTTCGGTCCGGCGCAGCAGTTCATTCGTCCGCGTATGTACGGAGAGGTGATGCGTTATCTTATGGACGAACATCCCGACTGGCTCGAGGAATTCGACAGCTGGCCTCTGACGCGTTATCGCGAGTACGACGATCTGCAGAAAAATGTTCGCCGGTTGCACGCCGGCAAGGCTCCTGCTCCCCTGGTTCTCAGCAGCTCGCTGCCTCCTTATCTTCTCAGCCTTGTCGACGACCGCCGCTATGAGCCGTTGATGACGATGATCCGCGACAATGACTTTCCGGCATTCATCAACGCCTTAGTGCGCAAATGGATGAAGGATGATTTTATCGACCCGGAAGAGACGCTGCGCCGGCAACTGAGCATGCGTAAGCTCGATAAGACCGACCCTGATATCCGTGAGATGAACGCGCTGGTGAACTACTACCGCTATGTCTGTCAGGGTCAGTACAACCCGCCTACGAGCGTTCGTATGACTTATTCCGACCTGCTGCTGAAAGGTGTTCATGCGATGTGCCAGGGTAAGAGCGACCTTGCCTGCAAGGTGTTTTCGGAGGCCACTGCGGCATCTTCCCGTGCAGCTAAGGACAAGAGTGAGGACGAACGTTTTCTGACCGATGGGATTGCAGCCTTCTACTGGGTCGTGGCGATGTGGACCAGCAAGGAGGGCGAGTGCCGTGGACGGCTCAAAGCCTTCGTGGAACAGGCGAAGTCGGGCAACCCCTTGAACCTGTGGAGGGTGGGGGCTGCAGTTCTGGTTGCTGATGCCCTCATCAACCCACTTCAGCGAATTGACATGGAACTGCTGACCCAGCTCCTGAATCCTATCGATTTCCTGCAGCGCGAGTATGTGCTTCAGCAGCGACTGGTCATGGTGCTGGCTGCAAGCTCCACAGGGCTGGAGCTCACCCCTCAGAACTTCATGGGTAAGTCCTCGTTCCTGCGACAGGAGGCATCGCCGTTCCTGCCCTCGATGACCAAGAAGGAAAAGAAGCTCCTCTCCAACGTCTTTGGGAATAAGACCATGTCCAGTCTCATTCGCTCTAAGGATCCCTGGGAAATAATGCTCGACAGGCTCATCTCGTCTGAACAGAAGGCTGATGCCTCAGATTCGGGCGAACATCGCGTCATGTACATCATTATGAGTGACGGTGAAAGCGTGGAGCTGCGCGAACAAAACCGCCTCAAGGACGGACGATGGGGAGCCGGAAAGATGTTGCCCTGGAACCGCTTTGTCACGGGTACAGAGCCTTTTATGGACCGTGCAGACCAGGCTGTGGTGGCTGACGTCCGTTTCCTGGGCATGAATCGTCTCACGGTGGGTGTCGTCCTCCCTCATCTTGTGGGTTCCGACCGTGTCTACACCGGCGAGCAGATGCCTTTCCGGCGAGTCAATATTGAACAGCAGAAGCCATATGTCATCATCGAACAGAAGCCTGAAGGAGGCTTCCGCCTACAGTCGAATGTGACCTTTAAGGACATGATGTCGCAGACCAGCGTCTATCACCGCGTGGACTCTATGCAGTACATCTATTTCCCCATGAGCGATCATGAGCGTTCGGTGCTGATGGAGCTGCTTTCGGTTACAGATTTTCCGCCTGAAGCAGAGGAGAAGCTGCGGAAGCTGTTGCCCCTGCTTGTGGGAACCACCGATATCCATAGTGATCTCATGCCCTTGGAACAGGAGATTCAGAGCCTTGATACTCAGAGCAAGACGCTTATCCGCCTCACTCCCGACCCGACGACCCAGACGATGTTCGATGCTTACGTGATCGTGCGTCCGCTCTTGGGAGGACAGATGGCTCTCACCCCGGCACAGGGTGACCGCACTATCATCGACCAGAGCGAGAAAACGGGCCGTGTGCGTATTGATCGTGACTTCGAGACCGAGGGTCACAACCTCTCGGTTTTCCTCAATTTCTGCCAGCAGCACGACATCGAGCTGACTGAGAATCTGGGCGCGCACCTCTCCACTCCTCAGGTGCTGGATATTCTAGCTTTTGTCAGTTCACACTCGGAGATCTGCGGCATGGAATGGCCTGAAGGTGAGAAACTGCGCATGCGCCGTGCCAACAAGTCGTCTGATTGGGACATTGCCCTGCACCAGCGCGGTCGATGGTTCGAAATCGAAGGCGACGTGAAACTCGACGACAATTCCATCCTCACCGCCCAGCAACTGCTGCAGGCCCTCGGAACCAGCCACGGAGGATACGTCCAGCTGCAGAACGGCGACTACCTCTGGCTCTCGGAGAGACTACGCAAACAGCTCGACACCTTGGAGAGCCTTACCACGGTCGAAAACGGGCGTCCCACGGTATCAAACCTCCAGACGTCCCTGCTCGGCGAGATCGTCAACGGAGAGATTATTATTCATCATGATGAAGAGTTTGAAGGGCTCAAGCAACGCATCGAAAAGGCTGAAAAGATAGAGCCTGAGATACCTCAAGGACTCGAAGCCACACTGCGTCCCTATCAGGTGGAGGGCTTCCAGTGGATGTCGCGTCTGTCGATGTGGGGCGCCGGAGGATGTCTGGCTGACGATATGGGCCTGGGTAAGACCGTGCAGACCATAGCCTTCCTGCTGGATCAGGCCGAAAAGGGGCCGTCCCTGGTGGTGGCTCCTGCCAGCGTCGTACCCAACTGGCGCAACGAGATCCAGCGCTTTGCCCCTGGCCTCCATCCCTACGTCATCACGGATTATGTCAATCGTGAGAATATTGTGAATCAGGCCTCTGATGGCGACGTCATCCTCACCTCCTACGGGACGCTCGTTTCGCTGCATTTCTGCATGACCAGCAAACAATGGAACATCGCCTGCCTTGATGAGGCTCATGTCATCAAAAACCGGGGCACCAAGACCAGCATTGTCTGCATGCAGCTCCAAGCTGCCAGCCGTATCATCCTCACCGGTACTCCCGTACAGAACCACCTCGGTGAGCTCTGGAACCTCTTCCAGTTCATCAACCCCGGGCTCCTCAGTTCCTACGAGCAGTTCAACCAGAAATACATCATCCCTATCACCAACTTGCAGGATGACGAACGCCAACAGCAGCTGCAGGCACTCGTCTCGCCCTTTATGCTCCGCCGTACCAAGCAGGCGGTGGCCAAGGAACTGCCCGAGAAGACTGAAATCACCATCAACGTGGAACTCACGGAGGACGAGATGGCGTTCTATGAGGTGGTGCGTCGCGAAGCAGAACAGCGCGTTATCGAGGAGGGCGAGAAGCTTAGTATCAATGTATTGTCGGAACTCACCCGGCTGCGCCGCACGGCCTGCAGCGTGGAGCTCAATGACCCCACGTGGATAGAAGGGTCTAGCAAGGTCAACGCCTTCCTTGAACTTGTTCAGGCAATTGTCGAAGGAGGCCACAGTGTGCTGGTGTTCAGTCAGTTCACATCGTTCCTGCAGCTCGTACAGCGCACGTTGAAGGAGAACCATCTTCCATTCCTCTACCTCGACGGCGCCGTGCCCCTCAAACAGCGCGAACAGCTCGTACACGACTTCCAGAAAGGTAAGAGCCCCATCTTCCTCATCAGCCTCAAGGCCGGTGGAGTAGGGCTCAACCTCACTGCCGCCAACTACGTCATACATCTCGACCCCTGGTGGAATCCTGCTATCGAACAGCAGGCTACAGACCGAGCTTATCGAATCGGACAGACGCAGGCCGTCACTGTCTATCACCTCATTTCGAGACATACAATCGAGGAGAAGATCCTGCGCCTGCACGAGAGCAAAAGAGCACTTTCCGACTCAATCCTCGAAGGAGCCGAAAACAACTTCAAACTTACAGCTAAAGATCTGCTTGAAATGCTGTCAAATAAATGGTAGCCATGAGAATAGACATCATCACTGTACTCCCGCAACTTATCGAGGGATTCCTCGGAGAGAGCATCATCGGACGAGCCCAGAAGCGAGGACTCGTGGAGATACACCTGCACAACCTCCGCGACTACGCCGTGCGGAAAGATCGTCGTATTGACGACTATCCTTTCGGAGGATTTGCGGGAATGGTCATGCAGTGCGAACCCATCGATCGCTGCATCAGTGCCCTCACGGCCGAGCGCCACTATGACCAGATTATTTTCACCACCCCCGACGGCGAACAGTTCTCACAGCCTATGGCCAACGAGCTGTCGCTCTGCGAAAACATCATTATCCTCTGCGGACACTATAAAGGCATCGATTATCGCATACGCGAACATTTGATAACCAAGGAAGTAAGCATTGGGGACTATGTCCTCACCGGGGGCGAACTGGCAGCTGCCGTCATGGCAGACGCCATCGTACGTATTCTTCCTGGGGCTATCGGCGACGAACAGAGTGCCCTCTCAGATTCTTTCCAGGACAACCTTCTTGCAGCGCCCGTTTACACCCGGCCGGCTGAATATCGCGGATGGAAAGTGCCTGATGTGCTCCTTTCCGGACACGAGGCGCGCATCAAAGAATGGGAACTACAGCAGAGTCTGGAACGAACACAGAGGTTGCGACCAGACTTGTTGAAGCCGAAAGAGGGAAGAGTTTAAAAGTTTAAAGGTTTAAGGGGGTTAAGGGTTATGAGGATGAAATGTTAAAAAATGCCAAGGAATGAGGAGATATTCAATTTTCACCCTTTATTTTGCGCCATGCATCTGAAAAACTCCCTATCTTTGCCCCGAACTAAGTATAAAACCCTATGGCAGAGCAAAAAAAACGCAACCTTTATGTCATCGCAGGATGCAACGGAGCTGGCAAGACTACAGCTTCCTTCACCGTCCTGCCTGAGATGTTAGACTGCCGCGAATTCGTCAACGCCGATGAAATCGCCAAGGGACTCTCGCCCTTCAACCCCGAAGGCGTGGCTATTCAGGCAGGACGACTCATGATAGATCGCATCATTCACCTCCTCAAGGAAGGAGAGACTTTCGCCTTCGAGACCACGCTGGCCACGCGCTCTTACATAAAGCTCATCCAGCAGGCACAGAAACGAGGCTACTTCGTCACCCTCCTCTTCTTCTCGCTGTCGTCGCCGGAGCAGGCCGTAGCACGAGTGGCCAAGCGCGTCAGCCAGGGAGGCCACAATATCCCCCTCGAAGTTATCCATCGCCGCTTCCATGCCGGACTGCAGAACCTCTTCCAGCTCTATATCCCCGTGGTTGACTACTGGGCTCTCTATGATAACTCCACCGTTCCTTCAGCCAAGATTGCATGTGGGTGGAAGGATCAGCGAGTTAACGTCGTGGACGAGACACGATACATCGATTTATCTGCAACCTATAAAATCCCCGAAAGTCATGAATGAAAGAGAAGTAATCGAAATGCAACGCAAGATTGATCGGGGAATTCTTCTGGCGCAGCAGAAACTCGTTGAACGTTCACGCCTGTTACACTACACCCTTGTTGTAGCCCGCGGAGGACAAGTCGTCGAAGTGCAACCCGACGAACTCTGATTGAAGCGTTTACCGACAAACCCAGTTCGGAGTGCTGCTTGGCGCATCCTTTTCGAAGTGTTGCTCGGTGGCATCTGACCGTTTTCCCGACACCTAAAGTGACTCAGTGGCTCAATAACAAGTCACTGAGTCGCATTTTTGGTCGAAAGGAGGTCGCCTTGGTGGATGTGAGGCCGTGGACCGCTAGACATAAGGTCGTAGGTGGCGATTTGTTAGGTCGTAGGTGGCGATACGTTAGGTCGTAGGCGGCGATACGTTAGGTCGTAGGCGGCAGAATATAAGGTCGTAAACACCCTTGCGACCTAATATATTTAGGTCCTCAAAAATATGCAAGATGGGTCACGAAGATTGCAGATAAATGTTAAGATGCTTAAATCAGTCTAAAACCACCCTTAAACTATTGGTCAAATTTGGTGGTTTCGAAAAAAAGTCGTACTTTTGCACCGCAAAAATGAAATAAATATGGGATTCCTGAATTTCTTCTCCCGCAACAAGGAGCAACAGAAAGAGACGCTGGACCGCGGTCTCGAGAAAACCAAAGAGAGTTTCTTTGGTAAGCTGGCACGTGCCGTGGCTGGCAAGAGCAAGGTGGACGACGATGTGCTCGACGACCTCGAAGAGGTGCTTGTCACCTCCGACGTGGGCGTGGATACCACATTGAATATCATCCGTCGGATAGAAGAGCGCGTAGCACGCGACAAGTATGTGAGCACCAGTGAACTTCAGGCCATCCTCCGCGAAGAGATCGCAGCCCTGCTGACTGAGAACAACACCGGCGACACCGAAGGCTACCAGCTGCCCGAGGGTAAGCGCCCCTATGTCATTATGGTCGTGGGAGTCAACGGCGTAGGCAAGACCACCACCATTGGAAAACTCGCATGGCAGTTCAAGCAAGCGGGGCTGAAGGTGATGCTCGGCGCTGCCGACACGTTCCGTGCTGCCGCCGTGGAGCAGATCGTCATCTGGGGCGAACGCGTGGGAGTGCCCGTGGTGAAGCAGCAGATGGGCGCCGACCCTGCCAGCGTGGCTTTCGACACCCTCAGCAGTGCTGTTGCCAACGACGTCGACGTCGTACTCATCGACACCGCAGGGCGACTGCATAATAAGAAAGGCCTGATGGACGAGCTCTCGAAGATCAAGCGCGTGATGCAGAAGGTGGTGCCCGAGGCCCCGCACGATGTGATGCTGGTGCTCGACGGCAGCACGGGGCAGAACGCCTTCGAACAGGCTCGCCAGTTCACAGCTGCCACCGACGTCACCTCCATGGCTATCACCAAGCTCGATGGCACGGCAAAGGGTGGGGTAGTGCTCGGCATCTCAGACCAGTTCAAGATTCCCGTCCGCTATATCGGACTCGGTGAAGGCATGGAAGATCTGCAGCCCTTCAACCGCCGCGATTTCGTAAATAGCTTGTTCGGGGAGAAATAGCCCCGCCCATCATCCTCCCTTAGAAGAAGAGGTGGTTGCCATCAAGAACAATATGATAAGTTAGTATGACTCATTCCCCTATAACAGTAAGACATTCTTCTCCCTCCAGAAAAGGAAGGGCAGGGAGTGGGTCTTCTATCGACATCCTCACTATGGGCTGTTCCAAGAACTTGGTGGACAGCGAGCGCCTGATGGCCCAGCTGCACCACGCCGGCTATCGGGTGCAGCACGACCCTGAAGTTTGTGAGGGAGACATCTGCATCATCAACACCTGCGGTTTCATCGGCGACGCCAAGGAGGAAAGCATCAATATGATACTCCAGCAGGGACTGCGAAAGCAACTTCTGTCAAATACCCCGGCTCCAGCCCCCTCTTCGACGAGCCCTGTTGCTGGCGGTTCGTCCGCCAGCACCCTCCGTCCCCTCCGCCGTCTCTACGTCATGGGGTGCCTCTCTCAGCGCTACCTCGAAGAGCTGCAGGCCGAAATCCCCGAAGTCGACGGCTGGTACGGCAAGTTCGACTGGCCTCGTCTGCTGGCTGACCTCGGCCACGCCTGGGACGACGCCCTCACCCCCGGCCGCCTGCTCACCACCCCGTCGCACTACGCCTATGTGAAGATCTCTGAGGGCTGCGACCGCCGCTGCTCCTACTGCGCCATCCCCCTCATCACCGGCCATCACCAGAGCCGTCCGATGGAGGAAATACTCGATGAGGTGCGGCAGCTCGTGAAGCAGGGCGTAAAGGAGTTCAACATCATAGCCCAGGAACTCACCTATTACGGCATCGACCTTTACCACCGTCGTGCCATTGCCGAGCTCGTCGACCGCATGGCCAACATCGAAGGAGTATGCTGGATACGCCTGCACTACGGCTATCCCACAGACTTCCCTTGGGAGCTCTTGCAGGTGATGAACCGTCATGAGAACGTATGTCGCTACCTCGACATCGCACTGCAGCACATCGCCGACCCCGTGCTCACCGCCATGCGCCGCCACATAACACGTCAGCAGACCTATGACTTCGTGGAGCGCCTTCGTAACGAGGTGCCCGGAATCCACCTGCGTACCACCTTGATGGTCGGCCATCCAGGTGAGACGGAGGAAGCTTTCCAGGAACTGCTCGACTTCACCCGTTGGGCTCGCTTCGAACGGATGGGCGCCTTTGCCTACAGCGAGGAAGAGGGCACTCATAGTGCTACTGCCTACTCCGACGACATCCCCGACGAGGTCAAGCAGGCCCGCCTGTCGAAACTCATGCGCATCCAACAACGCATCTCCAACGAGGTTCAGGAAGCTAAGGTCGGCACCCTGCAACGTGTTATCATCGACCGCACAGAAGGTGATTACTACGTCGGACGCACTCAGTACGACTCTCCGGAAGTGGACCCCGAAGTGCTCATCCCCATCCAGGTCGAGGAGGGCACCTCTGAGGGTCAGACCCTCGGCGCCTCCCTCACGATAGGTCGCTTCTATGATGTCCGCATTACCTCGGCCGATGACTTCGACCTCTATGCTACACCCATCCGATAATTCAAATATAATAAATATATAACTGAATGAATCATAAAGAATTCATATCCGCCCTATCTCAGCAGACGGGTCTCACGGCAAAGCGCACACAGAGCATGGTCAGCAACTTGCTGGCCGAACTCACCGCACGCTTTGAGGAGGGCGATGCCCTACAAGTCCAGAACTTCGGCACTTTCGAGGTAAAGAAGAAAATGGAACGTATCATCGTCAATCCCTCTGGAGGACAACGCATGCTGGTGCCCCCAAAACTCGCACTGGTCTTCAAACCGAGTGTTAACTTTAAAGAAAACATTCAGGAAGGAGGTGAACAGTAGCCGTGGATGCAAGATTCTCAATCATGGATTTGGCTCAGGCTATGGTGCGCCGTGCCAATGTCCCCTATGCAGATGCTGCAGCTTTCGTCCGTCAATTCTTCGAGACCATACAGGAAGCCTTGCTCCGTGATAAAATTGTCAAAGTACGTGGCTTCGGCACCTTCAAACTCATCAGCGTGGAGCCTCGGGAGAGTATCAGCGTAGCCGACGGTAGGCGCATCCAGATTGCAGGCCACACCAAGGTCTCTTTCACGCCCGATGCCGTTCTCCGCGATGCAGTAAACAAGCCCTTTGCAGAGTTCGAAACCGTTATACTTAGCGACAATCTCGACATCAATACTTTAGAAGCTCTGGATGCAGAGGTTCCTGCAGAAGAAGTCCCTGCAGAAGGAGTTTCTGTAGAAGAGGTTCTTTCAGAAGAAGTTTCTGTTCCAGTTGAAGTACTTCCGTCAGAAGAGGAACCGATAGTTCCAGAGGAAAAGGTTGAAGTTGAAGAAACCGTTGCTCCTGGTCCTGTGGAAGAACTTGTTGTTTCTCTGGATGAGGAGGAAACTGCTGATCCCATAGATGGGGAAAAAGAGATTGAAACTCCTGAAGAAGAGGAAGAAGAATCCCCGACTCCTGAACCAAAGGAAGAGTCCCCAGCCAAAACAGAAGAGCCCGTGGCCGTGAAAGTGGTTGAACCCGTTCCGGTAGTGGTGGTTGAGCCGGTCCCTACAGGAGAATCTGACAAGGCTGAGAACGGAACCGAAGTGCCGGTGACTCCCTTGAGGAGCGAGACATCTCTCTCCTGTAGCTTCTGGCGCTGTTTCCTCGCTTTCTTCCTGGCATTGCTGCTCTTTATCGCGGGCTATTGTTTAGGTTATCTGCGGCCCGTTGAGCTGCCCTTCCTAACCGGACAGACCGAGCCAACAGTTTCCGGGCAGGCGCCCGCAAAACAGCCTTCGGCAAAACAACGGCCGACAAGAAAACCTGTTCCAGCTGCGCCCTCAGCCTCCAAAGACTCCATCGCGGCCAAGGCTGATTCCACAGTTGCTGCTAAGCCTGTCGATCCCGCTAAGGCTCCCTCCGAGACGCTCGCTTATCCGCAGGTCGAAGGAGGACAATACTGGATTATTGGAATCAAGGGCACCGAGATTATGAAACCCGGACGGACCCTCCTCAACTTCTCATTGAAATATTATAAGAGCAAGGACTTCGTAGAGTACATCTGTGTGATGAACGATATTAAGAACCCAGATATCGTTCCTATCAACAAAGAACTTAAGATTCCTGAACTCCAGAAGAAATAACGTTAACTCTAAAAAATATACAACAAAAATGGCAGAATCCATTGACATTCGCGAACTCAACGAGCGCATCGAGCGCCAGAGTGGTTTCGTCACCAACTTAATGACCGGTATGGATCAGGTCATCGTGGGACAGCGACACCTCGTAGAGTCCCTACTTATCGGCCTTCTCTCCGACGGCCACGTCCTCCTCGAAGGCGTCCCTGGTCTCGCAAAGACCCTCGCCATCAAGACTTTGGCGCAACTTATCGACGCAAAGTTCAGCCGCATTCAGTTCACCCCAGACCTGCTTCCTGCAGATGTCACCGGAACTATGATCTATTCTCAGAAGGACGAGAAGTTCATGGTCGAACAGGGGCCGGTCTTCGCTAACTTTGTCCTCGCCGACGAAATAAACCGTGCTCCCGCCAAGGTGCAGAGTGCTCTGCTCGAAGCCATGCAGGAGCGTGAGGTCACCATCGGAAAGCAGACCTTCCACCTGCCCTCGCCATTCCTCGTGCTGGCTACGCAGAACCCTATCGAACAGGAAGGCACATACCCACTGCCCGAGGCACAGGTAGACCGCTTCATGCTGAAGGTGGTCATCAGCTACCCAAAACTCGAAGAGGAGAAGCGCATCATTCGTCAGAATATCGGAGGCGAGCGTACGGCTGTGCGTGCCGTCCTCTCTACAAAGGAGATTATGGAAGCACGAGAGGTTGTGCGTCAGGTTTATCTCGACGAGAAGATTGAACAATATATCGCTGATATTGTATTCGCTACACGTTTCCCTGAGAACTACGGATTGAAAGAAATCAAGGACTTCATCGAATTCGGAGGATCGCCCCGTGCAAGCATCAACCTGGCACTCGCGGCTCGTGCCTACGCTTTCATCAAGCGACGTGGCTACGTCATTCCCGAGGATGTTCGTGCCGTTGCTCACGATGTGCTGCGCCATCGTATCGGGCTCACCTACGAAGCCGAGGCCAACAATGTCAGTGCCGACGAAATCGTCAGCAAGATTCTGAACAAGGTAGAAGTGCCCTAATTCAAGGTAGAAGTGCTCTAATTTGACGATTTAAGGTTTTAAGGCCTGAGAAATTGGGGCCTCAAGAATTGTCCCGTTTCTTCCACCGCAATTCTATCGCGGCTCCCTGAAATCATAAAACATACAATCGTGGAAACATCTGAAATCCTTAAGCGCGTCCGCCAGATAGAAATCAAGACCCGCGGCCTCTCCTCGAACATCTTTGCCGGAGAGTACCACTCGGCCTTCAAGGGGCGTGGTATGGCCTTCAGCGAAGTGCGTGAATATCAGTACGGCGACGATATCCGCGACATAGAATGGAACGTTACCGCCCGATTCAACAAACCTTATATCAAGGTTTTCGAAGAGGAACGTGAACTGACCGTGATGTTGCTCGTGGACGTCAGCGGAAGTCTTGACTTCGGAACCACCGTACAGACCAAGCGTGATATGGTTACAGAGATTGCAGCCACACTGGCCTTCAGCGCCATACAGAACAACGATAAGATTGGCGTCATCTTCTTTTCCGACCGCATAGAGAAGTTTATACCGCCGAAGAAGGGTCGCAAGCACATCCTTTATATCATCCGAGAGCTCCTGGACTTCAAACCCGAGAGCCAGCGGACCGATATACAGCAGGCTGTGGAATATCTCACTCAGGTTATCAAGCGCCGCTGCACCTGTTTTCTGCTCAGCGACTTCATTGTTGAGCGCGACTTCCGTCAGCCACTGACCATTGCCAACCGTAAGCACGATGTCGTGGCCATCCAGGTCTATGACCGACGCATTGCAGAACTGCCTGACGTGGGATTGATGCGGGTGAGGGATGCCGAGACGGGGCATCTACAGTGGATAGACACCTCCAGCCGTAAGGTGAGGGCTGCCCAGTCCCGCTGGTGGCACGAACAGACCCAGCGGCTCAACGATATCTTCTCGCGGAGCAATGTTGATCACGTCAGCGTGCGTACAGACCAAGATTACGTGGTGGCACTGCGAAGCCTATTTGCACAAAGAACGTAAAAATGATGAGATTCAGAAATATCATCCTGCTATCGCTTCTGATAATAGCGACGACAGCCAGGGCTCAAGTCATCTTTGATGCACGTATCGATACACTTATACTGCTCATCGGAGAACAGCGCGAGCTAACCCTCGATGTCACCTGCGGAGCCCAGCAGAAACTGAAGATGCCCGATTACAAACCGATGCAGCCCTTGGCGCAAGACGTCGAAATCGTTGAACTGCTCGGTACAGATACTACCTTCCTCGATGAAGGCCATAGGATGCAGGTCCTGCAGCGATATTCTATTACCGCATGGGACTCTGCCTTCGTGTTGCTGCCTCCCTTTGAGATTGAAGTAGACGGCCAGCAGTATAAGTCCAATCAATTAGCCCTGAAGGTACTTACGGTTCCTGTAGACACCGTTCATGTCGACCAGTTCTTCCCTCCAAAGGATATCCAGAACAATCCTTTCTCTTGGGACGACTGGAAGCCCGTGATGTGGTTCGTAGGCATCAATCAGCTACTGGCTCTTATCCTACTATGGATCTACAGCCGCTGGCGCGAGAACAAACCGCTCATCCGCATCATCCGCCGAAAGGTGAAGTTGCCGCCCCATCAGGTGGCTATGACCGAGATCGAACGTATCAAGGCAGATCGTAAGTGGGCGGAGGAAGACAGCAAGGAGTACTACACCCAGCTCACGGATACCCTGCGCAACTATATCAAGGAGCGCTACGGATTCAACGCTACCGAGATGACATCCTCTGAGATTATTGAACGACTGCTACAGGAACAGGACGAACAGGCATTGGCGGAACTGAGACAGCTCTTCACCACTGCTGACCTCGTCAAGTTCGCCAAATGGACAACGCTCATCAATGAGAACGACGCCAACCTCGTCAGCGCCATCGACTTCATCAACCAGACGAAGATTGAGGTAGATCCGAATGCTCCCACCGAAATCGTGGAGGTGCCTGAGGAAGTAAAGCAAAGCCAGAAGCGATCGTTCGCCCTGAAGGCCGTCATGTGGGTGATTGCCGTCATCGCCGTAGCCTTTGTTGCTTATGCTCTCTACCTCTCTATCGACTTAATTCGTTAAGACTATGCAATTTGCACATCCATATTTCCTTCTGCTACTGCTGCTCCTCCTACCGTATATCGTATGGTACATTATGCGGCATCGTACCAGCGAGCCCACATTGCAGGTGTCTTCGACATCTGCATTCCGACATGCGCCCCGCACCTACAAGCAGTTCCTGGTCCATGCGCCCTTCCTTCTGCGTTGTCTCTCATTCCTGATGATTGTGCTCGTGCTCTGCCGTCCACAGACCAGTAACTCCTGGAGCGACCGCACCATCGAAGGTATTGATATCATGCTCTGTGTGGATATCTCGACGTCCATGCTGGCCGAGGACCTGAGGCCGAATCGTATCGAAGCCGCCAAGAAGGTGGCCGCAGAGTTCATCGCGGGCCGTCCGAATGATAATATTGGTCTTACCATCTTCTCCGGCGAGTCCTTCACCCAATGTCCGATGACCACAGACCATGCCGTGCTGCTGAATCTCTTCGAGAATGTCAGCTGCGATATGGTGCAGCGTGGACTCATGGACGATGGAACGGCAATAGGCATGGGATTGGCCAACGCCATCACACGCCTCAAGGACAGTAAGGCCAAGTCCAAGGTCATTATCCTGTTGACCGACGGCTCCAACAATGCTGGCGACATCTCACCGCTGACGGCTGCCGAAATCGCCAAAAGTTTCGGAATTCGCGTCTATACCATAGGCGTAGGAACCAATGGATCAGCACGTTATCCTTATCCCGTAGGAGGGCGGATTGAGTACATCAACATTCCAGTAGAGATTGACGAGAAGACCCTCGCGTCCATTGCCCGAACCACCGACGGCGAGTTCTACCGCGCCACCAATAATGCCAAGTTACGTGAGGTCTATCAGGAAATCGACAAACTGGAGAAGACCAAGATGAACGTCAAGCAGTACTCCAAGCGCTATGAGGCCTTTGCACCCTTTGCACTTTTCGCATGCCTCTTCATACTGCTCGAAATCCTTCTGCGTGAAACCATCCTCAAGAAAATTCCATAATCTGTTAAGTATGTTGCCGTTCTGCGGCAACGAACCCAACTGCCTATGTTCCGCTTCGAGAATCCCATATACCTCTATGCACTCGCAATCATTCCGCTGCTTGCGCTGCTGCATTATGGAACCAACATCCTGCGCCGCCGTCGCCTGAAAAAGTATGGCGACATGGAGTTGCTGAAACCACTGATGCCCGACGTCTCACGCTGGCGTCCGGAAGTGAAGTTCTGGCTGGTGAACCTCGCACTGGCGATGATGATTGTCTGTCTCGCCCGTCCGCAATACGGTACGAAGATAGACACCCGCACTCGGAAAGGCATCGAAGCCATCATCGCACTCGATGTCTCCAACTCCATGCTGGCCGAGGATGTTACTCCCAGCCGTCTGGCTAAGTCCAAGATGCTCATTAGCAGCCTCGTGGACAATATGGTGGACGACAAGGTTGGCCTTATCGTCTATGCAGGCGAAGCCTACACCCAGCTCCCTATCACTTCAGACTACGTCTCGGCCAAGATGTTTCTCGACAACATCTCGCCTGATATGATCGCCGTTCAGGGCACAGACATAGCCCGAGCTATCCGGCTTGCGACCCATAGCTTCACGCAACAGGAAGGCGTGGGAAGGGCCATCTTCGTAATCACCGACGGCGAGGACAACGAAGGTGGGGCTGTTGAAGCCGCAAAGGATGCCCAGAAGAAGGGGATGAATGTCTATGTCCTTGGCGTAGGTTCACCTGAGGGAAGTCCGATCCCTATTCCTGGAGGTCGCGGCTACCTCACTGATAATTCTGGAAATACCGTAGTATCTAAACTTAATGAAGAGATGTGTCGAGAGATTGCTCAGGCCGGAGGAGGTGCATATATCTATGTAGACAACAGTTCTTCCGCTCAGGCCGCGCTACAGCGCCATGTCGACAAGCTTGCGAAGGCAGAGATGGAATCTGTACTCTACAGCGAATACGACGAGCACTTCGGCGACTTCGCCTGGGCAGCTCTGGTCCTCCTGCTCGTAGACCTCTTTATCCTTGCCCGTATGAACCATGTCTTCAGCCGAGTACGATTGTTCCGTGTTTCAGACAAGGGCGCAGCCCTGCTCCTTTTCCTCTTCTTCTCGCTGGGCACACCGGCACTCTTCAGCGACTCTTGTTCTGCCTATGCCCAGAAGAAGAACGACCGTTACTATGTGCGCCACGGTAACCGCTACTACCGCGACAGCCTCTACGCCAAGGCGCAGGTAGATTATCAGAAGGCAATAGAAAAGGATGCTTCGAACCCCACAGCTCACTACAACCTGGGCAATGCCTTCCTCTTTCAGGGGCAGCCTCAGGAGGCGATGAAAAACTATGAGAGCGCTATCCGCCTCGAAAAAGATCCGTTGCGACAGGCACAGGCTTACCACAATGCCGGTGTCATCTTCCAGAGTCAGCAGCAGTTCCAGCAGGCTATAGAATGCTATAAGAACGCTCTCCGCAGGAACCCCAAGGACGACGAGACACGCTATAACCTGGCCCTTTGTCAGCATCAGCTGAAGAACCAGCAGCAGAATCAGGACAACAACCAGGATCAGCAGCAACAGGACCAGCAGCAACAAGACCAACAGCAGCAACAACAAGACCAGCAGCAGCAACAACAGCAACAACAGCAACAACAAGACCAGCAGCAACAGCAGCAGGAACAGCCCAAGATGTCGCGTGAGAATGCTGAGCAGCTCCTGCAAGCCGCACAGCAAGAGGAAAAACAGACGCAGGACAAGGTCAACAAAGCTCAGCAGAAACCTCAGCGCCGCCAGCTGCAGAAGCAATGGTAATAGGCCGTTTGGTCGAGTTCCACTGCTGGAACTGGCGAGTTCCACTGCTGGAACTGGCGAGTTCCACTGCTGGAACTCACGAATTCCACCGCTGGAACTCGCTAACAGATAAGGACGCAAATCCGAATCCGGCCTCTGCAGCCTCACCGACTTAAGGTCGTAAAGAACCAAAACAACAAAGGATAAACAAGAACAATTATATGAAAAGACATTTAGTTCTATTTTCATTCCTTCTCTTTCTCCTGCCCGCATGGGCGCAGGTACGCATCACTGTCCAGGCACCGTCTGACGTCGTGGAGGGCGACCGCTTCCGCATATCCTATGTGGTGAACACGCAGGATATCGAGAACTTCAAGGTTGATAAGTTCGAGGGGCTTGTGGAGCTCTATGGGCCCAGCCAAAGCCGTTCGTCCAGCGTTTCTATCGTCAACGGACGAACCACGTCGTCCAGCACCATTACGTTCACGTACACGGTGACGACGGAGAAGCCCGGCACCTTCCACGTTCCGGCAGCGACCGTTGTCAGCGACGGCAAGGCCTACAAGTCCGACTCTCCAACCATCAATGTATTGCCGGGCGGTAGCAGATCTGGCGGCGGCTCAGCTGGCGGTGGCCAAGGTGCGCAGGGTGGGGGGCAGGCTCACCAGAATCCAGCCGATCGTATGCACGTTGCTGATGTGGGCGACCGCATCACCGGAAAGGATATCTTCATCGCCGTCACAGCCTCGAAGAAGCGGGTGTTCGAGCAGGAAGCTGTCCTGCTGACCTATAAGCTCTACACCCTCGTGAATATCAGCAGTCTGGAAGGAAAGATGCCCGAACTCGACGGCTTCCATGTGCAGGAAATCAACCGCCAGCGTCAGCCCGAGTTGAAGATGGAGCACTACAACGGCAAGAACTATGGAACGGTCGTATGGTCGCAGTATGTGGTATTCCCCCAGCAGACGGGTACGCTTCGTATTCCAGAAATCAAGTACGAAGCCACCGTGGTGCAGCAGAACCGCAGCGCCGATCCCTTCGATATCTTCTTCGGCGGAGGTTCGATGATGCAGGAAGTCCGAAAGACTGTGATGGCTCCTGCCGTCACCCTGCAGGTCGATGCCCTTCCCACTCCTAAGCCCGCGAACTTCTCAGGAGCCGTAGGACGTTTCAGCATTGCTTCTACGCTTACTCCTCAGGAACTGAAGGCCAACGATGCTACGACCCTGCGCCTGACCGTGACGGGAACGGGTAATATGAAGCTGATGAAAGCTCCTGAAGTGGCTTGGCCCAAGGACTTTGAACGCTACGACCCGAAGACTGAGGACAAGACTTCCGTCGGTGCTACGGGTTCCTCGGGCAGTGTCCTCTATGACTTCATTGCTGTGCCCCGTCATCAAGGCAAGTTCGAGCTGCCTCCAGTGGAGTTCTGCTACTTCGATCCCGATGCCCGTGAGTACAAGACCGTATCGACAGCCAGCTACACCATCGATGTAGCCAAAGGCAAAGGCGGCAGCTCTTCCTCTCAGGCTATGTCGAAGGAAGAAGTGGAACTGCTGAACAGCGATATTCATTATATCAAAACAGGCGAGCCCACTTATCTCACCGCAGATTCCGCCCTCTTTGGTTCCTCGCGTTATTGGATGACTTATGGTATTGCTCTGGTGGCCTTTGGCGTGTTGATGTTCATCTTCCGTCGTAGAGCAGTGGCGAATGCCGACTTGGTAGGCCGACGGGGCAGAGGTGCCAGCAAGGTAGCCACCAAACGTCTGAAGACAGCCCGCAAGCTGATGGCTGAGAACAACGCAACCGCCTTCTATGAGGAGACGATGAAAGCACTCTGGGGCTATGTCGGCGACAAACTGAATATTCCCGTCAGCGAGCTCTCGAAGGATAATGTGAGGGAAAAACTGACCGCTCGTCAGTTGTCCGACGAACTCATCGACCAGTTCCTCCGTGCTCTGGACGATTGTGAGTTTGCGCGCTTCGCTCCCGGTGACCCCGCCGATACGATGGACAAGATCTATGCCTCTGCCGAAGAGGTCATCAATAAAATGGAAACAGAACTGAAAAGGAAATAAGGCAATGAAACGCATCTGTATATACCTCGCAGCTCTGCTGCTCACACTTCCTGCTTTGGCCGACGAGAAAGCGCTCGCTGATTCCGCCTATGCGCATGAAGATTTCACCAAGGCAGCTCAAATCTACACCCAGCTCCTCGACTCCTGCGGCAGCAGTGCACAGCTCTACTACAACCTCGGCAACTGCTATTATCGCCAGGACTCCATCGCCCGAGCCATCCTCTGCTACGAACGTGCCCGTCTGCTCGACCCCGCTGACGATGATGTGCGCATGAACCTTGAGATGGCGAGGGCAAAGACCGTCGACCGCGTCATGCCCGTCAACGAGATGTTCTTCGTCGCCCTCTTCCACCGTTTGGTGCTCTCGCTGAGCCTTCAGACCTGGGCTTGGCTGGGTCTGCTGACGTTTCTGCTGATGCTCTGCGCCATCGCAGCCTACTTCTTCCTTCCCACTTTGGCGGGAAAGAAGGCAGGCTTCACGGTGGCAGTCATCGCGCTGCTTGTCTGCGTCTTTGCGAACCTTGCCGCCTATCAGCAACTCCATCAACTGGAGAACCGCACGAGTGCAGTTATCATGTCTTCCTCCGTGGTCGTCAAGAGCACGCCCAGCCAAACCGGCACAGACCTCTTTATATTACATGAGGGCACGCGCGTGGAAATCGACGACAACTCCATGAAGGAGTGGGTGGAAATTCAGATGAACGACGGCAAACAAGGTTGGATTCGTCGTGCAGATATCGAAGTGATTTAGAATGTGGTAGCTTCCTCATAGACCAGATCGATGGAAGAACTGATTCATACCGACCAACAACTGTTCTTGGCCCTCAACGGCAGCGACAGCGTGTGGCTTGACCATTGTTTCCTGACCATCACGCGAACTGGTACCTGGATTCCGCTCATTCTTGTTCTGCTCTATATCCTGCTGAAGAATCGTCCCTGGCGCGAGGTGTTGCTCGTCGTAGCCAGCCTTGCCCTCGTCATCTTCCTGGCCGACCGCTTTTCCAGCGGATTCTGTAAACCTTTCTTCCATCGTTTCCGCCCCAGCCACGAGCCAGCGCTGGAAGGCTATGTGGACTTGGTCGGTGACTTGCGGGGAGGGCTCTACGGCTTCATCAGTAGCCACGCCGCCAATACCTTTGGTGCCTGGGCCTTCCTCTCGCTCTATTTCCGCCGCACGGCGATGAATTGGACGCTGTTCCTCTGGGCTTGTCTCAGCAGTTTCTCTCGGATTTACCTCGGTCTGCATTTCCCCGGCGACATCCTTTGCGGCGCCCTCTGGGGAATCTTCTGCGGAGTCGTCTGCTTTGGCCTGATGAGTGGCTTTGCCGTGTGGAAACAGATTCCTTTCTATGACTATGGGGCGACAGCACCTACGCTCTTGGGTTACTACTCCAACCCTGATGGTTTTGAGCGCAAAGATTACCTTATCTTTGCGGCTACTTTTGGGCTTACGTTGCTTTTTGTAGCGATTTATGCGCTTCTTTAGGCCGAAATCGAAAGTTTTTTGCTCTTAAGTTTTGCCCTTAACAATTTAATTGTTACTTTTGCGCCGTTTTTTGGGTAAGATATAACATCTGGCCCCTCTGAATTATACAAAAATTACAAAAAATATGACTACAAAGTTTCCTGAACACAGTCGCCTCAATCTGACAGAGGTGAACCATGAAGTACTCAAGCTTTGGGAACAGGAAGACCTGTTCCATCGCAGCATCTCTGAACGCGAGGGATGCCCCTCTTTCGTATTCTTCGAAGGCCCCCCATCTGCTAATGGTCATCCGGGTATCCATCACGTGCTCGCACGTTCCATTAAGGATACTTTCTGCCGTTTCAAGACGATGAAGGGCTTTCAGGTTCACCGCAAGGCAGGCTGGGATACTCATGGACTTCCCGTGGAGCTGGGTGTGGAGAAGGAACTTGGTATCACCAAGGAAGATATCGGTAAGACCATCTCTATCGATGACTACAACCGCAAGTGCCGGCAGAACGTGATGATGTTCACTCAGGAGTGGGAAGACCTCAGTAGCCGCATGGGATACTGGGTTGATATGGAGCATCCTTACATCACCTACGATAACAAATACATCGAGACGCTATGGTGGCTGTTGAAGCAACTCTACCAGAAGGGACTGCTCTATAAGGGCTACACCATCCAGCCCTACAGCCCCGCCGCCGGCACCGGTCTCTCTTCTCATGAACTGAACCAGCCTGGGTGCTATCGCGACGTGAAGGATACCACCGTTACAGCACAATTCAAAGTCATTTCTCCCGTCAGTAGTGTGTTCGGCAGCTCCGTTGCCGAAAGCACCCTCCCAGTCTACATCCTCGCTTGGACCACCACGCCATGGACGTTGCCTTCGAACACCGCCCTCTGCGTTGGCCCGAAGATTGAGTATATGGCCGTGAAGGGTCAGAATCCTTATTCCAAGGAAGAAGCCATTTATATCATCGCCAAGTCCCGCAAGGATGTGTACTTCCCGACTCCGAAGGAAGAGGGCGTGCCCGCTCCTGAGGTGCTTGGAGAATGCCTGGGCTCAGACCTCCTCGGTCTCCACTACGAGCAGCTCTTCCCCTGGGTGAAACCCTGCGCTCTTGAGAACGGCAAGGCTGTCGACAAGTCGGCAGATGCGTTCCGCGTCATCCCCGGCGACTATGTTACCACAGAAGATGGTACTGGTATCGTGCATATCGCACCCACCTTTGGTGCCGACGATGCCAAGGTGGCTAAGGATGCCGGCATCCCCTCGCTCTTTGTCATCGATAAGGCAGGCGACACCCGTCCTATGGTGGACTTCACGGGCAAGTATTTCGTGAAGGAAGACATGGATGAGGCATTTGTTCAGACCTGCGTCAATGACAGCTACTGGCACCACGCCGGTGACTTCGTGAAGAATGCCTACGACCCTAAGTATGCCGACCTCGATGAGAAAGCACTGTCGAAGACCGAAGACCTCAATATTGTACTTTGCATGGAGATGAAGCAGGAGGGAACGGCCTTCAAAATCGAGAAGCACATTCATAACTATCCCCACTGCTGGCGTACCGACAAGCCCGTCCTTTATTATCCTCTCGACAGCTGGTTCATCCGCAGTACCGCTGCCAAGGAGCGCATGATGGAACTCAACAAGACAATTCTCTGGAAGCCCGAGTCAACAGGTACGGGACGTTTCGGCAAGTGGCTTGAGAACCTCAATGACTGGAACCTCAGCCGTAGTCGCTATTGGGGCACTCCGCTGCCCATTTGGCGCAATCGCGACACCCGCGAGGAAATCTGTATCGGATCCGTCGAAGAGCTTTATAATGAGATAGAGAAGGCAGTGCGTGCCGGCGTGATGGCCTACAATCCGCTGAAGGACAAGGGCTTCGTTCCTGGCGATATGTCGCAGGAGAACTACGACCGTATAGACCTCCACCGTCCCTACGTCGATGAAATCATCCTCGTAGGTGAGAGCGGACAGCCCCTGCGTCGCGAACTCGACCTCATCGACGTTTGGTTCGATAGCGGCGCTATGCCTTATGCCCAAATTCATTATCCCTTCGAGAACAAGGAGGCACTGGACAACCGCATCGTCTATCCTGCTGATTTCATTGCCGAAGGCGTCGACCAGACGCGTGGCTGGTTCTTCACCCTCCACGCTATTGCTACGATGGTCTTTGATAGTGTTTCCTATAAGGCTGTGATTTCCAATGGTCTCGTCCTTGACAAGAACGGTCTCAAGATGTCCAAGCGTTTGGGCAATGCCATCAATCCTTTCGACAATATCGAGAAGTTCGGCAGCGATGCCGTCCGCTGGTACATGATTACCAACTCCCAGCCGTGGGATAACCTCAAGTACGACGAGGCAGGTGTGGCCGAGGTGCAGCGCTCGTTCTTCGGCAAGCTGTTCCAGACCTACAGCTTCCTCGCCATGTACGCCAACGTCGACGGCTGGCACTTCGAGGAGAACGATGTACCGATGAGCGACCGTCCGGAGATGGATCGCTGGATACTCTCGGAACTGAACTCCCTCATCCGCGATGTGGAGGCTTGCTATGAGGACTACGAGCCCACCCGCGCTGGACGTCTCATCCAGACCTTCGTCATCGACCACGTCTCCAACTGGTTTGTGCGCCTTTCCCGTGCCCGCTTCTGGGCTGGAGGCATGAGTATCGATAAGCTCTCAGCCTACCAGACGCTCTTCACCAGCCTGGAGACCGTAAGCCGACTGATGGCACCCATCGCACCCTTCTATGCCGACCTCCTCTATCGCGACCTTCATAGTGTGCTCGGCGGTTCTGCCGCTGAGGCTCCTGCCTCTGTTCATCTCGCCACCTTCCCCGTGGCCGACATCGCAAAGATTGACAAGGAACAGGAGTCGCGCATGGAACTCGCTCAGCAGATTACCTCCATGGTCCACTCCCTGCGCAAGAAGGAACAAATCATTGTTCGTCAGCCTCTTGCACGCATCGCCATTCCTGCTATCGACCGCGAACAGCAGCTACGTATCGAGGCCGTGAAGCAGCTCATCCTTGATGAGGTCAATGTCAAGGCGTTGGAGTTTGTGGAAGGTGCAGGACTGTTGACGAAGAAGGTGAAGTGCAACTTCCGCACGATGGGTAAGAAGTTCGGCAAGCTGATGAAGGACGTCAACGCCGCCGTTACAGCTCTCTCTCAGGAACAGATTGCCGAACTCGAGACGGGCCATCTCGCTCTCACCCTGTCCACGGGCGATGCCATCACGGTGGATCTTGAGGATGTTGAGATCTTCTCAGAAGATATTCCCGGATGGACCGTGGCCAACGAAGGCTCGCTTACCGTAGCCCTCGACATCACTATCACCGATGAACTGCGCAACGAGGGCGTGGCCCGCGAACTTGTCAAGCGCATTCAGGCCTTCCGCAAGGAAAGTGGATTCGAAATCACCGACCACATTCGTGTACAACTCACACATACCATCGAAACAGACCAGGCTGTTGCTGCCTTCGGAGCATACATCTCCAAGCAGGTGCAGGCCGACGAACTGACGATTGTCGATACCCTCGATGGCGCCGCGGAGCTCGACCTCGACGGACTGAAAGTGAACATACTTATCCAGAAACAAAACTAATGTAAAACCTATATGGCAGAGAAAACACGTTATAGCGACGCTGAACTCGAGGAGTTCCGCGAGTTGATAGAAGAGAAACTGAAGGTCGCTCAAGAGGACTACGACCATACCATGGACGCAGTCATGAACCGCGACAGCAACGAGACTGATGACACCGCTCCCACCTACCACGCCCTCGAGGAGGGTAGCGAGGTGCAGTCCAAGGAACAACTTATGGCTATGGCGCAGCGCCAGCTGAAGTTCGTGCAGGGACTGAAGGCCGCCCTCGTTCGCATCGAGAACAAAACTTATGGCATCTGTCGCGAGACCGGAAAGCTGATTCCCAAGGAGCGTCTGCGTGCTGTGCCCCATGCCACCCTCAGCATCGAGGTCAAGAAGGACCGCAACCGCCACGCATAACTCGTGCTCATGACAGATAAACGCAGACGACAAGCACAGGCAGCAACGGTCATCCTCATCTTCCTGGGCTTCCTCATCATAGACCAGGTCTCCAAGGTATGGGTGAAGACCCACATGACGTTGCACGAGAGCATTCTCATCACCGACTGGTTCCGCATCACCTTCATCGAGAACAACGGCATGGCCTTCGGATGGGCATTCATCACCAAGACCCTGCTGACGCTTTTCAGAATGGTGGCAACTGTGGCTGTCGGGTGGTACATCGTGCGGCTCATCCGCCGCGGCGTGCACTGGGGCTTCCTCACTTGTTTGGCATTTATCATGACAGGGGCTGCCGGCAACATCATCGATTGCATTTTCTACGGACAGATATTCAGCGAGTCCACCCTCTACGAAACCTCGCACCTGGTGCCTTTGGGTGAGGGCTATGCCTCCTGGCTCAACGGTCGCGTCGTCGACATGCTTTATTTCCCCCTCTGCCACTGGACGTGGCCCGAGTGGGTGCCTTTAGTGGGCGGGCAGCCCTACACCTTCTTCAGCTATATATTCAATGTGGCTGATGCCTGCATCTCCTGCGGGGTCATTGCCCTGTTGCTATTCTTCCGCCACACGCTTAGTCGAGAGCTGCCAGACGATGTCAAGAGTGGCGAATCTCCAGCTGAAGATCCTTCATGATCATTCCCCCTGAACTGCAATGAGAAACCTGAAGTCCATAGCAGTCCTGTGCATCGTGGCGGTGCTTGTGTCCTGCAAGCCCCCCTTGCCCGACGGTGTGCTCTCCGAAAGCAAAATGGAGCGCGTGCTCTATGATTTCCATCTCTCGCAGGGGATGGTGGAGTATGCACCGCGCGCAGAGGGACAGGACTATGACGCAGTGCGCTTTGAACTTCAGCAGGCCGTGTTCCGCAAGCATGGTATCACGCAGGAAGACTTCGACCGATCCATGTCCTATTATCTCAGCGACATGGATCATCTGGCAAAAATGTACAAGCGGGTTGCCGACCGCTTGGAGCGCGATGCCGAGGCACTGGGTGTAGCCGCAGGACCGCGCGATGCCTATGCCGCACTGACCGCTGAAGGCGACACTGCCAACGTTTGGGCCGACCGCCGCATCTTTGTCGTCCGCAACGCCCAGCAGTCCAACTTCCAGATGTGGAAACTGCCCTGTGACTCCACGTGGCTGCCCGGCGACGACCTGTTGTGGCGCTTCGAACTCAAGCAGATCACACAGTCTTATGGTCCTGGCGACCTCTTCGCAGACTTCGTTATCTACTTCACCAACGACTCCGTCGTCAGCCGCCTCGTCAGCGTGGGCGACAAGAAGGATGTCGAGCTGCGCATCGACAACCCTGACAGATTGTTGCCGCGTTCCGTCAGTGGACACCTCTTCACTCCTGTAGAAACCGACCCTACACGTGCACGCATGTACGTGATATATGCGCCCGCGCTTATACGTTTTCATAAGGAACAATCCGATCTCGCTGCCGACAGCCTTGCTGCCGACAGCCTCCTGGCCGATTCCCTCCGGTTCCGCACCGATACCCTACAGCAGCGACTCACACCTGAGCAGCGTCGCGAGCGTCAGGACGTAGAGCGCACTATTGATGTCGTGCGCGAGAAACCATATCAGGCACCGCGTAGGGGAGGGAAGAAGCGTTTCACCCAGCCACGCCGCCGATAAGAACATGCCTCTACGCTGATAACGCCATGCCTCTACGCGCCTACCACCGCCTCATACTCCCCGACGGCACCACCCAATCCCTCTCTGTAGTCCGCTTCGACGATGCGGGCCGCTATCTCAGCCATCACCCTTTATCGGGCGAAGAACCCTTCGTGGAATGGGTGGGAGGAACGCTCGATTTGCGAATAGACATCACTTCTTTGCCTTCGGTAACTCCTATCGATGATTTATGTCAAGAAAAATAGCCCTGAAAAGGCCATTTAGACCTAAAAACCGAAGAAAAGAGCAAAAAAATGTGGTTTAGAGCAAAAAAACTTGAGAAATGTTTTGTTCGTATATAAAAAACGCCTACTTTTGTCTTGTCAAACAAGAAAAAACACCAAATAACGCATATGAAAGAGACTATATTGGTCACAGGTGGCACCGGTTTCATTGGCTCGCACACCACCGTTGAACTCCAAAATGCAGGTTACGATGTTGTCATCGTTGACAATCTTTCCAACTCCCGCGCCGACGTTATCGACGGAATCGAGAAAATCACCGGCATTCGCCCCGCCTTCGAAGAAGTAGACCTTCGTGACTACGATGCTACAGAGGCCGTCTTCAAGAAGTATCCCAAAATCAGCGGCATCATCCACTTCGCTGCATCCAAGGCTGTAGGAGAGAGTGTGCAGAAACCGCTCCTCTACTACCGCAACAATATCGTCTCGCTCATCAACCTTCTGGAGCTGATGCCTAAATACAATGTCAAGGGCATCATATTCTCCTCCAGTTGCACCGTCTACGGTCAGCCTGATCAACTGCCCGCCACAGAGGAAACGCCGATAAAGAAGGCAGAATCACCCTACGGCAACACCAAGCAGATTAACGAGGAAATAATTCAGGACACCGTAGCCAGCGGCTCGCCCATCAAGGCCATTCTCCTGCGCTATTTCAACCCCATTGGTTCCCATCCCTCCGCTATTATTGGTGAGATGCCCAACGGCGTTCCCCAGAACCTCATCCCCTTCCTCACGCAGACTGCCATCGGCATCCGCGAGAAACTCAGCGTCTTCGGTGACGACTACGACACCCCCGACGGCTCCTGTATTCGCGACTACATCTATGTCGTCGACCTCGCCAAAGCTCACGTCTGCGCTATGACACGTATCATGGAAGACAAAATCGAGGAACCTGTAGAAGTCTATAACATCGGAACCGGCAAGGGTACCTCCGTGCTCGAACTCATCCATGGGTTCGAAAAAGCCACCGGCGTGAAACTCAACTACCAGATCGTAGGCCGTCGTGCAGGCGATATTGAGAAGGTGTGGGGCAACGTCGACAAGGCAAACCGCGTTCTCGGCTGGAAAGCCGACACTCCTCTCGAAGACGTGCTCGCCTCTGCGTGGAAGTGGCAATGCGCCCTCCGCGAACGAGGCATCATGTAAATATAAAAGGCAATATCCTTTATCCCCTTTCGTGAGAAAGGTCGCATCAGAAAAATGCCAGGTAGTCGCTGACTACCAATAGGCTGACTGATTCAATCTCTGATTTTTGTGGTTCTTCCCATTATGCACCCAGAGCCACTTCGACGGGTCCCTTCCATGGCCATGCGTGAGCAAATACTGCTGGAATACCCGCCATCATATAGTCCTTTCACTGTGGACTCTGAGGTAGCATATTGTCGTGTTTTATTTTGTGTTTGTGTTGTGGCTGTTCTCCGACGTGAGTTGGGGGGCAGTCTTTTTTCTCCAGAATCCTTTTTTTGAATCATCTAAATATAACCTAATTATGAATAAGAAACAGATTATCTTTAAGCTAGTCATCGTCGCCGCGCTGCCGCTGGCGGCAGTGAGTGTTCATGCTGCCGACTGGCTCTTCCGGGACGGCAAGAGCGGCTACCAGATTGTGGTCTCCGCCCAGGCATCCCCCTCTGAGCAGACCGCAGCCCGCGAGTTGCAGCACTACATCCAGCAGGTGAGTGGGGTAGAGTTGCCCATCACCTCAGACTTTACGACCCGCGGACGCAGCATCTTCGTGGGCTTCAATCCGCGGGTGGCAGCCCTCTCTGGTGCACAGCCTCCGCAGCATGACGACGAGAGTTTCACCTACCGCACCGTAGGCCACGACCTCCTCATCTGGGGCGGTGCAGGGCGAGGTACGATGTACGGCGTCTTCACCTTCCTTGAGCGTGAACTGGGCATCCATTGGCTCACGCCCCAGTGCACCGTAGTCCCTGAACTCGACAAGTGGAAGCTGCCCCGACTGGATCGCAGCGAACGCCCCTTCATCGGCTATCGCTACAGTAACTACTTCGTAGCCAAGGACGTTCCCGAGTGGAGTGCCCACACCCGCGAGAACACCAAGTGGTCTCCCACCACCAACGACTACGGCAACATTGAGGCCTACTATGGCGCCCACACCATGGAATGGCTCGTGCCCGTCAAGGAGTTCTTTGCCACGCATCCCGAGTACTTCTGCCTGCGCGACGGCAAGCGCTATGACGGCTACGGACAGCTCTGCCTCTCCAACCCCGACGTGCTGGAAATCTGCACCACACGCATGAAACAGCGCATGCGCGAGGAGCCTGGCTACCGCATCTACAGCCTCTCGCAGAATGATAACTTCCGCTTCTGCGAGTGCAAACAATGCGCAGCCATCGAAGCCCGGTACGGCGGCCACTCGGGGCTCATCGTCTGGTTTGTCAACCAGGTGGCCGACGCCATTAAAGACGAGTTCCCCGACAAATACATTGGCACCTTCGCCTATCAGTACTCCCGACAGCCGCCCACGGGCATCCGCCCCCGCGAGAATGTGGTCATCCGCCTCTGCAGCATCGAGTGTTGCTTCGCCCACCCGCTGAATGCCGGATGTCCTCAGAACGAGGCATTTATGCGCGACCTCAAGGGCTGGGCAGACATCGCTCCCCACCTCTTCATCTGGGACTACATCGTCGACTACGCCCAGTACATGGCTCCCTGGCCCAACTTCCAGGTGCTGGGTCCTAACATCCGCGTCTTCGGTGAGCACAAGGCCATCGGCGTCTTCGAGGAGGCACAGTACCAGTCGGCAGGGGCGGAGTTCGACGAGATGAAAGCTTGGACCGTGAACCAGCTGCTGTGGAATCCCGATCAGGACGTCGATTCCCTCGTCAGCATCTTCATCAACAACTACTACGGCAACGCCGCACCCCGCATCATGGATTACTACCGCCTCTGTCAGTCGCTGGTGAAGCCCGACGTGCATTTCGGCATCTACATCACTGAGCATCATGAGATCTACAGCGATGCCTTCATCCAGCAAGCCTTCACCCTCCTCAACGAAGCCTTCGCCGCGGCAGAATCCGACAAGATCCGCGAGCGCGTGGATCGTGTCCGTATGCAGCCCCTCTACCTCCAATGCATGCGCCACAAGGAAGAATCCCGACACGATGGCACGTGGCAGGACCTGCTGCGGCTGATGAAGCACTACGGCGCCCTGCACCGCGAGGGCGTCCCTCAGGACCGTTTCATCCGCGAATTCGAGCAATAGTAGAACCAACGCATCACCATTCGCCGCGACCAGTGCCTGGCCCTCAACGACTTGGCAATGATGATTTGCGAGAGATAAAGAACTCGCAATAAGACGTCATGTCCTCCTGAATAAGACGTCACGTCCTCCACGATAAGACGTATCGTCTTCCATGATAGGCCGGGACATCTGAGCCTGCCGCTCCTTCTTTTCTTTCTCATAATAGCCCGACAAATGTGCATTTGGGGGTGTGGGCGGGGCTTTTTGCGGTTCGTTATCAGCGTTTTCCGAAGAAAATGGGGGAGAAGTGCGGTTATCTCGTTTTTTTGTTGTACCTTTGCGCCCGCAATTCGTAAAATAGGGAAAAAGAGACGATTGTAAAATAGTCAAATCGTAAAATAGAATAGCGTGAAATCGTGAAATAGTCAAATCGTAAAATTAGTATAATCGTCAAATATAATCATGATAACAGTTTCCAACCTGGCCATACAGTTTGGCAAGCGCGTCCTGTATAAGGACGTGAATATGAAGTTCACCAATGGTAATATCTATGGCGTCATCGGTGCCAACGGTGCCGGCAAGTCCACGTTGCTGAAGGCTATCAGCGGCGAGCTGGAGCCGAACAAGGGCACGATAGAGATGGGGCCGGGCGAGCGCCTGAGTGTGCTCTCGCAGGACCACTTCCAGTACGACGACCAGACGGTGCTGGACACGGTGCTGATGGGTCACACGGTGCTCTGGGATATCATGCACGAGCGCGACGCGTTGTATATGAAGGAGGACTTCTCTGACGAGGACGGCATCCGCGTGGCGGAGCTGGAGGAGAAGTTCGCTGAGATGGGCGGCTACACGGCTGAGAGCGATGCCGGTGCGCTGCTTAGCGGATTGGGTATCAAGGAGAAGAAGCACCAGATGCTGATGCGCGACCTCTCGGGTAAGGAGAAGGTGCGTGTGATGTTGGCCAAGGCGCTCTTCGGCGAGCCGGATAACCTGCTGCTGGACGAGCCCACCAATGACCTGGACCTCGACACGGTGCAGTGGCTGGAGCAGTATCTCTCGGAGTTCGAGCATACGGTGCTGGTGGTGTCTCACGACCGCCACTTCCTCGATGCCGTCTGCACGCACACGGTGGATATCGACTTCGGCAAGGTGACCATGTTTGCCGGTAACTATTCGTTCTGGTACGAAAGCTCGCAGTTGGCTCTTCGCCAGGCTCAGAATCAGAAGGCGAAGGCCGAGGAGAAGCGCAAGGAGCTGGAGGAGTTCATCCGCCGCTTCAGTGCCAACGTGGCGAAGAGCAAGCAGACGACCTCGCGAAAAAAGATGCTGGAGAAGTTGAACGTGGATGAGATCCAACCCTCCACCCGCAAGTACCCTGGCATCATCTTCACTATGGACCGCGAGCCCGGCAACCAGATCTTGGAGGTCGAGGGCTTGAAGGCTGTGGCCGAGGACGGCACGGTGCTCTTCGACAACGTCTCGTTCAACATTGAGAAGGGCCAGAAAACGGTCTTCCTCAGCCACGACCCGCGCGCCATGACTGCCCTCTTCGAGATTATCAACGGTAACCGCGAGGCACAGGCGGGCACCTACAAGTGGGGCCTGACCATCACCACGGCTTACCTGCCGCTGGACAATACGGAGTTCTTCAAGTCGGATAAGAACTTGGTAGACTGGCTGATGCAGTATGGCGACGGCAACGAGGTGTTCATGAAGGGCTACCTCGGACGTATGCTCTTCTCCGGCGAGGAAGTGCTGAAGAAGGTGCATGTCCTCAGTGGCGGCGAGCGAATGCGCTGTATGATAGCGCGAATGCAGCTGAAGAATGCCAACTGCCTGATTCTGGACACGCCCACGAACCACCTCGACCTCGAAAGCATCCAGGCGTTCAACAACAACCTGAAGCTCTACAAGGGCAACATCATCTTCGCCAGCCACGACCACGAATTCATCCAGACCGTGGCCGACCGCATCATCGAACTGACGCCCAACGGCACCATCGACAAGCTGATGGAGTACGACGACTATATCTCCGATGACCGTATCAAGGAGCTGAAGGCGCAGATGTATGGTGAGGGGTGAAAAAACGACGTGGCACAATGTTTGCACGAGAGGGGATAGAACCAAAAAAAGGAAATTATGACAGACGAACTGAAAGATAAAGAAGAAATCCTCGAGAACGAGGAGAATACCGCAGCAGCCGCCACGACAGAAGACGGTTGCGCAGCTGGCGACTCTGTCGCCACAGAACCCGCAGAACCCGCAGAACCCGCAGAGGCTGCTGCAGAGCTGACTCCCGAGCAGCTGCTGGCACAGGCAAAGGCCGAGATTGAGGAACTGAAGACGCAGGCCCTGTACAAGCAGGCCGAGTTCGAAAACTACCGCAAGCGCACCATCAAAGAGAAGGCGGAACTCATCCTAAACGGCTCGAAGTCAGCCGTTACGGCACTGCTGCCCATCGTAGATGATTTGGAGCGCGCATTGCCCTCGATGAAGAAGGCAGAGGACGTGGCAGCCGTAGCAGAAGGCGTGGAACTCATCTACCAGAAGTTCCTGAAGGCCTTGGCAGGTCTGGGCGTGAAACCCATCGACACCGAGGGCAAGGACTTCGATGTGGACCTGCACGAGGCTGTGGCTCAGGTGCCCGGCGTGCCCGACGAACAGAAAGGGCGCGTCATAGACTGTATCGAAAAGGGCTATATGCTGAACGACCAGGTCATCCGACACGCCAAAGTGGCAGTCGGCATGTAAGGAAAGGAGGTAATTATGGCAGACCAGAAACGAGATTATTACGAAGTACTCGGCGTCGCGAAGACCGCTACCGAACAGGAAATAAAGGCGGCCTACAAGAAGATGGCCATCAAATATCACCCCGACCGTCAGGGCGACAAGTCCGAGGCCGAAAAGAAGGAAGCCGAAGCCAAGTTCAAGGAGGCGGCTGAGGCCTATGATGTGCTGCACGATCCGCAGAAGCGCCAGCGTTACGACCAGTTCGGCTTTGCCGGAGTGAGCGGAGCGAGCGGTGGCTACCAGAATATGTCGATGGACGACATCTTCTCGCAGTTCGGCGACATCTTCAAGGATCTCTTCGGCGGCGGAGCCTCCTTCGGCGGAGATTTCAGCGACTTCGGCTTCGGAGGTTTCGGCGGAGGCTTCGGTGGAGGACGCGGAAAACCACAGCACCACGGCGGAGACCTGCGGTTGAAGGTGAAGCTGACGCTGAAGGAATGCGCCACTGGCGTCACAAAGAAATTCAAGGTGCGCAAGAAGGTGACCTGCACCCACTGCCACGGTACGGGTGCTGAGGGCGGTGCCAGCTCCACACAGACCTGCGGCACCTGCCACGGTACGGGCTATGTCATTCGTTCCCAGCGTTCTGTATTCGGAATGATGCAGACGCAGGCCGTGTGTCCCGACTGTCAGGGCGAAGGCACCATCATCAAGAATAAATGCTCCTTCTGCGGTGGCACGGGCGTCACCACGGGTGACGAAGTCGTAGAGGTGAAGATTCCTGCCGGCGTGGCCAACGGCATGGTGGTCAACGTCCCCGGCAAGGGCGACGCCGCTATTCACAACGGTGTGCCAGGCAGCATTCAGGTCTACGTGGAAGTGGAGCAGGACAAGGATTTCGTGCGACAGGACAAGGACATCATCTACAACCTGCTCATCGACGTGCCCACCGCAGCCCTCGGAGGCAATGTGGAAGTGCCCACACTCGACGGCAAGGTGAAGGTGAAGATTGACCCCGGCACACAGCCCGGCAAGGTGTTGCGCCTGCGCGGTAAGGGACTGCCCGCCATCCAGGGCTACGGCTACGGCAATGGCGACGAAATCATCAACATTTCTGTCTATGTCCCCGAAACCCTCTCCCGCGAGGAGAAGGAGGCCCTGGAGAAGATGCGCCAGAGCGACAACTTCCACCCGAACCAGAGCGTCAGAAGCCGGCTCTTCAACAGATTCAAGCAGATGTTTGAATAAGACCCACCCCCAAACCCCTCCCGTAATGGAGGGGAGCAGATCCCAATGAACGCCTACCAATCAACTCTTGATTATCTTTATCATGCAGCCCCGTTGTTTCAGAACATCGGGGCTGGTGCCTATAAGGAGGGGCTCTCGACAACGCGTGCGCTGGACGAGCACTTCGGACACCCTCACACCCGCTATCGTACCCTGCATGTGGCCGGTACCAACGGCAAGGGCAGCGTCTCCTCGACACTTGCAGCCATCCTCCAGTCGGCAGGACTGCGCGTGGGCCTCTACACATCGCCGCACCTGACGGACTTCCGCGAGCGCATACGCGTGAATGGTGAGATGATTCCTGAGCAGCGCGTGGTGGACTTCGTGGAGCAGGAACGTGCCTTCTTCGAGCCGCTGTATCCTTCTTTCTTCGAGCTGACCACCGCCCTGGCTTTCCTCTATTTCGCTGAGCAGCAGGTGGATGTGGCTGTCGTGGAGGTGGGCTTAGGCGGCCGTCTCGACTGCACGAACATCATACGCCCTGACCTCGCTGTCATCACCAACATCAGCTTCGACCACCAGCAGTTCCTGGGCGACACGCTGCCCCTGATAGCTGCCGAGAAGGCGGGTGTCATCAAGGCGGGAGTGCCCGTCGTCGTGGGCGAGACCAACGGTCATGAGGAGGTGCGCGAGGTCTTTAGTCAGAAAGCTCAGGAGCTGCGTGCCCCGCTTCGTTTTGCCGACGAAGAGGAGTTTCCGCCCGTGGAGAGCGAGCTGAAAGGGGAGTACCAGCAGGCGAATATGCAGACCGTGCAGTGCGTCCTCTCGGAGTTGCAGAAGCAGCCTTTCTACGCCCCTCTGCTGACCCCAGAAACCGTAGGGTACGGACTGATGCATGTCATGGAACTTTCAGGACTGCGAGGCCGTTGGCAGGAACTTCAGGAACGTCCCCGGCTTATTTGTGATGCAGGTCATAATATTGCAGGAATACAATATGTTACATCGCAGTTGTTGAAGCAGAAGTACAATACGCTTCGTGTGGTTTTTGGAATGGTGGATGATAAGGATTATTCCACCGCCGTAAGCCTGCTCTTGCAGCTTTGTCAGCGGCGCGTGGCGTTCTATTTCACCCAGCCTTCCTGCGCCCGCGCGCTGTCCGCCGAAGTACTGGCAGAGGCCTTCCGCCAGCAGGCAGAAACTTCCTCCAAGAAACAGAAAGGCCCGCACCCTCAGGTGCAGACCTTCCGTGCTGTTTCCGATGCCCTGCAGGCCGCTCTCGCCGACTCTTCGGAGGATGACCTTATCTTTGTCGGCGGCAGCTGTTATGTCCTTGCCGACCTGTTCGAGGCATTCGGTTAATCCTATTTCACAATCATCTTCCGACCTCCATTGATGTAGATACCCGGCCGTGCAGGACTGCTTACTTCTGTTCCCAGCAGGGTGTGCCAACAGTTGTTGGCCTTCATCTCTGTGGAGATGTCGTCCACCTGGGTGTCTTCCATTTCCTCGATGGCTGCGAAGCTGTTCTTCCACGAAGGCAGGGCCTCGTACTTGGCCTTGGTGCCGCGCGGCACGTAGAGGGTAGCGGGGGAGGTGTACCACGAACTGGGATAGTTGTAGATGACATCACCCACAGCGGTGTCGCCCCAGCCGAGGAAGTAGGTGACGGGCTTCGGTTCCTTGATGTTGGAAATCACCTTCTGCGGATGGCTGTTGTAGTAGATATTGGGGCAGAAGGCCATGTGACCTATGCGTTCTATGGTTGCGGGCAGGACAAATTCCTCCATCTCTGTGCCGAGGAACGCACGGGCATCAATCCGCTTGACGCCTGAGAGGTCGATGCTCTTCAGCTTCGTACAATCCCTGAAGGCTTCACGTCCGATGGACTCAACGGCTCCGCCCATCTGCACACTCTCCAGTTCCGGGGTTCCTCCGAAAATACTGGCGGGGATGTGCTTCACCTTGGGGCCGATGGTGATGGTCTTCAGTGCCTCGGTTGAGAATGTGTAGCTGAGCATTCCGGAATTGATGTCGACGCCCGGATAGTACTCTTCTTCCGGGGTCAGGATGAAATAGCCGTCGGCATACAGCGGCCAGCCGCCCATGGCTGCGTACATATTCACAAAAGATTCCTTAATGCGGGCGTCGATGGCGTTGTAGTCCACATGAGCCAGTTTCTCGCAGTAGCGGAAGGCGTCTGGGCCTATCTCCGTCACGCTTTCGGGAATCGTGACCGAAGTGATACGGTTGCATGCTGCAAAGGCCATGGAGCCAATCCTCTCCAGTCCCTCGGGCAGGGTGATCTTCGAGAATGCGTTGCCGATGAATGCCGCATCTCCGATGACTTTCAGCGTGGAAGGCAGCTTCACGGAGATAATCTCCTGGTCGCTGAGCAGGCAGGAGGCTATGCCCACCGTTCCCTCCTTGATGGTCACGGTCTGCGCTCCACCGAGGCGTGCCTCGTAGGCGATGTTGCCCACATAGAGAATGCCGCCCTGAGGGGAAATGCTTTCCAGCCAAGGATTTGCGTCGAAAGCCCGCAATCCCACATCCTTCAACGTGCTGGGCAGGCTCATCGACACCAGATTGTAACAGCCTTGGAACGCATCGTTGTCAATGCGCGTCACACCCTCGTTCACGACTGCAGAGCGCAGCTCGCCGCAAGCGATGAAAGCCGCCTCGCCGATGTATTCCACCGAGCCGGGGATTTCGATGCTCCTCAGCGGGCACTGCCTGAAGATGTAAGCCGGAATGGACTTTGTTCCCTGCGGAAAGGTGTAGGAGGTGAGGCCCGTCTCGTTGAAGCAGGAGTAGGCGTATTTCGTGACATGTGGAGCGCTCACGCTTGTCAGATTCCTACAAGATTCGAATGCGCGAGGCCCGATGGAATCTACGGAAGAGGGAATCACCACCTTCGTCAGATTCTCGCATTCTTGGCACATCGAAGCGCCCACGATGGTCTGCGTCTTGGGCAGCAGGATGGTCGACAGATTCTTCATCTCCCGGAAGGCGTAGGTCAGGTCGCTGCGATACCAGTGCGCCTCGCCGCCCGTTTCTGTCACCACGTAGCGCATGGAGTTTTTCGGAGCCAGATAGAAGTAGTTGTAGTAGGGTTCCTCATGTTGAGTAGCGTAGGGCACCTCGTCGTTGGTAAGCACGGCGTCGGTCAGGTTCAGATACGAGAGTCCCCCAACAACGCCGCCCCGTTCGCGGAGGTAGTTTAGGTCGCCGCCGCCGAAAGTACCTGCCAGCGTCAGGGAATCTATACTGGTGAATCCGCCCTTGTGCAAGACGGCCTCGAGGGTTCCCGGTTCCGTGAGGGTCACCCGGGCGTGCCTCCCCTGAGCGAAAGCTGTCAACAAAGAGCATGTCAACAGGATAAGTATCGAACAGATTTTCTTCATAATTAGGAATATTTTTAGGTTATGATGATGATAAATATCGTAGTGAACACTTATTTGTTTTACAAATATATGGCTTTGCGGCGCTCGTGCGGCTTACGGGTGTCGTGAAAAAAGAAAAAAGATGCTGTTTTTACGCTTTTTTATGATTCCAGACGCTCCCTTGAAAGCATATTAACATTATTTTCTATAAAATAAGCATCTGGCGAAAAATAACTCTTTGAAAATTTGGTCAATTCAGAGAATTATCGTACCTTTGCGCCCGCTGTCACGAGATGGCAGCATAATTTCAAACCTATTAACTCATAATTAAACATTTATGGCAACTAAAATCAGATTGCAACGACATGGCCGTAAGGGCTACGCCTTCTACAGCATCGTCATTGCTGATGTAAGAGCTCCGCGCGACGGTAAGTTTACAGAAAAGATTGGTACCTACAACCCCAACACCAATCCTGCCACTGTAGATTTGAACTTCGAGCGCGCACTCTACTGGGTCGAGACGGGCGCCCAGCCCACCG
>JAEEGL014593641.1_pt1 | contig 43214 bp, 38 predicted proteins | sample 9134231 | NCBI WGS metagenome assembly JAEEGL01 (sample SAMN16246548, study PRJNA631951) | gut metagenome | biome: gut microbiome; feature: rumen; material: fiber-attached | host: Bos | place: Iran: Karaj | collected 2018-10
GTAAATATGCCCCGTGAAGTGGGCAATCGGTTCCCAGTTTATGCCTGTCAAGTAGATTACGGCATCCGGAGCAAAATAAACATTGCTGTTTTCAAGGGTGGGATCGGCATTGATTTCGTCTCTCATAGCGCATAAATCCTGAACACTGCCTATCGGACTGTTCCACGCTTTAACGGGAATCTCAAAGCGCGGTAAAAACGCGAATACCAACACCAGAGAAATAATTAAAGCAAGTGTTTTTTTCATCTTCCGGTTTCCTCCTTTATTCTTTTAAAAACGGGAAAGTTCAATCCCGCATATCAATCTGCCTTCTTTGTGATAGTATATAAATAATATTAACATTGTTAATGGTTTTTGTCAATATTGTCAATAATAGATAATAAAATATAGTGTTACAGATTAAAAAGAGCCCTCAATGAGGACTCTTTGTCTTGTTTATTAATTTTATTGCTTTCTGAATTTAACCGTTTTGATTTCAAAAGGCCTGAATGAGAGCTCAACAGCGCCGTCACGTACCGGGATTTCCTCATCCGTGTCTTCAAGCAGATTGGTAAGCTCCGCGCCGGAAACGGGAATCCCCGCTGTAATCTTCGCTTTCGTTTTTGTGCCTTCACACTCATACAGCCTGACAACGAAAGCATTGCTGTCATCCTCCGCGGGTTTTACCGCCTCCGCGATAATGTTGGGAGCGCCGACAGAAAGGAACTGCTTTTTCTCCGCTTTTCCCGGCAGAGTAAACGCCGGCACATTCAGCTCATAGGCGGGGTGAACAACACTCTCCGCGCTGAAGGCACCCTTGTGAGGAAGCAGCGAATAAGTCATTTCATGGCTGCCGCAATCGCCTGTATAATCGGGGTGAGTGCCGCCCCTGTGAAGCGAGAGACGCAGATTGCAGTCCGTAACGGTGATTCCGTATTTGCAGTCGTTGAGAATCGCGGCGCCGAATCCGGGTTCGCTGATATCGGTAAAGTTACGGTTGCAGACCTCGAATTTCGCAAGCTCGAGGCTGTTGTTGACCGTAGTGGGCCGGTCGATTGAGCCGAACTGGATTTCGCTTTTCGCTCTTGCGGCTTCAATATCGAGATCAAAACCTGCTTTCAGTAGCCTGTGAGGGCTGTTCCAGTTTATGAGCGTGTGGAAGTCAATACGCGGGCTGTCCGCGTAGCAGACCATATCCTGAATAAGAGATGTGCCGCCGCCGATATCAAATGAACTGCGAAGACGGATTTCAACCGGTCCGTCGGAAACAACTTCTCTGCCTTTGAAACCGTGAACGGGTCTGAGATTAGTTATCTCATCGCGGTCAATATCCCAGTTATCATAAGTGAGGGGTACATCCTCACCGAAGAGGAATACATTTAGCGGCTCTCCGCCCTCTTTGCGCAGCTCTCTGCCCGATGCTGTGTCAACCATTGAGCCGATATAGCCGTTTTCGTCAAATTCAATCACCGCAAAAGGCGTGGTGAGCGTTTTCCCGTCATAGGCAAAAGGAGACTCCTGCCGTATTCCGCTCTCAGAAAGCTCTATCGATACCTGCGAAAAGCCGGGTATTGAGAGACCGCCCACTGCGAGCAGCTCTCTGCCGCAGATATCGGTGTAGCGCTGAGACGGATATTCTTTTGCAAGCTTTGATGTTTCAATCACAGCCGGGTCGCTTCGCTCAAATGAGAGAGTATTAAATACTGTGACGGTGTCATCACGGCTTTCGGTCAGATTCTCCGCAAATTCAGCTGCCGCCTTACGGTAATCAGTCAGCAGCTCATCCATCTCTTTGTTATAGACATCATAGACGGGCTTTATGCAGGTGCCGGGCAGGATATCGTGAAACTGGTTTCTGAGCAGGGTTTTGAGCCAGCGGTCGCTCATTTCATGCCTCTGCTTTCCTGAGAGGACATTGAAATATTCCATATCGCGCAGGGCGTATTCCGCCTTGCGGTTTTTGCGCTTTATGTCGTGCATCTGAGTGAGAGTGCCGCGGTGAAGCTCGAGATAAAGCTCGTCGTGATAAACAGGAAGATTATCTTTTTTTGTTTCAAGCTCTTTGCCGAAATCGCTTATTGTCATCGGCTCAATTTCGGGCATTCCCTCCATATTTGAGGCGCGCAGAGAGGTTTCAATAAGGCCCGGTGTCGGTCCGCCGCCGCCGTCGCCGAATCCGTATGCGAGCAGGCGCATATCCGAGGCATCCTTCTGAGAAAGCTCGCGCACACAGGCTATGCAGTCATTGACGTCGGGCCAGCAGTGAGTGCGGTTGAAATGGGTGAGCACTTCGCTGCCGTCTATACCCTTCCAGCGGAAGCTCTCAAACGGAAAACGGTTGAGCTCATTCCAGGAAATCTTTGTCGTATAAAAATATTTAATCCCGCTCAGACGCATTATCTGAGGAATATTGGCGTTGTAGCCGAAAGTGTCCGGAAGCCAGAAGGAATCCGATGTGTAGCCGAAATTCTCTCTGGTAAACTGCTGACCCTTGAGAAACTGCCTGGCCATCAGCTCACCTGATGTTATATTGCAGTCACACTCGACATAGACGCCGCCGTTCGGCTCATAGCGTCCCTCATACACACGCTTATTCATCTCTTCAAAAATCGCGGGGTAGTATTCCTTCATCCATTCGCCGTGCAGAGCGGATGACTGTATGAAATTATATGACGGATACTGCTCCATTAGATGCAGAGCGTTTGAATATGTGCGCGCGCATTTGCGGATAGTCTCTGAAACGGGCCAGAGCCAGGCCGTATCCATATGAGAGTGACCGATGATACCTATTTTCCCGAATACCCGCGAGTTTCCGCCTTTAAAGAACGGGCGTGAAATCTCCAGAGATTTTCTGACACCCGTCATAATTTCTTCATCGTCTGAATCTTTCGGGAAGTGAATAAGCTCATCGTTTATTCTCATCAGAGCATTCTCTGCCCTTGCGCGGACAAAATTATCGGCCGACATATGTCTTGCCGCATTCAGAAGCTCGCGTATATCAAAAACAAGAGTGAAAATATCATCGTTTCTTGTGCAGATATCCACACCGTTATATGTATGCACAAAGCCCTGAGTCGGGTCGGGCCGGTAATAATCATCAAACGGGTCGGTATTCGGGTCATAGTGCCCTGCATAGCATTCAAACGCGAGATGAAGCGTCTCGCCCGGAACGGCTTTTCCGAGATACTGACTTGCGTGATGTCCGCCGACGAAGTCGCGGTTTTTGCTGTTTATGATTCCTTTCGGAATACCATTCAGAAAGGAAAGCTGCTCAGCTCCTCCACAGTTTGAAACTGCATAAAGATCCCGGCCGCCGAGGCAGTCGGGAACGGTGAACTCGCCGCAAAGCCACATATTGCCCCACTCTTCGCCCCACGCGGTACCGCGGGCGATGGGTTCAAATCCCGAGTCGGGTACCCGGCGCAGGTGCTCACGGGTATATAAAGCCCTTTCGTTTTCAAGCTCGCCGGCTTTGACGTAAATCATATTCGCGTAAATCTTCATGGCGCTTTCAAGCCTTGAGAAGATTCTGCTTTTCATATTTTCGTTATACATGTTACCTCTTATTCAATATTCAGAATATCGGAAAAACCGGTGATATCAAATATCTCATTGATTATCTCATTGCAGTTTATAACCTTCATTGAGCCTTTAGTATTCATCTTTTTCTGAGCGGAAAGGAGGACTCTGAGGCCTGCGGAGGAAATATAATCAAGATCATGAAAGTCGAATACCAGCTCAGTCACGCCTTCAAGCTCTTCATTTATTATTGTCTCAACTTCCGGAGCGGTTGTTGTATCAAGTCTGCCTGCAATCGCGTATTTTACAGAGGAACCTTCCTGAGTTTTATTGATTGTCATTGTCTGTCTCCTTTTATATTTTCTTGTAAATTATCATTTCCACGGTGTTTCCGGCAATGCCGATTTTTATCTCGTCCGCCAGATTGGCGATAATCGATTTCTCAAGCTCATCCCATTCTTCTTTTGAATCTTTGCCGGCGCTTTCTCTGAATCTGTTCAGTGACCATACGCTGACAAGGGGATCGGAAATACCGGAAGCAGCCTTATCTCCGCTGCCGAAAACAGGGTTGATAAGCTCGCCCGTTTCGCTGTAATTCCATCCGGCCGTATATGCGCGCGGAAGTGTTGAATCGGCGGGCTCGAGGATTCGCGCAAAAATATCGCGGATTTTGCCCATCACTCCCTTGGCGGCGGCGTTTTCGCCTGTGGTTGACGAAGCGAGGAGCTTCTCTCTCATCTCGGCATTCATTGATGTCTCGGCCTTGAGATGAAGACGGAAGCTGTCTGTTTCATCCTCTATCCAGAAATCCGCCTCGCGCTCTCCCGTGAGCGCCTGCATCATACCCATCATTTCCTCTGTCAGAAGAATCAGGTGTATGGAGTCTTTTTTTGAAAGCAATTTAAAGGAGGCAACCGCCTCTGTCTGTCTTACCGCCTCCGCGACTCCGATTCCTCCGTTTGTTACGTGAATAATATCAGATTTCACTTAAAAACCCTCCTGTTAATTCAAATAAAAAACTTGATTTATATCTGATTAATGGTAGCATAAACCGCTGCAAATATCAAGCATCTGCCTTTATAATCTTACTCTGCGCGGTTATCATAAACCGTGATGACATCCCCCTGTTTTGCCGGGCTTCCGATTACCGGCAGACCGAAACGGTAAGAGACAGGCTGCAGGCGCACGCTCCTTGCGTTCCACCCTGTTCCTGAGTCGATATTTGCATGATAGACTATATAATCCTCTCCGCCCGATGAAACAAAGCTGCAGTGCCCCGGACCGTAAGCCGTTTCAGCTTTTTGAAGCAGCGGCGCCGGGCTCTTTGTCCAACCGGAGCTGCTGCCGGGGTTCCCGGTCAGAGTGAGCATACCCAGGCAGTAATCATCGGTCCAGCTCCCGCTCGCGGAATAGAATAAGAAAACGCTGTCTTCGTGATAAAGAACGGCAGGGCCTTCGTTAATCGGCATTCCTTTTCTCTCCCAGCTGTAAAACGGATATGAAATAAGCACGCGGTCCGAGTCGATTTCGAGAGGCGAGCTCATATGGGCAATATAGAGATTCTGCAAGCCGTCGATCTCTCCCTCCCAGCCGGACCAGATAAACCATAGCTCCCCTTTATAATGCATCACGGTGCCGTCAATCGCCCACCTGTCTGTTTTATCGCAGATTTTACCCTCCATCACATAGTCTCCGTCGGGAGTGTCACATGAGAGCACATACATACGGTGATTCTCGTTTGCTCCGTCATCGGCGCAGACATAAATATACCACCTGCCGTCAATGAAATGAAGCTCGGGAGCCCAGTAATCGGATGAATACTCTGTATTTTCAGGGGCGCTATAAACCGTTCTGCCCGGCGTACCCCAGAGACCGGCGAGAGTATCGGAACACTTTACTCCCACACCGTTTCCGACAGAATAACAGTGATAATATCTGCCGCCCTGCTCATAAAACCACGGGTCGCATCCTCCGCCGAGCGGCATTGTAAGCTCTGTTCCCTCTCCCTCCGGCCTTTCGGGCACGGGAGCGGGAAATACCAGATTAAGTATTGAACCCATAAAAACAAATATCGACGCAAAAAAAGATAATATACCCATTTCAGTTGCCTCTTTCCCGGTTAAAACAGCATTTTCTCCATGCAGACAAAAGTATATCATACCGGGATTTTATCTTCAATACACTTAATGAAAAACCGACCGGAAATCATGTATTTGAATTTTAATTGATTTAACTCTTGATTTTAACAGATTAAAGTGTTAATATATATCCGAAATAATTTTCCGGGAGGAATTGCAATGAATATCAAATCAGAAAGAATGGACAGACTATTTGAGATAATTCTCGGCCTTGAAACGGTTGAGGAATGCTACGCATTTTTTACGGATCTCTGCACAATAAAAGAATTAAATGATATGTCCAAGCGCTTTGAGGCGGCAATTAAGCTCAACGAAGGCGCAAACTATCTTGATATAGCGGCCGATGTAGGTCTCAGCACCGCTACAATCAGCAGAGTCAGCAGAAGCCTCAACTACGGCGAGGGCGGATACCAGGCTGCGCTTGAACGCCTGAATAACAAAAAATAATTCGCAGGCTGCTTATTTAAGAAAAACAGACAGAAAAGGAATCCTCATCTGAGGATTCCTTTTTGCAATCAGCGGCAACTTAACTCATGAATATACCGCCGATTTACGTTGATGATATAATACAAAGATCTCCGTCATTTACGCTATCGCATATTCTCCGCCGCTGTCTTTTCTGTTTCTTCTCTTAATAATCTTTATCCGGCCTGTCGAGCCGTCGAGTTTTATTATGTCTCCCGTTTCGATTGATGTCATAAGATTTTCGACTCCGACAACAGCCGGTATTTCTAGCTCTCTTGATATGATAGCCGTATGAGAGAGCAGCGAGCCTTTTTCGCTTATAACCCCTTTTGCGCTCGCGAGCAGGAATACCCAGCCGGGGTCGGTCATTTTTGTTACCAGGATTTTATCGCTGATATTGCTGACCTTTTTCACATCCTCAACCACATACGCTTCGCCAATCACCTCTCCGCCGGAGCACGGGATGCCGCCGAGCTCGTCCGCGTCTGTGACAATCTTTGAGGCGTTGACCGATTTATGATTCTTGTCAAATTCCCCGTCCGAGAAAATAAGCCTCGAATATGCGGGCAGGAGCTCATACACCGAATACTGCTTTTTACGCTGAGTGACTGTCTCTGTCATTGCGCGTGGGCTTTCCGACAGCTCTCTGAGCTCATCAAGTGTGAGCCAGAATACATCGCGCGGCTCACCTATAATACCGCAGCGTGAATATACGCCGCCGAGCCTCATGACCGCTTCGCGAACAAGACCGAATATACGGCTTCTGTTCATGCGCGATTTCTCACGGTGGAGGATGCCCTGCGCCGCTCTGCGGGCAAGAAAAGAGGTAATAAAATCATCGGCAATTGCGGGAGTTTCTCCGCGCGTGCTTTTTTCCATTGCATACAGTTTTTCCCTGTTTTGCCTGTATTCATTGATTTTGGCGTCAAGCATTGAAGGATCGGTCCTGTAAGTGGGGCTCTCAAGCTTCAGCTCCTCGGGGGCTCTGTCGCCGTATTCCTCAATATAAGCTTCTTTTCTCGCCTCATATTCCTCATCCGTGAGGGTATCTTTATCAATCGCAAGCATAATCATCTCGCGTATGGGCTTCATGCTCTCAATATTGGTAATCCCCGAAATATAAGCGTTTGCCGCAGCTTCATTGCCCGGCATTTTCTTTTTTAATCTGGCCTTGAGAAGACCGGTGAAAAGGAAGGCATAGGTATCATTGAGCAGTGTGAGGCCCCAGTCCGAAAGGATTCTTTTCTCTATGATGTCATAAAGCTCAAAAATCTCTCTCGGGGTAAGCTCGGTTTTGAATTTTTCCCTTGCGTAGCTGTTTATCCTGCGGTATGTCTTATGCAGTTTTTCCATATTGCGCGGAGCTCTGAGAATCTCTCTTACCGTATTTAAGTATATCCTCGCCCTGACAGAGGGGGAAACAGAAGTCGAGGGTCTGAAAGCATCCTTGTATTTAACTCCGACAAGCTCCTGCCATACGGGCATGAATTTCTTATGGAACGGCAGATAGTTGATTATCTCATACCAGTTGCTGATTTTATAATAAATCCTGCCGTTGGCACAGCCTACCGTGTTCCCGAAAACAGGCTGCAGTTTTTCAAGCTCCTTCCTGTTTTTAAGAAGCCTTCTGCCGGCGCTCGCGAAAACCCCTTCATACACGCTGTGAACAAACGAGACTGTCAAAGGCAGACTGAGCCCCGGATAGCTCTCGACTATATTGCTGTTGTCAAATATCAGCGGATGTCTGTCCGTTACCGTCGTAATCGGGCGCGCCTGGAGGATAAAGCATTCACCGTCTTTCACCGCGAATTCAATATCAAGATAAGGGCCGAACAGAGCGCAGATTTTTTCGGAAAGAGAGATCAGCTCCTCTACCGTATCTCTTTTAAGCAGTTCCTCTCTGCCCTCATAATAATAAACTCTGTCGGTGGTGTTGTAGTAGTAGGCGGTTGTGTCAATCCTGTCGGAAACAACATTTTCACCGAGTCCCCTGCCCGCAATAATCACACTTTCATTGAGAATCCCCTGCGGATTGGCGGTAAACAGTACACCCGACACATCAGAGTCAACCATCTCCTGCACAAGCACATTCATTTCGAGCGAATGAAGGTCAAGTCCGTTTCTGCTCATATAGTCTATGACGTTTTCATTGAAAAGCGAGCAGACGCAGTCTTTCACGCGCTCACGGATTTCATTGCGCGGTACATCGAGATAAGTGTCAAACTGGCCGGCAAAGCTGTGAGAGGCGGAATCCTCAGCCGAGCAGGATGAGCGGACCGCGTATCTGCCCTCCGCCTGCGGCACGGAGAAATCATCCCTTACAAGCTCCCTTACCGCCGCTTTGAGACATCTGCTCTTGGGTTGCGGCTTGAGATACAGAGTGTTTTCGATCTCCCGGTGAAATCTGTCGGTATCGGCAATGAGCTCACCGAATGGCAGAGCGTAAAAAGCCGGTACGGGCAGTCCCGCGTCTCTCATTGTTTTAAGGTTTTCGATTTTACTTCCGAGTTTCATAATAAGAACTCCTTTCTTTTTGTCCCGCTTACAGTATATATGTCACGCGATTAAGATAACAGTATCCGCCGCATTATCTTTTATTTAAATTGAGATTAAGAACTCATTAAGAGTGATTACCCGATTGATATTGCACTTGAATAAAACCGGTGATATAATGTATATAACAATAAAAGGGAGGAATTAACCGTGTCAAAGATTACGGTCGCGGGCGCAGGTGTCGGCGGACTGATTGCCGCTATGAAGCTCGCTCAGGCAGGTCATGATGTCACTGTTTATGAAAAGAACAGCGCCGGAGACTGCGGATATGAGCAGAAGGATTCATTCGACGCTTCTGCCGTGGAATATGCGGGTATTGAGATTCCCGGTGATTTTTACGCGCCCGGCAACGAAATCACCTTCTTTCCCATTGATGAAGATGTTGACCCGCTTAAAATGCCACCGCCCGAGGGATATAAAAACATAACGGTTGACAGGAAAAAACTCTTTGCCTGCCTCTCTTCTCTCGCCGCGGATGCGGGAGTAAAATTCGTATATGATACCGAGGTCAAATCCCCTGTTATTCTCGGCTCAAGGGTCTGCGGAATAAAAACGGAAAATGAAACTGTCTACTCCGATCTGATTATCGATGCATGCGGGATGAATTCACCTTTGAGAAAAGCTCTTCCCGAATGGATGTCAATAGAAAAAGAGGCCGAATCCCGGGATTTTCTTTATGCCTACCGTGCAATTTTTGACAGAAAAGACGGAGACTTCGACACCGGCGAAAGATACAAAATATATGTTCACAGCGACACGGGTTTCACCTGGATAATCACGGAGGATGACTGTGTTGACGTGCTCATAGTGGATTTCAATGAGATTCCCTACTCAAAAGTTGCCGATGAGCTTCACAAGGTCAGCGTCAGAAATCCGCAGATGGGTATGAACCTCATCGGAAACGGTAAATTCATGCAGATACCCGTGCGTCAGCCTCTCGCGGTTTTTGTCGCCGACGGATACGCCGCGGTCGGTGACTCGGCGTTTATGACCTATGCCGTAAAGGGCTCAGGAATCGCTTATTCAATAAAGGCGGGCACTATCCTTGCAAGAGCCGTCGCAGAAGATACTAATGGGCTCTATGAAGCGGAAACTCTCTGGAATTACGAAAAGGATTTCTTCAATGAAATCGGATTTGACGCCTGCCGCATAGCGCTTATAAAGAATCTTTTCCCGTATTTCACAGCGGATGAAATCAATGAGATATTCAGCAAGAAACTCGTCACCTCTGAGGAAGTTGAAAAGCTTCTCACGGGAGGATACCGCAAATCCGAGCTTCCGGGTCTCATAAAGGATAAGCTGAAACTGCTCGGCGATGTTCCGGAATTCCGCTCACAGCTGCTCATGCTCGTCGGCTGGCTCGGAAAATTCGCCCTGCTCGACTCCTTTTTCCCGGCAAAATACACAAGAGAAGACGCGGCAAAATGGAATGAGCGCTACAGTAAATTCTTTGCCGGCACCCTCCCGGGTCAGAGCATTAATGAAATAACAGAGTAATAATATGAATCTTTCATTCTTTTTAAACAGTATTGTTTTCGGCGCCGGGCTTGCGGCGGACGCTTTTACGGTCTCGGTTGCCAACGGTCTTAATGAGCCGAAAATGAAACTGAAAAAAACATGCCTCATTTCGGGCACATTCGCGCTTTTTCAGTTTATAATGCCTCTTGCCGGCTGGTTCTGCGTGCGCACTGTTGCCCGCGCATTTTCCTTGTTTGAAAAGGCGGTACCTTTAATAGGATTTGCTCTGCTGATAATAATAGGCATAAAAATGATAGCAGACGCGGTAAAGAACAAGGACGCGGAAGAGAAACCGGCAGTCGGTTTCAAAGGCCTTTTAATTCAGGGAATTGCAACATCAATTGACGCTCTCTCGGTCGGCTTCACAATTGAGAATCTGTCATTTCTGCCCGCGCTCACCGAATCGCTGATAATCGGTGCCGTGACTTTCGCAATCTGTTTCGCAGGCTGTCACATAGGCAGAAAGGCGGGCGCAAAGCTTGCTGGGAAGGCGGGAATCGTCGGAGGCATAATACTGATCGGGATTGCCCTGAAAATAATAATCGAACATCTCATTCATTGACATTTGTTAATAATTTGTGTATTTTGCAATAATTTTTGATAAATCACTTTATTTTTCTGTTTATTTATGCTACAATGCAAATGGAGTAATACTCCAATCACAAAAAAGGGGATGACTGTATGAAAATCACAATCACAGGCCGTAAATGTTCGCCTCGCGAGTCATTTAAAGAGCATGCCGAAAAAAAGCTCGCCAAAATCGAGAGATTCTTCGGGCCCGACATTGAGGCAAAAGTAACGGCAACTGTTGAAAAGTCATCACAAAGCGTTGAAATCACCGTAAATAACAGCGGTATGGTTTTCAGATCAGAAGAGAGAGCTCAGAATATGAACGAAGCTCTCGACAAATGTGTTGACACCCTCATCAGACAGATTCGCAAAAATAAAACGCGCATCGAAAAGAAAATCAAGAGCGCCAGCATTGACACTGCATTCCAGGATGAACCCGACACCGATATCCAGGAAGAGATTGAGTATGAGCTCGTAAGACAAAAGAGCGTTCTTCTCAAGCCCCAGTCAGTCGAGGAGGCAATCCTTCAGATGAATCTTCTGGGCCACCAGTTTTATCTTTTCCTCAACGAGGAGCACGGCGATGTCAATGTTGTCTATAAACGCAGCGACGGAGGCTACGGTCTTCTGACACCTGAAATAGAGTAAAATGAAAACCGGGCGGGAAATCCCGCCCGTTATTTTTTGATAACCGGAGAAATACTATGATTAAAAAGCCATTATCCGCTCTGCTGTGTGCCGCTGTTCTGACTGCGTTTTTATCCTCGTGCAGTCTGCCCGGAAAACAGGGGCAGGAAACACCGGAAGAATCCCTTCCATCCGCCGCCTCAGTTACGGATGCTCCGAAAAAAATGTTTGAAAACCTGACCTATGAAATTGAAGGCGGACGAGCGGTTATCACCGGATGTGCCGGAAACGCAACCGACACTCTCAGAATTCCCGATAAAATCGAGGACTGTCCCGTTACCGGAATATCGGATTTTGCATTCCGCGATAAAACAGCTCTGACCGGTGTATCTATCCCCGATACCGTCACTGCCATAGGCGAGGGCGCGTTTTACGGCTGCACGGGCATAAGGCGTATCGATATACCCGACGCGGTGATAAGTATAGGACATAACGCGTTTTACAACACAGCCTATTATAATTTCAAAACCAGCTGGGACGGTAAGGTATTCTACGCCGGCAACCATCTCATCTATGCCAAGCGCTCAATCGAGGGCGATTATGCCGTAAGGGAGGGCACGGTGAGCATAGCCGACAACGCTTTTTCGGATACCGAAGACGGATACTGCACAGAGCTGAAAAGCATATCAATCCCCTCCTCTGTCAGATTCATCGGTAAATCCGCTTTTGAATACTGTGAAGGACTGACGGAAATAAACATACCGGACGGAGTCATCGGAATAGGCTCTGCCGCTTTTCGCGAATGCACGGGATTAAAAGATATCACCCTTCCCGACAGTGTAAGAAGCATCGGAGAAAACGCATTCGTTTATACAGCTTACTCAAATAACCCGGACAATTGGCAGGACGGAGTAATGTACATCGGTAATCATCTCATAAAAGCGGAGGATTCCGTTTCCGGGAGTTATACAGTCAGGGCGGGCACCGTCAGCATAGCCGACTGCGCTTTTTCCTACTGCACCGGGCTCAGGGAAATAATAATCCCCGAAACCGTCACGGCTGCGGGCGAAAACATATTCACCGGCTGTGATAATCTCGGGGATGTGTATTATGAAGGAATACAGGGTGAAGGGAATGCCGTCAGCGGTTTAAATCTGCCGGCAGGAGCCGTGATTCATTACGGATACGGAAAAGAGCAGCCTGCCTCCGGTGAAGAGCCTGAACAGCCGGCATCACCGGATGCCGGTACCGACACCGATGTTTCAGCTTTATCAGCCCGCATTCTTTTCACGTTTATCCGATGATAACGCCTTCCTTTTTGAAACAAAATAAATAAGATTGAAAAGCACAAACGCGGTAAATACGGGGATAAACGAGCAGAAATCTCCTTCTCTGAGTATTTGAGGAAAAACATAGGGGGTTTTTACTGCTCTGTAAACAAGCCTGACAAGCGGGGCATCCCCCGTAAGGAAATAAACCGCGCCGTAATAAACCGAATAAAACCCAAGTGCTCTGACTGTGAATTCTGCCGGTTTCATTCTGAACGGGACCGGCAGATTTTTGCTGTAAAGATTCTTCCTGAATATTGCGAAGAATACAGCGGCCGCAATCACCGAAACAACGGCAATCACGATAACAGAAACAGTATCTTCATCTTTGATAATATTGTATTCAACGCCGTTGCGGCTGAGTTTAAGCACAAGCGCCCTCACGGGTACCACAACAAAAACGAACTCAAATGCGATGAAATTGAAAAGAAGTCTGAGCACTTTGTTGTTTATATACGGCTCGCTCCTGTATTTCCTGCCTGCGGAATACCCGGCGGGCAGCAGCGCGAGCACAAGCATAATACCGAGCCCGAGAATGAACCCGGTGAAGAATTCCCACAGAGACCAGCTCGTGATTCTGAGTGAATCCGGTATGCGCATTGAGCTCAGGAAACTTGTTTCGTATTCGCAGATATTGAAATAATCGGAAACCGTGATTGCAAAGGCGGCAAAGAGATTGATTGCGAGAGAAACGATTGCGGTGACTCTGTCTCTGAAAGCAATCAAAGCGGTCAGAATAAGCACAAGAGCTGCAAAGCAGTAAGCCACATGCTCAACACATTCAAAATAGTATCTGCCGTAAGGGATGTGTTTTGCCCATGACATATTGTCAAAATGAGCGAGATATGCTCTGCTCAGCGATAAGTCAATTCCGTTATCGCGAAGCCCTGCCTCAAAACCCGATGCGATTTCAGGCACAAAGCGGCGAAGGATGCTGTGCGCAAAGGTCGCCTTGGCAAGATATACAGCCGCAAAAAAGACGGCCACTATTATAAGATAATGATATATTCTGTATTCTCTTTTTGAAAAGAGTGTACCGGCATAGACGCTGAAAAGACAAACGAGGCCGAAACCGAGCATCAGCATAAACGCGATGCCGGCGCCCTGACTAATTTGCTCAGTCCTCTGTACCGTTTCACCGGCAAAAAGCACAACGCTTTCTATCCTGCCGCCGGGCATATTGACAACAGCGCCCCAGGCGGGCACCGTAATACCCATCATCACGGCGCCTATGGGAATAAGCTCAAATTTCATTTTTGAGCGGTTTCCATAAAAAGCGAAAATCAGCAGCGTCACCATTGAGCCCACACAGACAAGGCCCCAGAACGCTCCGAAACCGTGTGTGCCGCGAAACCGCCACATAAACCCGGTGAGCAGTGCTCCGAGAATTACGGAAACAGCTTTTTCGCCCTTTCCGAGTTTGTTTGAGACACTCATTTCTTTCCCTCCCTGAATACCGAATTCCGGATTATGATTATAAAAATATTTTATAACATCTCATGTAAAAATGCAAGGCTCGTATTGTTTTCATATGAAATACATTTTTTATATTGCAACAGCGCTGAATATAAAGTATAATGATATATATTTTAAAAATACTGTAAAAGGACAACCTATGAAAATCAATTTTGTTATCCCCTGTCTGCTCGGTATTGAGTCTCTTATCGCCTCAGAGCTCAGAGAAATGGGCGCTGAAGATGTTTGTGCCGAAAACGGGCGTGTGCTTTTCAGCGGCGACGAATATATTCTTGCCCGTGTGAATATCTGCTCCCGCTATGCAGAGAGAGTTCAGATCCTTGTAGGCTCTTTTGAAGCGAAAACATTTGAGGAGCTCTTTCAGGGGGTCAAGTCACTTGAGTGGGAAAACTGGATTGGCGCCGATGACGCTTTTCCCGTAAAGGGATACTCGATAAATTCCGCTCTATTCAGCACCCGTGACATTCAGGCAATCACTAAAAAAGCGGTGGTTGAGAGGCTGAAATCCGTATATCACAGAGAGTGGTTTGACGAAACCGGACCAGTTCATCAGATTCAGTTTTCACTGAATAAAGATATTGTTTCAATGCTTATTGACACTTCCGGCTTCGGGCTTCACAAAAGAGGCTACCGCATCGAGGCAAACGGAGCTCCCATCAAAGAAACTCTTGCGGCGGCGCTGTGCAGTATTTCCCGGCTGAAGCCGTATCACAAATTCTATGACCCGATGTGCGGCAGCGGCACCATACTGATTGAGGGAGCTATGATGGCTCGCAATATTGCGCCGGGCGTCAACCGCAATTTCTCCGCCGAAAGATTTGATGTGATTCCCCGCTCGGTCTGGCAGGAAGAGCGTGAAAGAGCAAAATCCCTTGAGAGAGAGGCTCACGATTTTGAAGCCTTCGGCAGCGATATTGACAATGATTCAATTGAGATTGCAAAAGCAAATGCCGCAAGAGCCGGAGTCGGCAACATGATTGATTTCAGCATTGCGGATGTCAGAAACTTCCGCAGCAGTACAGAGCGCGGCACTCTTATCTGCAACCCGCCTTACGGCGAGCGGATGCTCGATATCGGGGAATGCGAAGCTCTCTACGCCGATATGGGAAAAGCTTTTGAAAAGAAGCACGGCTGGAGCTACACCGTGATAAGCCCCGACGAGGAATTTGAAACCGCCTTCGGAAGAAAAGCCGACAAGCGCAGGAAGCTTTATAACGGCATGATTAAATGCCAGGCATATATGTATTTCAAATAACTGATAAGGAGAACCGGTGATGTCTGTTCAGCTTATATTCAAAATGATTATCGCGACCGTAACCGCTTTATTTACGGCAATAGGAGGTATGTTCGCTCCCGTGGAAAGTTCAATCTGCTTCATAGGTCACAGAGGTTACAGCGGAAAATATCCGCAAAACACAGCGCTCGCATTCAAAAAAGCGGCCGAGAACGGATTCGGCGGCTGTGAAACCGATGTGAGAATAACAAAAGACGGTGTCTATGTGCTCAGCCACGACAGCGCCGCAGTGCTTAAAGACGGAACTGAGCTTGAGGTTGCCGAACACACCTTCGCGGAGCTGACGGCTAAGCCTCTCAAAAACAAAAAGACTCTCGATGAGGTGTATCTCTGCACATACAAAGAATATCTCGAGATTATGAGAGATAACAATATGATCTGCTTCATTGAGCTCAAAGGAAATTTTGATGACAGTCAGGTTAAAGAAATCTTTGACATTGCCGCCGAAACCTACGATCTCAAAAAGTGCATATTGCAGTCATTTGAATTTGACAATCTCCTTAAAGCAAGGGCGCTTTTCCCGGATCTTCCTCTGATGCTGACTTACGGCTCTGGTGACACCGGATATGAGAGATGCTTTGATTACGGCATCTCAATTGACGCCGATTATCAGGTTATAACTGAAGAAATGGTCAAAGAATTCCATGACCGCGGCCTTGAGGTAGGTCTCTGGACAGCAAACGACATTTTCTCAATGAGCTACTGCAAGTCTCTCGGAGTTGACTACATAGAATCCGATAATTTTTCAAAGTAGGTTTGATATGAAAAAGAAAAAAATAAATCCCGTAATAATCCTGCCGGGAATCAATCACTCGCCGACATATCTGCATGATGATAACGGCAAAATGATATTTGACATCGACGGAAAACCTGTCGGAGGCTCATTTCTTTTCCCGGATACACAGGCGGCAAAAGAAAAGATTTCGTCACTCGTCAAAAAGCTTGCCACAGTCGCGTTTATACAGAATACAGATTTTGTATATGAGAGGGCTTATGATGTCGGTTGCGCCGCATTCGCGTATCAGAAATGCAACATGAGCGGCGACAATGTCAGGAATCTCATAACAAAGCGCTGGCTTCATCCCGTAAGCGAAATGTCTGAGGAAGACAAAGACTGGGTATATCTTATGGTGCCCATGCAGAGACTCGCCGCTGAGACAGGAGAAGAAAACCTCTATTTCTTCACCTTCAATCTCGTCGGCGACCCTATGGCTTCCGCCAATGAACTTGATGAATTCATCGAAACGGTCAGAGAACAGAGAAAATGCGAAAAGGTCACTCTGCTCTCCGTAAGTCTCGGCGGCACAATACTCACGGCATATCTTGATCTTTTCGGCCACGAAAAAATCGACAAAATACTCAATGTCGTCTCCTGCCTCGACGGCACGCCGATTGTATCGGATATCTTTGCAAAGAATTTCAACACCGGCACCGAATTCCTTCACCACGATTTCCTTGCAGAGGTTGTGAAAGAAGAAACCGGACGCGGCACAGTCGGCTATCTGATAAACACATTTCTGCACATTCTGCCGGAAGGCGCTTTTAATCTCGCTCTCTCGGGCCTTATTGACTCCGCGCTCGATACGGTTATGATAAACTGTCCCCAGTTCTGGGCGATGATACCGTCATTCAGATATGACGAATTGTCAATGAAGCTCATCGGCGACGCTGCCCACTCAGCTCTCAAAGAGAGAACGGACAAATTCCAGCGCGCGAGGCTGAATTTAAAAGAAAACCTGCTTAAAGCTCACGCCGACGGTGTTGAAATCAATTCGATATCCGGCTCCAATCTCAATTTCGGCGAGAAAATGTATTCGATTATGAAGGTCGCAGGCTCAAGCAAAATGTATAATTCCGACGGTATAGTCAGCCTTGCAGGGGCGACACTCGGTGCAACGGGCGGCGCTGACGGCAGCAAACTGCCGGAGGGATACAAGCAGAAATACTGCAGCGATAAATATCCCGATTATTCATACATTTCACCCGACGGAAGGATTGATGCCTCAACCGCCGTTCTGCCCGACAACACCTGGATTTTCCTTGACCAGTATCATGAGGTCGGCAGGAATGACGCCGTGCTGACTCTCGCCAAAGATCTGATTACCGGCAAGGTTAAAGATGTCCATTCCGATCCCGTAAACTATCCGCAGTTCAATCATTTCTGCGATACATATGAGCTCAGACGCCGCAAGATACCTGATGCGGAAAAAATCCTTGAGGCAGCGGAGAAAGGCGAAATCGCAATTTCAGAATCAAGAAAAGCCGAGATTTCCGAAGCTCTCGACCTTGCAAACTCGGTTTTAAACGCAAGCGTGGGCGATGATGAAAAAGCCCGCACCGCCGCTGACAATCTTGACAGGATTTTCAGAAGCTTCGGTATATACAGCGATAATAACAGCGTCGGAGAAAAGAGCGTAATATTTGAACGGATTGCCGAGCGCGCGAGCAAGTCTGCTCTGCGCTATCTCGGCGGCGGCAACCTGATTGACAGACTCCGCAAAGCAAGAAATTCATAAAACCGGCATACTGTTTTTATAATAATCCCCGGATAACAAAGAGGAGGAATTCACTTGGCAGATTTCAAGGCAAGCCCCGCGATGTATGCGGTGGCGTTCGGCGTTATAGCGTTCATTACGGCGCAGTCAATGTTTTTCATCATCAAGTCGTGGAAACACGGAAGAGAGCTCGGCATCTCAAAGGAAACTCTCAGAAACACGGTAACATCAAGCATAATGTTTTCCGTGGCTCCCGCAATTTCTATTCTCGTTACGGTTTTTGTGCTCGCTAAGGCGCTCGGTGTAATTCTCCCCTGGATACGCCTTACCGTCATAGGCAATCTCGCCTATGAAACTGTCGCGGCGGAAACCGCGCTCAATAATTTAGGCGGCTCGCTCTCAAATGAAATAACGGATATGAAGCAGTTTTCAACCGTTGTCTGGGCTATGACAGTCGGCTCCGTATTCCCGCTCACATTCCTGCCGATAGTCTGCAAAAAGCTTCAGAAAAAAATCGGAGGAGCTATCAACAAGGATGAAAAAGCATCAAAAATGGGCGACATTCTTGCAGCAGCCGCTTTCATCGGCATCATTGCGGCTTTTCTTGCCAGAGCAATCAACGGCTGCACGGTAGTCTCACAGCCCGTGCTTGATGCGCTCGGGAATGAAACATTGGACGAGGCGGGCAAGAGAGTCACTCAGAAGGTAATCACCGAATCCTCCGGCGCGCTCTCGATTCTCACGCTCATATTTGCCGTTGTCATAATGCTTGTGCTTATGATGCTCTGCAAAAAAATAAAGGCTCTGCAAAAGTTTGAATCCTTTGCAATGCCTCTCGCGATGTTCGCGGCAATGGGATGCGCCGTTCTGTTTTCAAAAATCCTGCCCGAAAACATTGCGAACTTCACCTGGTATGAGATAGGAGGTACGCTGTGATGTCAGATAAAAGAAATTATTTTGACAGGGTTCACGTGTGGGGAACCGTATGGAATTACGCCGCGCTGATGATGATGCTCTCGGTGCCCGTGTGCATGTCTGTCATAATGAAAACCTGGCCGAGTCTGAGCATTATGGGCAAAGTCATAGCCACACTTGCTCCGCTCTACTGGGTTACCGGTATCATCGAGGTTGTAACATATGTTCCGATGCTCGGGGCCGGCGGCACATATCTCTCATTCGTAACCGGAAACATCTCAAACCTTAAACTTCCCTGCGGCCTCAATGCCATGGAAAACGCGAAAGTCAGGGCAAACACCGAGGAAGGTGAAGTCATAAGCACGATCTCTATTGCGGTATCCTCGCTCACCACCACATTTGTAATCGCCATCGGCGTGCTGGCATTCGCAAAAGTTTTCTCAACGGCAAGCACCAACCCCACATTCGCCGCGGCATTCAACAATGTTCTTCCCGCTCTTTTCGGCGCTCTGGGAGCAAGCTATTTCGCCAAGCACTGGAAGCTTGCCATAGCTCCGGTCATCGCCGGTGTCATTGTGCTCTTCTTCTCACCCGCGACAGGAGTCGGCGTGCTGATGTTCATAACAATTGTCATTTCCCTCGTCGGCGCCGCAATCATATACCGTGACCTGTTCTCCCCTCTGGTGAAGAGCATATTCAAAAAGAGCAAATAACAGTTAAAATAAAGTGCATTATATAAGAAGAATAATCTTGATTGGTTAACTTTGTACTGTCTATAGTTTATACAAGGTGTTTACCGAACTGTTGACAGGAATCCGAAACATACTGCCCGCAGGCTTAACTTAAACCTGCGGGCAGTTTTGATGTATAATGAATGAGTTAATAATTGAAAAACGCATTGCATTGAATATTGCGTGGAACGGATGTATCCGTTCCACGCAAGTTATATTAACCTTCGTTATTCCGGGTAACAGATCAGAGGATGACTTCAAATAAGTAAATACAATATGAGACCCTTCGCTACGCTCAGAATGACAGGTCAGTAATCCGGCATAAGGTTACCGCACTTACCTGTATTTATCCCCGGCTTACCTATGTGCTGACCTTACCTCACACGACCGATTCATCATCCCGCATTTTTCCACCTCATCCACCGCAAGCGGTCCCCCTTCCCCTCAAGGGGAAGGCTTTGGCATTCCGCATTAAAAAAAGCCCGCCTAAGCGGGCTTTAATCTGAGAAACGCAAGTTTTCAAAACCGGGTCATATTGCCTTTGAGTTTGCTCCTATTTCCTTAACAGGGAGGAGTCTGAAAAGGCTCTTTATTATCGCAATCAGTTTGTTGAAGAATCCCGTTTTCACCTTAACATCAAGAGTCTTTAAGAATGTAATATTTCTTGAGTTTGTAGTGACATTTCCGCTTTCATCAACAATCTTTGCGGTAAAATGCCTGTCGCTTTTGACTTTTCCTACATTAACTTTAAGTATGCTTTCGTTTGTCTCACCGAGAGTGTTATTGCCTTCACAGATTACAAGTCTGTACCCTTTAGGAAGAGCTTCGTTAGTTTTGGCAACAACAATAACTTCCTGGCCGTATTCAACTTCTTCTCCGGATCCGAAATAAAGAACAATATCCTTAAGTGAATCATTAAGCTTTGTTCCTTCTATGGTTTCAGTCTCCGATTCACCGCATACTGAACATGTCCTGGTTTTTGTTGCGTCACTGCTGTAAGATGCATTATTATTATATGTCCAGGGACTCCATGAATGGCCGGCTGCAGGCTTGATGTTAACCTTCTGTGTCGCAGTGCATCCTTCGCGCGTGCATTTCTGCATCGTATAGCCTTCGGTTGCACATCCGGGAGCTACTGTATTGTTATCTGTCCATTTATGACCGAGTTTTTCGGAAGTATATTTCTTCTCCGTTTCCTGATTACACAGTTCACACTGATATTCTTCGTACGCACCTTCGTCACATGTTGCTTTACCAGTACCTACAAGGATAGTGAATTTATGATCATCCTTCGGAATGATATTCTCTTTTTCTCTGTACCCACAGTTTTTACAAACAAATATATCATATCCGTCTGTCAGACAGCTTTTCTCTGTATGTTCAGTCTTCTCAGGATCCCATTCATGATTAAGCTTAGGCTGTACATTATATTTCCCGTTATCAGTACCATCTTTTTCTGTGTCTATATCTCCACAAATGCAAGTATCAGCGGTATAACCCTCAGCTGTACAAGTCGCAGGATATTCCTTCGGTTGAAAATCATGCTCGTGCTTACTTATAGTGATATCGGGATAATGGAGTGCATCATTACCGCTGCCTATCTCGGCTCCCTCAAGAGTTTTTTCTTCCTTGGTTTCAATATTACTTATACTGTTGCTGCCATTGAAAGCATTATCTTCTACAGTTAAACTATCTGCAAGGAAAATAACATTCCTGAGAGTGGGGATATCAGCAGCAACATTCGAAGGAATCGTATTTACATCTTTACCGAATACCATTGTTTCAACTCCGGAATCCGAGAAAGGAGAGGGATCATCAGCAACTTCACACTCAGTTGCATTAAACCTTACCGTGCTTAAATTGTCACAAAGCGAAAAAGCACCGGCACCTATAGATGTAGTTCCTTCGGGAATTGTTACCTCGTTGATTCCGTCACATGCAGCAAAAGCATATTCTCCTATATCTGTAATACCGGAAAGGTCAAGAGAATCTGCAACATTACAATCAACAAAAGCAAATTTACCTATGCTTGTTGCATTCTTTATAGCGCTTTCAATACCTTCTCTGTCAGCATCGGTATCATAGAACATATAATCAGGAATGCGTTTGACATCGGAACCGAGGATTATCGTTGAAACAGGAGATTTAAACATTACAACAGTATTTGTTGTATCATATGCACCATTTCCGTCAACTATATTATCAGGGCCTATAGTATCGACTTCATGAAATTTAAAGCTAACCGCTCCTTTGGGCACTTCATTGTAATCATATGTTGTAATAGTATATGTTTTGCCGTCAACCGTCTTTGTGGAAGTCTCAGTTTTAAGTTCATATGTGCCTATATGCTCATTGGTTTCATCATCATAAATCGAATTAGTATCGATGTCTTTTTCAAAAATATAAGCTTCAAATTCCCAAGAATTAAAATCTATTTTTGAAGTTAAATTGATACTTGTTATTTGATTCATATTCCCGGAGAATTCATATTCTCTGTCTGCTTTTCTGTCGTCAACAGGCATATTCCCATTAACGCCAAAAAATCTGACGGGAGCAAATTCTGCATCAACTTCAACTTCATCATATGCTGTTGAATCTGAAGTTGTAGCCGGATCGGAATCTGTAGCAGGAATAAGTATGGTTTTTATCCCGGCATTTATCTCAAGCTCTCCGGCATCATTTCTTTTCGGGAAGCAGTTTCCAATTATGGTAAATTTAACAGAAATAGTGTTTTTATCCTTGTCAAAATCTAAATCATGAGCCTTACAATACTCATCAAGAGTATCTCTCTGGTTATCTGTTAAATCTGCAAGAGAACCATTGAAATTTGAGCCTGTGCCAAGCGCATAGGTAACTATCTCAGCCAAATCATCGCCGGTAAGGACTGAGCTTTCTTCATCGACATCGTCAGGCTTTTCAAACTCGTATTCGGTAACCAACTCAAAGAGAGGGCCGGTGATGACTGCATTTGCAGAATCCATTTCAAACTCTTTGAGAGCTTTCATACCTGCAAACGATGAACGGGCCAGTGTAAGTTCTCTAAAATTATCGGGAATGACAATTTTTTCTATTATAGAACCGGAATTTAAAAATGCAAAATGAGCTACTTCAAAAACCATATAAGATTTCCCTGTTTCCGAATCTGTAACTTCATTAGGTAAAGTGAAAGTTTTTGAACCATTAAGACTGGCGCTAAGCAGATCGGGATCTGTACCGACAATTGTTGCACCCTTTTCAATAGTAAAGAAAAGACCCTTATCCGTATCAAGAAGAATCTTATTCTTCGGATCTTCGGCTGATGCTTTTATCTCGAGCAGCGAACCGAAATTAATGCCCGGAAGGACAGATAAAATCCCCGAGCTGAGCAACAGGACGGCCGCGAGCAAAACGGCAACAGCCTTTGTGGAAAGCTTGTTTTTCATAATTAAATCTCCTCTGCAATAGTTTTCTTGAATAACAGAATCATCCATGTGCACATATGTACACTATTCCATTTTTGCTATTATATTTTAACAAAGAATATATAATATGTCAAGAATAAATTTTGTAAAGTTATGGGGCTTTACATTCGGCTTCATTTCCTCTTTTCCGGCTTCCATCCGGAGCCGAATCTGTCCGTCTTTTTATCGAGTTCGAGATTTACCGAGGCGTCATAATCACAGTGTCTGAAAACCGGGATTCCGTCCTCGATAATCATATATGTCGCCGCCTGATACGCGCGCTGATCCGGGCCTTTGCCGTAATAGAGAGTGCCCGGGTTGTAAACGAACCTGTCATCGGCAAGATGAAACACGCTCGCGTAGTGTGAATGCCCGATAATAAAGCACTTTTTTCCGGCATCCGGGTATGCCGAAAATCTGCTCCACCTTGTATCAAAGGCACGGAGCGAATCTCTCTTAATGACCGAGAGCAAAAACTGATTTTTCCTCTCAATCGTATTGTAGGCGTGACGGACACAGTAAGTGATTCCGTCTGCCTCAAAATCAAGTGTCCGCGGCAGGGAAGCGAGATATTCAATATCCTCTTTTGTCACATTCTCAACCGTGAATTTCGTGAAACCGATTGCCCTTTCACCCGATTTGAGAGTCGCGTTTCTCACAATCTCAAGATCGTGATTGCCGCATACCGTCGGTATATTGAGTTCCCTGAATCTCTCAATCACCTCATGGGGGAAATATCCGTAATTCACAAGGTCTCCCGCGCAGATTATCTTATCCGCATCCGCCTCTTTTTCAAGCACAGCATTCAGAGCAAAAATATTCGCGTGCACATCCGAAATAACAAGTATTTTCATATAAAAACCCCGTTTTATTTCTTTTCTTCTGCTATATTACATTATCTTTGCGGCAAATGCAAATCAAATATGATGTGTATTTTCAACAATAAAAAACGCCGGTGCGAGTGATATTCATTAATTATGCGAGAATATTCATGATTTATGCATTTTTTCTTGACTTTATGCATTAATTAATGTATAATCACTGCAAATTATACAATCAGGGGATTATTATGACAAAAGTTTTCATTGACGGCAGCGCCGGCACCACAGGTCTGAGAATCAATGAGCGTCTCGCCGAAAGAAAAGATATTGAACTCATAAAACTTGAGGAAGAATTCAGAAAAGACCCGGCGGCCAGAAAAGAAGCTCTCTTTTCGGCAGACATAGCGTTTCTGTGCCTGCCCGACGCCGCGGCAGTTGAGGCGGCGGCGCTCGCCGAAGGCAGCAACACCGTTATCATTGACACTTCAACGGCGCACCGCTGCGATGAAGGCTGGGCTTACGGTTTCCCCGAGCTCACCGGTCAGAGAGAAAAAATCCGGATGTCCCAAAAAATAGCTAACCCCGGCTGCCACGCGAGCGGATTCATTTCACTCGTTGCTCCGCTTACGGAAAACGGTATCCTGCCGGAAGACGCGCTCCTCACCTGCTTTTCGCTCACCGGTTATTCGGGCGGAGGCAAAAAGATGATTGCGGAGTATGAAGGCGATGAGAGGGATGAACTGCTTGATGCGCCCCGTATGTACGGGCTGACACAGAGCCACAAACATCTTCCCGAGATGTCAAAGTACTGCTCTCTTAAGAATCTGCCCGTCTTCTGCCCCGTGGTCGCTCCTTATTACAGCGGTATGGAGGTCACCGTGCCTCTTTTCCGCGAAATAATAAACGGCACGGAAAATGATATAAAAGAAATATATAAATCGTATTACAGCTCAGGACTGATCAAATATTCGGACTGCAATGAAAACGGCTTTGCCTCCGCCGGCTCAATGAGCGGCAGAGATGATATGACGGTTTCGGTATTCGGAAACAGTGACAGGATCCTGCTTGTCTCGAGATTTGACAATCTCGGCAAGGGCGCCTCGGGCGCGGCAATCCAGAATATGAATATTGTATTGAATATTGACGAAAAAACAGGACTTCAGGAGAAATAATTATGAAACTTATTGACGGCGGCGTATGCGCCGCGAAGGGCTTCACCGCGGGAGGAATTCACTGCGGAATACGCAAAAACAAAGACAAAAAAGATTTATCACTGATTTACAGCGAAGTGCCGGCTGCGGCTGCGGCGGTATATACCACAAACCTCGTCAAGGGAGCTCCTCTCACGGTGACGAAGAAGCATATATCCGACGGCTTTGCTCAGGCGATAATCTGCAACAGTGGCAACGCAAACACCTGCAATGCCGACGGAATGGAAATCGCCGAGAAAATGAGCGCTCTTACGGCGGATGCGCTCGGGATCAAAGCGGATGACATCGTTGTCGCCTCTACCGGAGTAATCGGCGAAAAGCTTGATATCACTCCCATTGCGCAGGGTATCCCCGGGCTTGTGAAATCCCTTAAACAGGACGGAAGCGCGGACGCAGCAGAAGGTATCATGACCACCGACACAGTAAAAAAAGAGGTAGCTGTCGAGTTTGAAATCGGCGGAAAAACCTGCAGGATAGGCGGAATCGCCAAGGGCAGCGGCATGATTCATCCGAATATGGCCACAATGCTGGTCTTCATAACAACAGATGCCGCAATTTCACCCGATATGCTTCAGAAGGCACTCTCGGGAGATATTAAGAATACATTCAATATGGTTTCCGTTGACGGCGACACTTCCACAAACGATATGGTGACCGTACTAGCAAACGGTATGGCAGGCAACGAAGAAATCACCTGCGAAGGTGAAAACTTCTGCGTCTTTATGAAAGCTCTCAATACAGTGACGATGAATCTCTGCCGCAGGATTGCCGGCGACGGCGAGGGCGCGACAAAGCTGCTCGAATGCAGGGTCAGCGGCGCCGCCGATGAGCAGACGGCAAAGACTGTCGCAAAGAGCGTCATCTGCTCCTCGCTTCTCAAAGCTGCTATGTTCGGGGCTGATGCCAACTGGGGAAGAGTGCTCTGCGCGATAGGATACAGCGGAGCGGATGTTGATCCCGATAAGATTGATGTCGCTTTCAGAAGCTCAAAGGGAGAAATCAAGGTCTGCGAAAACGGGGCGGGTATCCCCTTCAGCGAGGAAACAGCAAAAGAAATCCTTCTTCAGAAAGAAATCGAGATTCTCATAAACCTTAACAGCGGAGAATTCTCATCTGTCGCGTGGGGCTGCGATCTCACATATGACTATGTAAAAATAAACGGTGACTACCGTACCTGAGGTAAATGATATGCTCAAAGAATACACAGTAAGCGAACGCGCAAACGATATCATAAACGCTCTGCCTTACATAAAAAGATACACGGGCAAGATTGTGGTGGTGAAATACGGCGGAAACGCCATGATAAATGAAGAACTGAAACACCAGGTAATGCTTGACCTCGTTCTGCTCTGGACCATAGGCGTCAAGGTAGTGCTTGTGCACGGCGGCGGCCCCGAAATCAGTTCTCTTATGGATAAACTCGGCAAAAAGAGCGAGTTCGTTGACGGCCTGAGAGTTACCGACAAAGAGACGGTCGATATAGTTCAGATGGTGCTCGCCGGCAAGGTCAATAAGACTCTCGTCAATTACCTCGAAGAGAAAGGCGCCAAGGCAATAGGTCTCTCCGGAATGGACGGCAGGCTTATTGAGGCGGAGATTAAAGACGAACGCCTCGGCTATGTGGGTGAGATAACAAAAATCAATCCCAATCCGGTTCTCGACCTGCTTGAAAAGGGATATATCCCCGTTATCTCAACGCTCGGCTGTGACAGAAACGGCAACACTTACAATATAAACGGCGACACAGCCGCGGCAAAAATAGCAGGCGCTCTCAAAGCCGAGAGATTCCTGCTCATGACCGACATCGACGGTGTGCTTAAAGACAAGAATGACCCGGGCACACTTATCCCCGAAATATCAAAGGAAGAGGCGGAGAAATACTATGCCGACGGCACAATTTCGGGCGGTATGATTCCTAAAGTGCAGTGCTGCTTTGACGCCATCGATGAAGGCGTGAAAAGCGTTGTCATAATGAACGGCACGGTCCCTCACTCAATTGTCATAGAGCTTCTTACAAATGAGGGCGCCGGCACAATGTTTAACGGAGAAACAAAATGAATATTTTTGAATCAGATAAAGAATACATTGCCTCCACATATAACAGGTTTCCTGTTCACCTCGTGAACGGAAAGGGCTCTCTCGTATATGATGAAAACGGTAAAGAATATATCGACATGGGCAGCGGCATAGGAGTCACATCATTCGGATTCGCGGATGACGAGTGGCAAAAAGCAATAACAGCGCAGATTGCAAAACTACAGCACACATCCAATCTTTACTATACCGATCCCTGCGTGACACTCGCCCGTAAGCTCTGTGAAAAAACGGGAATGAGCAAAGTGTTCTTTTCAAATTCCGGCGCGGAGGCAAATGAATGCGCAATCAAGGCGGCAAGGAAATACGCCGCCGAAAAAAAAGGCAAAGATTATTTTACAATCGTCACACTTAAAAACAGCTTTCACGGCAGGACTCTGACCACACTCGCCGCTACCGGGCAGGAGCATTATCATGAGCTTTTCAATCCGCTCACTCCGGGCTTCGCTTATGTTGAGGCAGGCAATATTGATGAGCTTAAAAAAACCGCCCTTGAAACAAAAGCGGCGGCAATAATGATGGAGTGCGTACAGGGTGAAGGCGGAGTTATCGCTCTTGACGCGGACTTTGTCACTCAGACCGCAGAATTTGCGGAAGAGAACGACATAATACTGATTATTGACGAGGTCCAGACAGGCAACGGCAGGAGCGGCAAGCTCTATTCCTATATGACATACGGCATAAAGCCCGATATAGTTTCAACCGCAAAGGGACTCGCGGAAGGGCTCCCTCTCGGAGCAACTCTCCTCGGCGAAAAGGTTAAGGATGTATTCGGATTCGGAGACCACGGCTCAACCTTCGGGGGAAACCCGGTCTGCTGCGCCGCGGCGGTCAGCATAATTGACAGGATCGATGACAATCTTCTCTCTGAGGTCAGAAAAAAGAGCAGTATCATTTTTGAGGAATTCAAAGATGCTCCCGGCGTAGAAAGCGTGAGCGGGCTCGGACTTATGATTGGCATAAAGACGGTAAAACCCGCCGGTGATGTTGTTAAGGAATGTATGCAGAACGGAGTGCTCTGCCTCACGGCAAAAGATAAAGTCAGGCTTCTCCCCGCATTGAACATCCCCGAAGACGTGCTTAAAAAGGCAATAGATATTATTAAAAAATCGCTGAATCCATAACGGATTCAGCGATTTTAATTTTTTCAGATTATCTGTATCCGACCCATATTGCAAAGAACATAAGCCCGACACTCAGGAGCATCTGAAGGGCAAAGAGCTTCCAGCTGAATTTAATCCACTTGCCGTATGAGATATTCACAAGACCGATGGCGATAATCATAAGGCCGCTTGTCGGGTAAAGCATATTCGTAAATCCGTCAGCCATGCAGAATGAGAGCACAAGCGAGTTTCCGGATACTCCCACAAGCTGTGCGAGAGGCGCCACTATCGGCATAATCAGGAATGCTTTCGCGGTGCCCGAGCCGATGAAGAATTCAAGCAGGGCGACAAAAGCAAACAGCATAAGGATTGCCTTGTAAGGTGAAACGCCGCTGATAAGACCGTAAATCTTATAGAGAATTGTGTCGACTATCATTCCCTCCTGCAGGATAAATGTTATCGCGAGGATAAACAGTATCAGCGGCAGAGCGGGAGCGATTGTCTTTACGCCCTTGAAGAAATTCTTCGCGAGCTCTTTTGCGCTCAGCCCCGCAACATGGCCGGCGGCGAGACCGCCTATAGTAAAGAGCAGAGCCATACCGCCCATTGAGAGATAACCGTTGAGGCCGACGATGAAATCAACCGCAACGCAGACAAGAGCACACGCCATGAATATGAAAAATGTGATGCTTGATTTTCTTATTCTCGAGTCTGCGAGTATTGCCTGAGGATCATCGGTAAGCATCCTCTCTCGCACCGCCTTATCGGTTTCATAGCAGATTGATTTCTGAGGATTCTTTTCTATTTTCTTTGCGTAAATTACAAGGAAAGCGGCAAGCAGGATATAGAACGCGACAAACATCACAAGGCGCATCCACAAGCCCGAGAAAACCGGAATATCCGCAAGCTTCTGCACCGTAACCACGTTGAAGGGATTGAAGGTCGCCGCCGAGAATCCGAAAGCAACCGCACCGAAACTCATCATTATACCCACGAGCGAATCCCACCCCAAAGTCAGGGCAATCGCTACGGAAAGCGGTACAAGCGTAATTGTTTCTTCGAGGATTCCCGCAATTGACGAGAGCGCCATAAGTACAAAGACCATAACGCAGAGCAATACATATTTCTTATCCGAAAACTTTTTGAGGATAATCGCCATTACATATTTGAGCACGCCTATCTTGTCGAGTATAAGGAAGGTGCCGCCAAGAAGGACGATAAACAGCACTATGGCAATACCTGTCGTGATATTTTCGGAAGCAAAAACAAGAACCGGCGAGGCGATAATCTTCCATATCGGCAGCTTGAAATCTATCTCGTGATAGGTGCCGTCGATAATCATACCCTCGGCATCGCGGTCAAAAAGGCCTCTCGGGACTGTCTGAGTCAGCACGCCCGCAATCGCCATTATGACGAGCAGTATCGCGCAGACGCCGAGTATTGTCTTTACATTGAGCTTAAGACCGGACTGCTCTTCCTGTTTTACATCTTTATTCTCTTCGCTCATTGTCTCACTCCCTGCAAGATATATTATTGAATTATTTCGTTTATTATAAAAGCGCTTTTGTTTATTGTCAAGGATTTTTGACTATGTTATTAAGCCACACACCTTTTTTGACAAGCGCGGCTCCTATCGCGCATTTTATCCAGTCCCCCATCTGAACGGCGGCAAAGATATATATGACATAGAGAGAGGTGTATCTGCTGAGCACAAAGGCCACAGGCACACTTACAACCCACATGAAAACGCTGTCAAATAAAAATGTGACTATGGTCTTGCCGCCGGAACGTATTGTGAAATACGTGGTGTGAAGCAGGGCAAACTGCGGCGTAAACAGCGCCTGAGCCATAAGAAATCTCGTCGCAATCAGCCTTGCCTCCGGAGTGGTATTGTAGATTTTCGGAAAAAGCCCCGAGGTTGCAAATATTGTTATGCCGACAAGCGTTGCGATGAATATCGCGAAAGCGATAATTTTATTATCCTCATCCCGCGCCCTTTTGAAATTGCCGGCGCCGAGATGCTGACCGATTATAATGGCTATGGAGTCTCCCAGCGCAAAAAACACCACATTGAAGACATTGCTCACGGTGCTCGCGATATTCTGCCCGGCGACAACATTGAGACCTCTCAGCGAGTAGCATTGCGTGAGCATCGCCATACCCGCAGCCCAAAGCGCCTCATTCACAAGAAGAGGAGAGCCCGTGATAAAATACTTTTTCACCAGCGCCGCGGGAACCCGGAGAGTCTTATATGCACCCTTTATATATCCGCATCTGTCTTTGTGAGTGTGTGTCCAGATGACAACAACCGCCATTTCCGCAAATCGTGAGAGAACGGTGGCTATTGCCGCCCCTTTGACACCGAGAGCCGGAAACCCGAATTTACCGTAAATCAGCACATAATTGAAGCTTAGATTGACAGCAACGGCTATAAGCCCCGCCCTCATAGGCACCACTGTTTCGCCGCACTCGCGCAGGGTATTCGCGTAAACCTGAACAGCGGTAAAGGCCGGAAGTCCGATGAGAATTATTCGCAGATAATCAAGAGCATAGCCGAGAGTCGCGGTGAGATTGCCGCCGTCATCGCTGCCGTTGAGATAATGACCTATAAGACTTTCACCGGAAATAAGAAAAACGGAAACCGCCGACCCGCAGAGCACAACACCCATAAGAATCTTGTATCTGAATGTGTGGCGGATTCCCTCGTCATCACCCGCCCCGTAATATTGTGCGGTGAAAATGCCGGCTCCGGCAAATCCGCCGAAAACGCACAGGTAAAAGACGAACAGCAGCTGATTCACAATCGCTACGCCGCTCATCTGCTCGGTGCCTATCCTGCCGACCATGATGTTGTCAAGCAGGCTCACAAAATTAGTGATGCCCGTCTGTATCATTATCGGCACGGCTATCGCCAGCACCCTGCGGTAAAACTTTTTATCGCCTATGAATTTTTCTCTGAAACTCATTCTTTTCCGAGCTGTTTCCATTTTATTCTCCGAAAAAATATTACCGGATGATTATATCACACCTGCACTTAATGTGCAAATAAATAATCATCCGGCATATGAATCAAGGGCATTTTTATTTTTTCACAGCAGCATCGCTCCGAAGGCTATCAGCGCAATTACTGCAATTACTCCGAAGGCAAAGACTTTCAGCCATACCCTCGTAATCCAGCCGAGAACCTTGAATGTGAGCACAACGGCAATCAGAAGCAGTATTGTCAGAATCATGTCTTCACCCCCCTTTGTTTCTTTACCGTATTATAATCCCGGAAGCAGAAAAAATATACATATTTCGCGCAGGAAACCACCGCTCTATTTCTCTCTTTGCGCAAAATAAAAAAATGATTTATCCCGGGATAAAAAAATATTGACATCGGGTAAAATAAAATGCAAAATAGTATTGGCTGAATAATAATCCGCTGAAGGAGAGTTTTTATGAAAATCACATTTATGGGTGCTGGCAGCACCGTATTTGCAAGAAACGTAATCGGCGACTGTATGTGTGTCCCTTCGCTCAGAGACAGCGTATTTGCCCTCTATGACATAGACGGTCAGCGTCTTGAAGAGAGCCGCGTTATACTTGAGGCAATGCGCAAGGCAAAAGGCGGCTACGGCAGAATCGAATGCTATCTCGGAGTTGAAAACAGGAAGGATGCCCTCAGAGGCGCAGCATTTGTGGTTGACGCCATCCAGGTCGGTCTCTATGATCCCTGCACGATAATTGATTTTGAGGTGCCCAAAAAATACGGCCTGCGCCAGACAATAGCCGACACACTCGGTATCGGCGGTATTATGAGAGCTCTGCGCACCATTCCCGTGCTCGCTGATTTTGCAAAAGATATGGAAGAGGTCTGCCCCGATGCGCTTTTCCTCAATTACACCAATCCCATGTCAATGCTCTCCGGATTTATGCAGAGGTACACGGGCATAAAAACCGTGGGCCTGTGCCACTCCGTCCAGGTCTGCTCCGAGTCACTTCTCAACGAAGTGGATATGCAGGATAAACTTGAGGGCAGAAAAGAGCTCATCGCCGGTATCAATCACATGGCGTGGCTGCTTGAAATAAAGGATAAAGACGGCAACGATCTTTATCCCGAAATCAAAGCGCGCCTTGAAAAGCTGAATTACAAGCTTGACGACCCCGAGTGCTATAACAAGGTCCGCCTTGAGTATATTAAAAATTTCGGCTACTATGTCACCGAATCAAGCGAGCATAACGCCGAATACAATATGTTTTATATAAAATCAAAATATCCTCAGCTTATTGAGAAATACAATATACCTCTTGACGAGTATCCGCGCCGCTGCGTAAATCAGATTGAGTCATGGAAAAAAGAATATGCGGATATGCTTGAAAACGGCGTAAAGGAGCATGACCGCTCAAATGAATACGCTTCCCGTATCATGGAAGCGATAACAGAATCAAAGCCCTATCAGATAGGCGGCAATGTGCTCAACACAGATCATCTTATCACCAACCTGCCCGCCGAAGCGTGCGTTGAGGTGCCCTGCCTTGTAAACGGCTACGGAATCAATCCCTGCCATGTCGGAGCCCTGCCCGTACAGTGCGCGGCGATGAATATGACAAATATCAATGTTCAGCTGCTCACAATAGAGGCGGCAGTCACCCGCAAGAAAGAGCATATCTATCAGGCGGCTATGCTCGACCCGCACACGGGCAGTGAGCTTGACATCGACACAATCAAAAAGATGGTTGATGATCTTATCGAGGCACACGGAGATTATCTCCCGAAATATAACTGATATTTAAAACAGGCTTAGCATTTAAGCGAAAAACAAACAGACAGTAGGGCGCGGATACATCCGCGCCGCAAGTCAGCAGGGAGCAGTTAGCAGTGAGCAGTAAATGGTCGCTACGCTCCGAATTATAATATTATATCGGCTTGCGGGAATTGGCTTAATTCCTGCAAGCCGATTTCTTTTATCAGTATTTGAGTTAAAATGTTTTTTGATTATATTTTTCCGTTTTCTGCGGTTTTCCGGAGCATTTCCCGAAAAAACTGTATTGCAACGCGTTTTCCGGGCAGGCGGAAATACATTTCCCGCACCGGATGCACTCAAGATGATCAGGGGTCACAGACGGGTCGACATTCATATCGCACGCTCTGTAACACGCCTTGCATGATGTGCATTTATTCTCATCCGCCGTGAGTCTCACTGCGGATACCTTATTGAAGAATGAATAAAACGCCCCGAGCGGGCAGAGGTATTTGCAAAACGGTCTGTAGATGAGTACGCCCGTAAGTATTATGCAGGCCGCGATGCAAGCCTTCCACATAAAGCGGCTGCCGAAAAGCGAAAATACTTTTGTGTTTGAGAAGGCAAACAAAAGGCCGGAGAGAGTACCCGAGGGGCAGAGATATTTGCAGAATACGGGAGTGAGTTTTATAAAAACCGGAAGCACTATCACTCCGAAAACAAGGATGAAATACTTGAGAAATCTCAGATATTTATCGCCTTTGAAGGTTTTGATTTTTTTAATGAACGGTATTTTGTAAATAAGATCCTGCAAAAATCCGAACGGGCAGAGGAATCCGCACACCGCTCTGCCGAGCAGAGCCCCGAAAAAAATCAGAAGGCCCGCAACATAATAGGGAATCTTAACCGAGTAGGATGAAAGGGAATTCTGCAGTGAACCTATCGGGCAGGCACCGATTGCGCCCGGGCAGGAGTAGCAGTTCAGCCCCGGAACGCATACCGACTTTGAAGCCGCCTGAGAGATCCCTCCCTTGAAAAAGGCTCTGAAATCTGCATTCTGAATCAGCGCCGCCACTGCCTGTATCGCAAATCTTTTTTTATTATCCAATTCCGACACACTCCAGGCAAACGGTGACTGCCTTTTTCAATACATCGTGCGGCTGACCGTCAATAATACCGATAATTATCAACGCCAGTGATACGGCAATCAGACAGATTGTTAATAACCGGTTTTTCATATGATTAACCCATGTATGAGAGAATTATCTGCTCCCATGCAGAATATGACCTCGCGCCGACATACGGCTCTTCCGAAAGCACATTTCCGTTTCCGTCAACAAAAATCGTTGTGGGAACTGCGCCGGTATTGAAAGCATTAAGCTCAGCGGGCTTGTTGATGAGCGGATATGTGATTCCGTTGCGGCGCATTACCGTCTTTGCGGAATCCGGTTCATCGCTGAAAGCGCCGAGAATCATAAAGCCTTTTGACTTATAATTTTTATAGAGTCTCTCAAGGTCGCCCATCTCATTGACGCAGGGGCCGCACCACGGCTCCCACATATTAATCATGATAACGTCATAACCCGAGTAATCCGAGAGCGAAACGGTGTTTCCGTTTATATCAGTGGTGGTGAAGTTGATTTTACCGTAGGTTTTTCTCTGAACCGGAGCTGTCGTGGTTACGGTTGTCGGTGCCGTAGTTGTGACAGTTGTCGGTGCAGTTGTAGTTGTTGTCGTCGGCGCCGTCGTGGTTGTGGTAGTCGGCGCGGTTGTGGTTACGGTCGTGGGCGCAGTCGTGGTTGTTGTCCGGGCTTTTGTCGTTGTCGGAGCACTCGTAATAATCTCAGTTGTCTTTTCAATTATCCTGTCAATTATCTCAGTAACTGTCTCTGTAATTGTCTCGTTCTCCGGTTCTGAGAATTCCGCCTCTGTCTCCGGCTCCGTATCCTCGGAAATTTCTGTCAGCTCAGCCTGTCTGTCAGCTCCGGCATTGTCAGCATCCGACGCGCTCTTATTGCCGCATGAGCAAAGCAGAAGCGCAAGCATGGTTATTAACAGTAATACGACAGTCTTTTTCACTTTGTTATCTCCTTTTCTTCAGGGCTGCAAACGTGACACCTGCGGCGGCAAGTACGGTGAATGCCGCGGCTCCGGCCACAAACAGCATGTATTTTTTATTTGATGAATCATCCTCTTGCGCCGTCTGTGAAACCTGCTCCGTCACAGTAACGGTTTCTTCTGTTTCCGGTTCGGTATCGGTCGCGGATTCCGTATCGGTCGCCGTTGCCGGGGATTTATCCTCATATTCGGGTATCATTATATCCGTTTCCTCAACGGGTATCACTTCATACTCAACCGGCTCCGGTATCGTCATCTCTTCGCTCACGGCAGTTGAAGCCGCGGCGGTTGTCTGAGTCAGCGGCGCGGTTGTTGACTCCGTCTTTGCCGCTGTTGTCTCAGCCGCTGTCTGCGTAACAGGCGCTGATGATGTTTCGGCGGCTTTTGCTGACTCTGCCGCTGCCGAAGTTGATTCCGCAGGCGATGTCGAAGCGGCTGAAGGCAAAGTCGTCGTAACTGCCTTTTCGGTCTGAGTCTCCGCATTTGCCGAAGTCTCACGGGCCATTACAGTTGATGTCTCACCGGCGGCTGTTGTAACCGGCGCCTGAGTCTGAGACACAGGGGTTGCCGCAGATGCCGCAGGCGCTCCTTTAAGCACGGGAGCCGGATATCCCGGCTTCGCAACGGGAGTATAGAGATAATAATACTCCGACGGGAAATTCAGCTGCCTGCCGGTCCCCGCTTTTCCGTTCCACTTGACATTCTGCTCAAAGAGTGTGATCTTGCCGTTTGAGTAATCCTTGACTATGGCCCAGTGGTCGCTTTTATACTGCCTGAATTTTGCAGGTGAATAGATGATATCCCCTTTTTTCGGCGCCGACGGGGTGACAAACTCATATCCGTCGGTAAGCATAACAAGGCCTATGTTTATATATGCCATTACATCGAGGCCGTATGCCTCTTTGTAAAAGCGCATAATAAGCTCGTTACACTGATATGCCTCTGTTGTCAGGCTGTACCGCGCCTCAACTCCGCAAAAGGTTTCAGCCACATAGGGCTCACCGATAATCGGAGAGTAGCTTCCTCCCGAAACCTCGTCATACCAGTCCGCAAAGACGAGGGCCGCAAAACACGGGAGACTGAATAAAACCGCAAGAGCAATACACACCCACTTCGTAAGAAGTTTCATTACAAAACCATCCTTTGGTATTTTAATCAGGTGTTTATCTCAAAAACAATTCAAATACAAAAATAATAACGCTGCAGATAATCGCGGTCGGGAAAAGTCCCGCGCCGAGATACGCCGCCGCCATGCCGGCAATGAGCGATGCTATTCCCGCGATACGGTGCTCCGAGGCATCCATTATTGCGGGGAAGGTCATGACAGCGAGAGTCACATAGGGAACATAATAAAGGAAGGAGCGGAAATATTTGTTCTTAATCTCTTTCCTTATCAGCGTCAGAGGCATCGCCCTGAGCAGAAATGATGTAAGACACATCACGAGAATGTAGATATAGACATTGTGTTTCATATCTCATCCTCCCCTCCGGAATCCGCGCTCTCCGGCTTTTCTTCAACGGGAAAGATGAAAGCCGCCGCTCCGGCAATAAGAAGAGTGATGATAATAATCCTCGTTCCCTCGCTGAGATCAGATATATACGGCAGTCTTGAGAAAGCGAAACTGACCGCCATTGAAATAATGATTATAACTCCTACTTTTTTATTTTTACGCCCTTCGGGCATAATTATGGCAAGGAACATTCCGTAGAGAAGCACTCCCAGGGCTGTGACGACATTCGCCGGCAGAATGTTCCCGAGCACCACTCCGAGACAGGTGCCAAGAGCCCAGAAACTGAGCGAACATATTGCGAGCCCGTAGTTATAATGCGGATTGAGCTTTCCCGGAACAGTCGATGAAGCTCCGAATATCTCATCGGTCACCCAGAAGCCGACAAAAAGCCGCTGAGGCGTGTTGACTTCCGGCGAAAGCTTCTGAGACAGCGTTACGGACATAAGCATATATCTGGCGCTGATTATCGCGGTGATAAGCGCCATCGTGATATATGAGCCGTGTGAGGCAATCACCTCAAAGCCGGCATATTCTCCTGCCGAAGCGTTGCACAGCAGGCTTGCAATCGTTGCCTGATACCAGGTAAGCCCCGCGTTTCTCGCCGTTATTCCGAGAGCAAACGAAACGGCAAAATAACCGGCGGCTATCGGAATACCGTCACGCAGTCCTTTCAGAAACCACTTCCGGGCTTCGGGGATTTTACTTTCAGTTTTCATTCTCTTTCTCTTTTGAATCTATCGCCTCATTGAGAGTCCTCCACCCGAGCTGGGCGCATTTTACTCTCGCGGGCATCTTTGAAACATTTTCAAGGGCCGCCGCCTCATCGAGGGATTCAATCTCCTCCCCGGAGGCCTCACCCTTTATCATCCTCAGGAAAACATCGGCGAGGCGCCTTGCCTCATCCTCACTCTGACCGATAACAAGGTCGAGCATCATATCGGCAGATGCCTGTGAGATTGCGCACCCGGAGCCGACATAAGAGCCGTCGGTGATTATTCCGTCTTCTATTTTCAGCTGCAGAAAGATATCATCTCCGCAGCTGGGATTGACCCCTCTGAGAACAACAGACGGATTCTCCGTGTCATGTTTATGCGACGGATGAAGATTGTGCTCATTGACAATCTCTCTGTACATCTGTTTAAGATCCATAACCGAGTTCCTCTCTCACTTTTGCGAGCTTTTCGCAGAAGCGGTTAATCTCTTCCTCCGTGTTGTAAAAATACAGGCTTGCCCTGCAGGTTGAGCCCATGGGCACTCCCATACTCTGCATAAGCGGTTGAGCGCAGTGATGCCCCGCTCTCACGCAGATTTTATCTGTGTCGAGGATGCTTGAAACATCGTGCGGATGGCATCCCTCAACATTGAATGTTACTATTCCGCAGTGCTCATCCGGGTTTCCGGAGCCGTAAATCTCAATATGCGGGATCCGCGACATACCGTCCATAAGCAGCGCGGTGAGTTTTTTATCCTGTGATTCAATATAATCAAATCCTATACCCTGTGCATAATCCAGGGCGGCGGCAAGGCCCGCGGCATCTGCCGCATTGACAGTCCCTGCCTCAAATTTATGCGGGAGCTCGGCAAAGGTCGCGCTCTCGCGCGTGACATATTCAATCATCTCGCCGCCTCTGAGAAACGGCGGCATTTCAAGCAGCAGTTTCTCTTTGCCGTAAAGAACTCCTATACCCATAGGCCCGAAAATCTTATGCCCCGAAAAAGCCAGGAAATCCGCATCCAGCTCTTTTACATCCACTCTCATATGGGGTACGGATTGAGCCGCGTCAACCATCACTACGGCGCCGTATTTATGCGCGGTTTCGCAGATTTTTTTAATGGGTTTCGGCTGACCGAGCACATTTGAAACCTGGGCAACGGCGACAAGCTTTGTCTTTTCGCCTATCTTTGCGTATTCGCTCTCCGGTATGGCGCCGTCAGCACCCACCTCAAGCCATACAAGCTTTGCGCCTTTTTTATCCGAAAGTCTCTGCCAGGGCAGGATATTGCTGTGATGCTCCGAGGCGCAGACTGCGATTTCATCACCCGCTCCGATATTCTCCTCGCCGTAAGTGTAAGCGACGAGATTTATCGATTCGGTGGCATTGCGTGTGAAAACAATCTGACACGCTTTTTCGGCGCCTATGAACTTCGCTGCTTTTTCACGCGCGTTTTCATAAGCATCGGTGGCTTTTATTGACCACTCATAGAGCCCTCTGAGAGGGTTCGCGTTTTTGCTGCGGTAGAATTCCTCTATCGCCTCTGTAACACAGCGCGGTCTCTGAGTTGTTGCGGCGTTGTCAAAATATATGTATCTTCTGTCGTCAAACGCCGGAAAATCCTTTATAAAATCATTCATCGCAGTTTCCTTTATCCGTTCTTGAATGTGAGCGGCAGATAAATGAGCTCACTTCGTCAAGCGTGCCTTCATCGGGTATCTTATCGGCAATGCTCTGAAGGCGTCCTCTTGTCATAAGTTCCTCCGCATCGCTCTTTGAAATGCCCCTGGTCTGAAGGTAAAAGAGCATATCTTCGGAGAGATTGCCTATTGTCGCGCCGTGGTGGCCCGCCACCTGCTCCTCTTCCGTGAGAATGACCGGCACGGTTTTGTTTACGGCGGAAGGGCTGAGCAGGAGCACATCCTCACGCTCTTCTCCCTCTGAATCCGCGGATCCGTTTCTGAAATCTATTGTGCCTCTGAAAACCTTGGACGCCTTATCTTTCAGAGCACCGTTGACTGTAATATCGCTCTTTGTCTTTTTGCCTCTGTGGCAGGCGACGTAGTTTATATCAATGAGATTCTCATAATCCCCCGTGTAGCCGGCGTTGATAACCAGCGAGGATTTGTCTTCGCATAAATCGGCGTAACACCCGGCATAGACTTTGTCTCCGCCGAGCAGAAGCTGTGTGAAATCGAATTCGCCCGATTCTCTCACAACTGCTGCCGTGTCATCAAGCACGGTATATCCCCTGCCCGTCAGATTATTCTTGATAAGATGAAGCTTTGCGCCCTGCTCAACTATAACCCTGGTTGAGTTCAGGGAATATCCGGCGGCGCTCCTGACAGATTTCTGATTGATGATAAATACCGCCTGAGCGTCTTTGCAGACTCTGATTATCTGAGCCGAAGCGGTACTTGCTCCATCTTTGAAATCATATGAGAGTATTACCGGAGCGCTGAGCTTCCTGCCCTCTTCAACGGTGTAAACATCAACTTCATTTAGGGATTCTTTCACATAAGCGTCGAAGTCGGCTCCGAGGCCCGAAGCAAAATGCTGCTCGTGATAGATTGCTCTTTTGCCCGCGATATACTTTTCGCGCCTTATTCCGTCCGAGAATGAATCCGCGTATTTTTCCGCCTCACCGGCGGGCAGTTTCTTTAAATCCACCTGGCCGAGATTCTTCTGGGTGAGATAATCGGATATACCGTCAAAAGATTCTCTCTTTTCGGCGAGAGCACTGTTGACGCCCAGACGGAACCAGGTGGGTGAAGGAAGGCGGTTTATGACAATGCCGTTATTTTCCGTTGACATCAGCTCATACTCCCTTCCATCTCAAGTTTTATGAGGTTATTCATCTCGGCGGCGTATTCGAGCGGCAGTTCCTTGCTCACCGGGTTCGCAAATCCCGAAACTATCATGGCTCTCGCCTCGTTTTCGGGTATTCCCCTGCTCATAAGATAAAACACAGCCTCATCCGATATGCGCCCGATTTTTGCCTCGTGGCCTATGTCGCAGTCATCGGTCCTCACATCCATCTCGGGGATTGTATCGGATCTCGAGATATTGTCAAGCATAAGAGAGGAGCAGTCCACAGAGGATTTTGCCCCCTTTGCTCTCTTCTGAACCTCAACCGAGCTTCTGAATGTATTGAGACCTCCGTCTTTTGAGAGGGATTTTGCCGTAACGAGAGACGAGGTATTGCGCCCTATATGCACCATACGGCAGCCTGTGTCAAGATTCTGCCCCTTGCCCGAGAATGTGATTCCGGTGTATTCGCAGTCTGCTCCGTCTCCCCTGAGCACGGTCGTCGGATAAAGATATGAAACATGTGAGCCGAATGAGCCCGAAACCCACTCCATACGCGCTCCCTCTTCAACAAGCGCACGCTTGGTGTTGAGGTTATACATATTCTTTGACCAGTTTTCTATCGTGGAATAGCGCAGCCGCGCGCCCTTCTTTACATAGAGCTCCACACAGCCGGCGTGAAGATTTGCCACATTCCATTTCGGAGCCGAGCAGCCTTCGATGAAGTGAAGATCGGCGCCCTCGTCAACTATGATAAGCGTATGCTCAAATTGACCGGCGCCCTTGGTATTCAGGCGGAAGTATGACTGAAGCGGCGCCTCCACCTTTACTCCTTTGGGAACATATACAAACGAGCCGCCGGACCAGACCGCGCCGTGAAGAGCGGCAAACTTATGGTCGGTGGGAGGAACAAGCTTCATAAAGTATTCCTTCACCATATCGGCGTATTCATTGTGAAGAGCGCTCTCGAGGTCTGTGTATACGACTCCCTGCTGCGCCACAAGATCCTGCAGATTGTGATACACGAGCTCGGAGTCATACTGCGCGCCGACACCGGCAAGAAATTCATGCTCCGCTTTGGGAATGCCGAGGCGGTCAAATGCGGATTTGATATTTTCCGGCACTTCTTCCCATGTGCCCTTCATACCCGTATTCGGACGCACATAGGTAACTATATTATCCATATTGAGCCCGTCTATCGGCGGACCCCACTCGGGAACCTTTATTTTATTATAGAGATCGAGGCATTTAAGCCTGAATTCGTGCATCCATTCGGGGTCGTTCTTTTCCCGTGAAATAACATCAACTATATCTTTTGTAAGGCCTTCATCCACCCGGTAAAAATCCGTCTCTTCATCTCTGAAATCATAGAGGGAGCGGTCGGTGCCCTCAAGCCAGGCGGTGATATCATCCTTGCTGTTATCGATGGCGGGATCAAAATGAACGGCACTGTTATTTACAGCATCACTCATTCGTCCTCTCCTCCCGATATGTATTTTTCAAAACCGTTTTCGCTGATTTCGGTGATAAGCTCCGGGCCGCCCGTGGCAACGAGTGAGCCTTTCACCAGAATGTGTGTGTAGTCAACATCGAGCGCCTCGAGGATTTTTGCGTTATGGGTAATGATTATCAGCGCTCCGTCGGTATTCTTATGGTATTCTCTTATACCCTTTGAAACAATTCTTACAGCATCCACATCGAGGCCGGAATCAGTCTCGTCAAGAATGCAGAATTTCGGCGAGAGCATGAGCATCTGAAGAATCTCCGATTTTTTCTTTTCGCCGCCGGAGAAGCCGACATTGAGATCTCTCTCGGCATAGGATTCATCCATCTCAAGCAGCTCCATAGTCTGCTCAAGCTGCTTTTTGAACTGCATGAGCTTTATGGGCTTGCCGGTCTGCTGCCTTATGGCGTTCCTGATGAAGCTCTCAAGTGAAAGACCGGGCACCTCAAGCGGATTCTGGAAAGACATAAACATTCCCTTCGCCGCCCTCTTGTCGGGAGTGAGAGAAGTGATATCTTCGCCTTCAAATATAATCCTTCCGCCCGTAACGCCGTAAACGGGGTTTCCCATAATCGCGTTGCCGAGAGTGGACTTGCCGGCACCGTTAGGCCCCATGAGAACATGGGTTTCGCCTTTGCCGATGCTCAGACTGATATTGTGTAAAATGACATTTTCATCTATTCCAACAGATAAGTTTTCTGCCTTCAGTAATTCAGACATATCATTTCCGCCTTTCGGGTAACAAAAATATCCTGCATATTTCGCATAAATACGCAGTATGTATTATAACACAAAAAATAAAATAGACAATAGTTTATTTTAATAATTATATTTTGTGCCCGGCATCCGGATTTATATACTATTACCCGATATTATGCCTGATAGAAAGCCGGTATCCGTGCCATTATTGATATTTATTACTGCGGAATCAGACAGATCCGCCGCCTGTTTTTTAAAAATCGCAGGTGAGCAAAATATACGAAAAAGCGAGAAAAAACGAGAAAAAGTGAGATAGTCAATTATAAATTAAAATTTCGGAAAATAATTGTTGACAATGCAAATCCGATGTGTTAGTATATGCAGGCACTAAAAAATTATTTGGAGGAAAAACTATGTCCAGCTATATGCCTAAAGCGGGCGATATCACCCGTAAATGGTATGTGATCGATGCAGAAGGCAAGCCTCTCGGCAAAGTCGCCGTTGAAGCAGCTAACCTTCTCCGCGGCAAAAACAAGCCCACTTTCACACCCAACGCTGATTGCGGCGATCATGTAATCATCATCAACGCAGAGAAAGTTCTTCTCACAGGTAAAAAACTTGAGCAGAAGAAATATTATCATCACACCGGTTATATCGGCCATCTCAAAGAGGTCAAATACGGCACTCTTATGAAGACAAAGCCCGAGTTTGCCGTTACAAAGGCAGTCAAGGGTATGATTCCCGATAACACACTCGGCCGTCAGGCACTCACCCGTCTTCGTGTTGTCAAAGGCGCAGAGCATCCGCATGCCGCCCAGAAGCCCGAAGCCTGGGAATTTTAAGAAAGGGAGGCAATCTGA
>JAEEGL011520000.1_pt1 | contig 43210 bp, 45 predicted proteins | sample 9134231 | NCBI WGS metagenome assembly JAEEGL01 (sample SAMN16246548, study PRJNA631951) | gut metagenome | biome: gut microbiome; feature: rumen; material: fiber-attached | host: Bos | place: Iran: Karaj | collected 2018-10
CTGTTCTTGAGCCAATTCCTAGTGTTGTATCAATACTTTCTATATTAGGTTTAACATCAGATTTAGTTAGTTTATTATATTCTTTCATTTCTATTCCTTGATGTGCTTTATCTACACTTGCCCAGTAATAAACATACCCTTCTCCAGTATAACCTACTATTACATAAGCTTGTTCAAACTCACCAAAGGGACTAGACATACTATTTTCTGTTGGTATGCACGAAGCAGGAATATAGTATGTTGTATTTGTATCATATACATCAAGTTCTCCACTATTAACAAGTGGTATAGCTCCTTTTACTATCTGTCTAGCTGTATCAATGTATGTATCTTTCCTAGATTCATTAATGTATCTTGTTACACTAGGTATCGCTATTAGCATTATTACTCCTAGTATTATTATTACAGCCAACAACTCAATTAAAGTAAAACCCTTTTCTTTTTTCATAAAAACCTCTCTATATTAATTATTATATTTCAATTAATGTTTTTTTACATTAGTTTTAACATCTTTTATTTTATGAGCTATTTCTACTACTTCTTGTTGATTGTACTTAGTTTTACCATATTTATCTAATTCGTTAATTTTATTAGCTACGATGACATTACATGTTTCAAATAAAGCTGTTAATGATAAAAGTGCTGCTTCATCAAGTCCAAATATAGGATCAGGTATTATTATGTCAATCGCTGCTATAATACCAACTATTATAGTAGCCCACTTAAAGAAATTACCCAGTGATGCTAATGACCTTTTCTTCATTTCAATATTTTTCATATTTACCTCCTAAAAGTGTCTAATTACTTCAAATCTTTTAATTGAATAATCTTCTTCTAAAGGACTAAGTCCTGCTTTTCTTAATGTAATAGATATTTGTTTATCAACAGTATCTACTCCATCAAGGTTAGGAAGAAGTACTCCTCTATGACCATCTTTTTCAATTACTATTCCATATTTTTTAGGATCAAGATCTTCTTTAGAACAATCTTCTTTTTTTCCTAAAACATCTACAGAATAATCTAAAAAGTCTAATTCGTCTTCATCTACACTTTTAAATCTATTATCTCTACAAGAGGCACTAATTGCATTACTAATTATCTCTTCAGATATATTAGAATACATTCCCTCAATAGTACCTATGCATCCTCTTAATTCACCATTTTTATGAATAGATACAAATACTCCTCTTTTTTCTTTCATTTCTTCTGGTACTTCTAATAATTTATATCTAGTACCATACTTAACATATTCTTCAATTGTCTTTCTTGCTAAAGAAACAAACATATCTTCATTATTTCTTATTTCTTTAATTTTTTCTAATCTATTTTCATAATACTTATCTAAAAAATTACGATCAGTATTATCTCCTACTACTTTGTAAGTACATATTCCGTATCCTACTCCAAATGGTCCTTCATAGCTTAGTTTTTCTACTTCAAGTTCACTCTTATCGAAAGCTCCTCCCATTATACAAAAACCAGGATGACCACAGATACTCGCAGTATCTAAGAAGTTCTCTTCATACTCTAAAAGATTAAGAAAGTTACCACTACTCATGTCATTCATTACTTTTTCGTCATATATAGGTCCTTCACTAACAAAACCATATGGTCCATCTTCTTTAAGCTTATGTGATAAATCACCACTTGCTACAATAGCAACTCTTTTATTTAGTTCTTTTGCTACTTCTTTAATTATCATTCCTAATTTATAATGCATATCAAGAGATAATCCTGATAAAGGGATTCTAACTAATTTATAATTATCCACATAATTGTTAATAAAATATAATGGAACCATCATACCATGGTCTAGTTCTTTATCAAATTTTCCAGTAGAACCACCAAAATCTAGTTTTTCATTAAGTTTATTTATAAATTCTTTATCATAATTAACACTAAATTTTACTTCTGGAGCACCAAACTTAGCCATATTACCACTTGCACCATCACCATCATATATTTCAAAGTAGTCAAGATAAGAATCACTATGAGGTGATATTAATATAATTGTTTCAGGATTAAGATCTTTTAGAAACTTACTAGCTTTTTCATAAGCCGTAATAGTTTCTTTAATTTTTAATTCTTTTCCTCTTCCAACTTCTTTTATTATTAATGGTGGATGAGGTACCATTATTCCTCCAAGTATAGACATAACATCACAATCCTTCATATATATTATATCTTAACTTTACAAATAATTATCTAATTTGTTATTATATATTTGGAGATGATTATATGAAAGACTGTTTATTTTGTAAAATAGCAAATGGAGAAATACCTAGTTATACTCTATATGAAGATGACTTAGTAAAAGTATTTTTAGATATTAACCCAGTAAGTCAAGGACACTGTCTAATAATACCTAAAAAGCATTATGAAAATATGTTAGATGTAGATAAAGAAATAGTATCTCATTCATTAGACGTAGCTAGAAAAGTATATAAAATATTAAATGATAAATTAAATATGGATGGTTTAACAATTACTCAAAATAATATGTATGGTCAAGAAGTTAAACACTATCATATCCATTTAATACCTAGATATGAAAAAGATAATCTACTTTACAAAAGAGCTAAAAACAAAATAGATGTTGAAAAATTATATGAAAAATTAAAAGGAAATTAAATTTCCTTTTTTTTAATCTTATAATCTTTAACAGAATGTTTTTTATCTAAATAATCTTGTGCTTCATCACAAGCTTCTTTCATTATTTCTAATACTTCTTTACTTGGATTAGCCCAAGGAATAGAAAAATCTACATTTCTTTCTCTTCCTTGAATATAAATTGCTTCTATCTGAATTTGTTCATCTAAAATAGCATTATTTAAATAACATAAATCTTGTGGATTATATGTACTTCTCTTTAGCTTAACTAATTCTTCAAGTTGTTTATATATTTTAAATGAATACTCAGTTAATTTAATACCCCATGGTACTCTAATAATACTTAAATCTAAATAATTTTCTGGAGTAGATATCTTTCTAGCATGTTCCTCGTTACCTTGAAACATATCTCTTAAAGCTTCACTATTAGTAATATTATAGAATATATATTCAGCAAAATCTTTTTTAGCAAGTCCTTCTAGTTTTTTATATTTATCAATTCTAATATTAAAACCAGTAACATATAATTCTTCTAAAAGACTACCAGTTGATCCTTCATAAATATCATTATGTTTTTTCATATAACAATTAGATATTATATATTTACAACAATTACCATATGGATTATTTTCTCCATATAATTTATTACTAAGACTTTCTATTTTCCTATTAGTATTTACTAAATCTTCAAAAGAATTAATATTCTTATCAACAATCTCATCTACACTTTTAGATACTATCTTACACGCATCAAGTAAAACCTCAGTCTTTGAATCTTTATTATCATTAATAGAATCTATTATTTTTTTATATAATACTACTTCAAATTTAACTTTTTTTAATAATACTTCTTCAAAATTATCCATATATGTCTCCACTGATTTAATATTATAAATAAATTAACTATTTATTTCAATTTAATTTGTTAATTTATATTTTTTTTGCTATTATATTTATGTACGTAAGAAAGGAGATAATATGAAAAAAATAATAATATGTAGTTTATTAGTACTCCTTCTTTTAACTGGATGTGGAAAAGTACCTAAACTACAAAATGGACAAGATGCAGTAGCAAATCTTAAAGATGGAGGTATATCAGTAGATGACCTTTATGAAAAAATGAAAAACACTTATGCATTAAACGTATTAATAAATATGGTTGATGAAAAGATATTAGATGCTAAATATAAAGCTGATGAAAAAGAAACAGAATATATTAATAATATGATTTCTCAAGCAGATATGCTTTATGAATATATTTATAAAGACCAAGCAGGTTCTAAAGAACAATTCTATCTAACTAATTATGGAGTAAGTACTGTTGAAGAATTAAGAAATGTATTTGCTTTAGATTACAAGAGAGGATTAGCTATTACTGACTATGCTAAATCATTAGTAAGTGATAACGAAATTAAAGATTATTACGATACTAAAGTAGTCGGAGATATCAAAGCAAGTCATATTTTAATTACTGTAGATGCCAAAGATGATGCTACTACTGACGAAAAGAATAAAGCTGATGAAGCTGCTAGAGCAAAAGTTAAAGAAGTAATTGATAAGTTAAATGCTGGTGCTGATTTTGCTGAACTTGCTAAAGAATATTCTAAAGATGGAAGTGCAAGTAATGGTGGCGACGTTGGATACTTCAATGAAGGAGATATGGTTGATGAATTCTTTGAAGCTGCTAAAAGATTAGAAGTTGGCAAATATACAACTGAAGGTGTTAAAACTAAGTATGGATATCATATCATTAAGAAAACTGATCAAAAAGAAAGAGAACCACTAGAAAAGTGGAAAGATAAAATCCTAGATAAACTATCTGAAGAAAAGAAAAATAATGATGAAAACATCAGTAATAAAGCTTTAATCAAATTAAGAAAAGATTATAACTTAGTAATTAATGATAAAGAATTATCTAAACAATATGATAGTTTTAAATTCCAATATGAATAATAAAAAAGACTGATTAATCAGTCTTTTTCTTTCTACCAAATCTTTTCTTTTTAGTAATTTTTTCAGGTTCTTTATCTACATCTAAAGCTTCATACCATTTTCTGAAATTTTCATGAAAAGCAAATACCCCTACCAATAATAAAACCCCATCTAGACAAACGTATAAAGGAATATCTCTTAATAGTACTGTATTATTATATATATTTATAATTTCACATACTGTAAAGAAGACTACTACACATAAAGGAGCAAACATATAGATCTTAAATATGTAATCACCATATTGAGTATTTTCAAATGCTCTTTTATATTTTTTTCTCTCTTTTTCGTTTAGTTCATAGAAATTCTTTTTCATACATATCTCCTACCTTATCATAATATTATTTTATCATTAAAAACAAAAAATTCATAAATAAAATTATGAATTTTTATAAAAACCTCTAGCATACATTTTTTCTTTAATTTTATATTCTAATTCAGTTCCACTATATTTACGTGATAATTTCTTATATAACTTATCATATTCTTTCTTATATAAGTCTTCATCATCTTCAAAATTAGTACTATTTAATACATCATTAATGATACTTCTAGTATATCCAAGATTAACTAAATAATTTAATATTTTATTTTTTAATACATATGCACTTTTATTATGATTTAACTTTATTTGTTTATCTACTAACTTCTCTATTTTCTCTTTTTCTAAAGAGGAATCAAATATATCAATATTACTATTTATATATTCTTCTCTAACTCCTAAATCAGTAAGAGCTTTTCTTATTTTATAAGGTCCATCATTAGATAAATTGATTTTATCATTAATATACATCTTAGAATACAATTCATCATTTATATAATTATTCTTTCTTAATAAAGATATACATTCTTTAATAATATCATCATCTACTTGTCTTTTCTTTAAATATTCATATATTTCTTTTTCACTTCTTGCTTTAGTATTTAAATACTTAATAGAAAGATTATATGCTGTATATATAAGATTTTCTTTTTCTATTTTCTCTCTTAAAGAATCATCTATATTCTTTTTAAGCAATAATTCATACTTTAATATAAGATCTTCATGTATTAGTAATATATCATCATTATCTAGTAATAATTTATACATACCATTTTTATCTTTAACATATTTATCTATCTTCATAATTATCTCCCCTATAATTATAATCCATAAGAACTACTTTAATTATGTTTAAGTACTTTGTATGGTTTAATTTTATTAATGTTACTAGTATCAACTCTATAAATAGCTAGTACCTCGCCTTCACTATTAATAAATACTATTTCGTCTTTATCATATAAATTATCAAGTACTCTACCATTCTTTATTTTATTTTCTATATAGTTATCTACTTCCACTATAAAGTAGTCTTTAAATACTCTTGATACTGGTATAAATTTAATATTATCATCAATATCATCTAATTTAATAGATTCCTCAATATTAAATAAACCTTCTTTAGTTCTTCTTAAACTTTCCATAGAACAAGGTATTCCAATTTTATCTCCGATATCTCTTATTAAACTTCTTATATATGTTCCTTTACTAACTGAACATTTAAAAGTAAAAGAATCATCAGAAATATCTATTATATCTATCGAATATATTTCTACTTCTCTTTTAGGTAGTTCTACTTCTTTACCATCTCTAGCATATTTATATAGTCTTAGACCATTAACTTTTACACTAGAATATAAAGGAACTTCTTGTTCATATTTACCTACAAAAGAAAGAATGACTTCCTTTAACTTATCTTTATCTAGAGAATAGTCTACTTTCTTTAAAATATTACCTGTAACATCTAAAGTATCAGTTAGCATTCCTATTTTAGCTTTAGCTATATATTCTTTAGTATTATGATTAATAAACTCTATTACTTTTAGAGCATCACCAACTGCTAATACTAAACATCCAGTTGCAATTGGATCTAGAGTTCCGGTATGACCAATTTTTTTAGTATTTAATTTTTTTATTACAATATTTACTAAATCTCTACTAGTCATATCACTAGGTTTATCTACAACAAGTAATCCATTCATAATAAAACTCCTCTAAACATAATTATATCATAACAAAAAAGAGAACTAATTATTAGTTCTCTTCTTCTTTGTTATCAATTGTAATTAAGCCCTCAGCAACCTCTTCTAATGCTCTTCCTATATTTCTTTTAGAAACATATTTATTAGCAGGCATTTGTAAGTGACCAGTTGCTGATATTTCCTTACTTCTTCTAGCAGCTACATATACAAGCATATATTTAGAATTAACTAGATTAAGTAATTTGTCAATTGATGGATAGATCACGTTATCACTCCTCAATTATAAAATATTATAATAATTGTAAATTTGCAATAACATGGACAAATGTTTACATTATTTAAGTACTAGCCAAGCATTTGGAACAGGTCTAGTCTTAGCTGCAAACGAACCATTTCTTGGATTAGTAATAATCTTACCATTTAATGACATTGCTGTAGATGTACCACCATCCATATTAGCAGCATTGATAGCTCCATAATCAAGCATTATTTGGGCTAAGTCACCCATGTCTGCTCCTACAGATCCAGCTTGTCTACCATCGATTGCAAGTAGAAGTACGATACCATCAGCTCTTTGTCCAATAGCAGTTCTAGGAGCTTGTCCCCAACCACCATTACCTTTAACAAATGAAGCTTTTCCATTAACAACTAGGAATGGTCCAAATTCTACACAATCTCTAATTCCTTGCTTTAAAGCTTGAGCAGCTGAAATACGAGCAAGTACTAATTTATTATTGTTATCGAATCCAACAATACCACCACCATTAGTTAGTGATCTATTATTAGATGTTAATTTTCCTTGAGAAATAACTACTCCGTGTGGAACTCCACCCATACTATTCCAGTTTGGATCGTAGAATCCACCAGCATTAATGGCTACAGATGCATTATAACGATCTCCGATAGCTGTAATAAATTCTCCATAAGAAGTACTTAAGTTAGTACCAACTCCCTTAGATACTCCAATTATTACTTTAGATGGATCATAAACAACAGCAAGTTTACCCTTCATATTAGGTCTATTTATATCAATAATCTTATAAATATCATCTTCATGTTCTTTAGTTAAAACTTCTTTATCAAACTCATTAGCATATGTAACACTATTAAAGTTTGGTTCTTTAAATGTAATTAAATCTGGATTAGTATCTTCTCCTGATTCAACAACTGTATTAGATGCCATTACTGTACTAACATCATAGTCATTATAAAACCATCTAGCTAAATATTGATGTGTCATAGTAGTCATTGCTGTAGTAACAAGCCAAGGCTTAAATTCAGAACCCGGTAAATATAATAGTCCTACAAATGTAAATCCTCCGATTGTATATAAGAATGAGAATATAGCAAATATAACTACTAATGCTTTTCTAAATCTAAATTTTAGTTTATCTTTTCCTGTAAAATAGAATATTAATCCTAAAATTAACATTATTAATGAGAAGCTTGCTCCTATTAATAAGACGAAAGATAATTTTGGTCCTATTAAAGTACTACTATTAATAGAAACGATAAATAAACATGTTAGTAATGGGAATAATAATATTCCTAAAACAGTAAACCATCTTCCAATTCTTTTTTTTGGTAAATTATTAAATTTCATATTATTCCCCTTTCTCAGTATTTTGGTTATTTTCTTCTTCAGTTAATTCCCCTGTTAATTCTTTATTTTCTTCTTCTTTAGTTTCAACCTTTCCTAAATAAACTCCATCTTTATTAACATCTATATAATCAGTGAAACTAGTCGCAGTATAATTTTCAACTTTACTATAAGTTCTTTTCTTTACTGGGCTTTCATTTTCAGTTTCAGTCCAAGTATTATAATCATTTATCTTCTTATTAAAGAATGCAATATCTCCTATAAATGTATTTACTGATTTTTCATAATTATAAATAAAATTAATACATTTTTGATTAGTAGTTTGATCACTATATGATTTATCTACACATATTTTACTTAATACTTTTGTAGAATCAGCTAACTTTTTAATTTCTTCATCATAAGTTTTAACTGATGCTATAACAGATTCATATTTAGTATCCATTCCAGTATAAAAAGATGAATAATCACTAATTTCATTTAAAGTCTTATCTCTTAATTCAGTAAATTCTTCTTCGATTATTTCGAAAGAATTATATTCTTCATTTACTTGATCTATTAGTTTCTTTTCTTCATCAACAATTTTTTGTTTCTTACCTTTGTAATTATTAGTAACTGCATAAACTACAGATGTAATAATAAGTGCCACCCCAACCATAAAACTAAATAATTTTATGTAATCTTTCTTCATCTAAATCACCTACTTTAAACATAATACCATTTATTACTATTTTTATCTAGTATTTTAAAGGAAAAAAATCTATTTATTATAAAAAATTGATAATATTCTGACAAATCTATATAAGATAACATTACTCTTATTAATAGCATAACTTTTTCCTATAGCTTTTCCTCCAATTGTTAAAGTACTAATAATTGCAGTTATGAGTAGAGTTACTAAAAGAGGATTAGATCCTGTTTTCTCACTAATAATAAGGGCTATAGATAAACCTGTAGAACCACTTATAATGCCGCAAATATCCCCTATTACATCATTACAAAAACTAGATACTTTATTAGCATTTTTAATAAAAGTAACTGCTAATTTACTACCTCTTATTCTTTTAGTAGCCATTGAATTAAATGTACTAACATCAGCAACAGTAACTGCTACTCCAATGATATCGAAAATGATACCTAAAAAAATAAAAGTAATTACAAGTATAACACTAATACCTATATAGGCATTAGGAATTACAGTTTCTCCAATAAAAGAAAAAAACAAAGATATAAAGAATGTAATTATTGATATTGTAATGATCCATTTAGTATCTACATGTCTTTTATCCTTAATAGGTTTTTTTTCAGTCTTTTTCGAATATTTATCTTTAAATGACTTTGTTTTCATATTACTCCAAAAAAAAATTGAAATGGTATTTTCATAGTAAACCTTGCGCCATAGGTCAAGTTGGATTTCCCTTGAACTCTACAAAGCGTTACCACTTTGCAGTTCCCTTTTAAAGAGTCAAATAGAAAGTCACCTTTTCTACGACTTGATTGCCACTTAGTACGCACTACAATCCTACAAAAATGTACACCCTAGGGGGTTTCCCCAAACAACTCATCTTATTACTTATGTTCTTTTGCAATTATTAGTTTCAAGTAGCAATACTTCCAAGAAAAATGTACACTCTCTTGTTAGCTGTCTCTATCCCCTAAAACCACTCAAACCAAGCTACTCTATTCCAAGCTTTAGCAAGGCAAATAGGTCAAAGTAATTAAACTTACGAATAAATGGAAAGTTTGCCGTATGCCGTTACGGTCTCCCATAAATTCATCACATTCAGCTATCACCCTATACTGGGCGTATAAAGCAAAAACCAGATGCGTGAGATGTGCTCTTTAATGATATTTTACCCTCATCTTCATAATAATGTGTTGACTAGAATAATGCACCATTTCGTTAAACATTATATCATAATAAATTTAAAAAGGCAAATTTTACGATAGAAAAAAGAATTGTTAATACCAATTCTTTTCTATTTGATTCTATTAAATTCTTTAATTTTTCTTTTAGCTTTAGATGTTTTAACTTGATCTAACCATTCTTCTTTTGGACCATCTAAACAACTATCAGTAATTACTCTAACTACATCTTTATTTTGTAATACATAAAGTGGATCTTTAGGTTCATCATTAACTAATGCTCCAGTCATTTTATCTCCAATTTCTGTATGAATACTATAAGCAAAATCAACTGCTGTAGAACCCTTAGGTAATTCTACTTCTTTTCCCTTAGGTGTATATACATAAATTCTATCACTAAATAATTCTTCTTTAACTTGTTTTACAAATTCTTCATTGTCTCTAGCAGCTTTATTTATTTCCATTAACGAATCATATACATGATAATGTTTTTTTAATCTATCTTGCATTTCTATCTGAGATTTTTCTTTATTAATGTCAAAGAACCTCATAATACCATAAGTATCGACAAGTTCCATTTCAATAGTTCTAATTTGCATTTGTACTAAACTTCCATCTCCACCAGTTACATAAGTATGTAAACTTTGATAAAAATTTGGCTTAGGAGTTCCAATATAATCTTTAAACATATAATCTTTATATGGAAATTCTTTATGTACAATACCAAGTGCTCTATAGCAATCATCTACTTCATCAACAAGTAATTTAATAGCTAACAAATCTTTTATTTCATGAATATTTGCACCAGTATTTAATTTTTTATATATACCATAAACATTTTTAACTCTATACCAAATTGAACTAGGTATACTCTTTTTAGATAATAATTCATACATTTCTTTAAGCATATCTGTAAGCATATAACTATAATGTTGTTCTAATTCTTTTTTCTTATCAGATAATTCTTTATAAGCATCTGGTTTAATATATTTTAAAGATAAATCTTCTAAATCATTTTTTAATTTATATGCTCCTAGACAGTATGCAATTGGAGAATAAACTTCTAATGTTTCTATAGATATTTCTTTTTGTTTAAGTGGTGTTTTATATTCTAAAGTTTGCATATTATGTAATCTATCAGCTAATTTAATAATTAAAATTCTAACATCGTTAGTTAATCCATTAATTAGTTTTCTAGTATTAGCTAAATTAAGTTCTTCTTTAGAACTATAATTAACTTTATCGTTTTTAGTAACACCCTCTACTAAATTTAAAACATCTGCATTAAACTGTTCTTTAATTTCTTCTCTAGATAGAGTTGTATCTTCTAAAGTGTCGTGAAGAAGTGCTGCACATAAAGTATCACTATCAGCATGCATATTAGCTAAAATGCTAGCTACACTAAGAGGATGAATAATATATGGTTCCCCACTATTTCTAACTTGATTACGATGATAAAATTCAGCTAATTCATATGCTTTTTTTACTTTTTCAACATCACTTTTAGATTCTAAATAATTACCTACATGATTAATAAATTGTTTATAAGTAGCACTTGACATATAAGCCTCCATAAAAACAAAAAGAACATAATAACTTTATAGTTAAAATGCTCGTATTTATCCATAATAAAGAGTAGATATCATAAAAGATTCTTTAATACAGAAATGATCAATTATTTTATTTAAAATAATTTCCATATACTACTCTTCTCCTTCAAATAGTTAGAAGATATAGTATCATTACTAAAATACTTAGTCAACACCCAAATTAATTATATTCACTAGAAATGCCAAAGTATTCTTCCATAGTTATCCAGTCACCATTATTATATAATTTAGTAGCTAAATCTACCCCAACATATCTAAAATGCCATGACTCATACATATAACCAGTTTCATTAGTTTTATTCTTTGGATATCTTAGAATAAATCCATATTTATAACAATTATCATGTAACCATTTAGCTTCAGGTGTATCATTAAATACACTACCTATTTGATTAACATCAAAAGCAAGTCCTGATTGATGTTCAGAATGACCTGGTCTAGCACTATAAGTATCTGCTAAAACTTGTCCATCAGCTTTAACATAATTATTATATAAAGTTTGTTGTCTAGTATAAGTTCTAAACCCACTAGAAATATAGATATTAAGTCCATCTTTTTTAGCATCAGCAAACATTATATTAGCATTTTCTTTAGTTTCACTAGTTAATCCAGGATTATAAGTACTAGGTAAAGAATATGTCTTATTAGCAATTAAATACCCATCTATATAAGTAATTCCATCTTTAATTACACCTTTAAAGCCTTTAGAAGTAACAAAAGTATTTGTATTATTATTATTTTTAGGTTTATCTTCTACTACTAAAGTAAATTCTTCTCTAGTAGTATTATTACTAGAATCACTAGCTACATAATGAAGTATATAATTACCTACTTTATCAAAATCATAATGCCCTTCAATATGTACATTAATATTCTCTCCACTATCATCATTAGCACCAACGCCATTTAATAAATCTATTTTATTACCAAGAGTAGTCTTAATACGTTTTTGATAATATATAACTGGTGGATTAATATCTCTTACAGTAACTTCATAATCATATTTCTTTTTATTACCTATTACATCTTCAACTTCTATTTCTATATTATAACTACCAGCTTTACTAGTATCTAATTTATTATTATTAGATACAATTTTACCATTATCTAAATCTTTAACTGCATCATTATAATAAAACTCATCATTTAGATAAATAAGTATCTTTTTATCAATAGAAACACTTAATTCTTTATCTTTATAATAAGAAAATAAAGCTAAACATATAATAAATAAAAAGAATAATATTATAAAAATTGTACCACTTTTATTTTTTCTCTTTCTTTTATATTTCTTAGCCATATATAACCTCTATATATTATATTTTATCTTAAACATTTCCTCAAAAGCATCAATAACTTCTTTTTTATTATCTTTTCTATTTAATTTTACTACTTCTAATTCTTTAACTAAGTAAGTATTAGATCTACTATCATAGATAGATATAAATACTATACTATCATTTCCAAAAGGATTATTTTCATCTTTTTTATTAAATTTACCAGTAATACCTACTCCAAAAGTACTACCTGTGTATATAGATATCTTCTTACTCATATCTTTAGCTACTTCCATACTATAAACAGAATACTTATCTATTAATTCAGGATCTACTCCCATCTTTATTTTAAATTCATTAGAATAAGTGACTGCACTAAAACTAATTACTTTACTAGCATCAGGAATACTAGTTATAGAGCTAGCTAGTTCTCCGCCAGTACAACTTTCCATAGTAGAAATAGTTAAATTATTATCAATTAAATAATTTACAATATCTTTCATATACACCTCTAATATATTATCTCATATTATTAAATAAAAAAAAGCAATTAAATTGCTTTTTTATTTTTTATTTACTGAAGCATTATATATTTCATCGATTGAATCAGCTAATTTCTTATCAAATTCTTCTTCAGTATCATTAACACTTAATCCCTCTAAAAGTGCTCTAGAGAATGAGGCAATCATTCCTCTATTACGAGATAATCTTTCACAAGCATCAAGTTTTTCATATCCACCTGATAATGCTACTATCTTAACAACATGAGGATTACTCATTAAATCTTCATAGTAATTATCTATACTAGGAATAGTAAATTTAAACATTACTTGTACTCCATCATCTAGTAATTCTAATTGATTAGCAACTTCTCTCTTTAAGATTTCTTCACATTCTTGTTTATTAGGTGAAGTAATACTTACTTCTGGTTCAATAATTGGTACTAATCCATAAGAAGCAATTACTTTAGCTATTTCAAATTGTTGTTCAACAACATTCTTAATTCCAACTTCATTAGCTTCTTTGATAACTGAACGCATCTTAGTACCAAAGATTCCTCTTTCTTTAGCTACTTTAAGAGTATCTTCAAGTCCAGGAATATCTTTCATTACTTGAACTCCGTTAGCAAGGTCTGCTAAACCTTTATCTACTTTTAAGAAAGATAGAATTCCCTTATCCCATAGATATTCACTAGTATATTTACCATCTACCATTCTATTCATAGTTTGTTCAAACAAAATTACTCCGACAATTTTATCACTAGTAAAACTCTTACTCTTCATGATACGAGTTCTCATCTCATGAATTAAATCAAACATTTCATCTTCTCCGTTATAAGAAGATTCTTCAATTCCATATAATTTTAAAGTTTTTGCACTAGATCCACCACTTTGATCTAAAGCAGCAATAAATCCAGGTTTTGTTTTCATCATTTCAATTTTTTCCATATTATTTTATCTCCATTCATCCTTACTTTTAGGTACTCTAATATCAGCAAATAATGCTTCATCATTTAAATACCAATATCCAGTTGATTTTTTTAATCTTACACTAACTGGTCTCATATTATCAGCTCCATTAGATTTCATAAAGAAGCTCTTACGGTCATCTTCACTAGGTCCTCTTGGATTATCTTTAACAAACAGTCTTAAAGGTTCACTAGGAGTATAATCATTATCTACACTTGCTCCTTCAAAATAAGAGAAAGGCTTGTAAGTCTTACCATCAATAAATCGTTCCTTATAATATGTTTTCTTATAAGGAGTAATTTCTTCTGGACCATTAATGAAATCTAACATTTCTATTGTCTCTTCTACATTGTCTTTATAATGACACATTAAAGCAACTAACATTGCAGGTGCAAAAGCTGGTTCCTTTAAGTAATTTTCTAACTCTTTTAATTCATCTACACTTTCTGGGAGTTTAGACATTTCAACAGTAGTTATATCATTATCTTTTTCAATTTTGATTTCCATACAATTCCTCCTAACTATATTATAACAAAAAAGACATATTAGTTATATGTCTTTTTCAAAATTATTTTTTTGTTTTAACTTTTTTTAGCTTTTCTCTATGCTCTAAATTGAGATATTTAAAAGCTACTGAAGCTAAAACTGATCCTAGAAGTGGTGCTAATATAAATACCCAAACTTGTTTAATGGCTTCAACACCTGCAAATAATGCAGGACCGATACTTCTAGCTGGATTAACACTAGTACCAGTTAAGTTGATACCAATTAGGTGAACAAAAGTAAGAGTTAGACCAATTACTATTCCCGCTATATTACCCTTTGATTCATCACTTGTTACACCAAGAATCGTGTAAACGAAAACAAATGTAAGAATAATTTCTGTTATAAGTGCACCCACCAAGTTGATATGAGAAGCAGAATTTACTCCATAACCGTTTGCTCCTAGCATTCCTGAATCAATAATAGCTTGTGAATTAAGAATAGCATATAAAATTGCTGCACCAGCAATGGCACCTAAAATTTGAGCGACTACATAACAACAAAAATCCTTCATAGTCATCTTCTTATTTATAAGCATAGCTAGTGAAACAGCAGGATTTACATGGCATCCAGATATGTTACCAATAACATAAGCCATAGCAATAATAGCTAGACCAAATGCTAATGATGTTGCAACAATATCGCATCCAGTTACAACAGCAGTACCACATCCGAACAAAACCAATACTAATGTTCCGATAAACTCACAAATATATTTCTTCATTCTAGACCTCCTTCTAATATAATTATAAATCAAATTATTTGAAATACAAAGAATTTTAAATAATAAGTTTCAGGAACATTAATTAAGATAGGATGATCCATAGCTTGTTTTCTTGATTCTACAAGTTTTAACTCTACATTTGCTTTTTTTGCAGCTTCATTAATTGTTTCTAAAAACATATCTTCTCTCATAAAAGAAGAACAAGAACAAGTAGCTAAATAAGACCCTCTTTCCAGTTTCTTAATAGCTTTATAATTTAAATCAAAATATCCTTTCTTAGCATTATTAACAGTATCATGACTTTTAGTAAATGCTGGAGGATCTAAAATAATTAAATCAAACTCTCCTTTTTTAATACTATCTAAGTAAAGGAAAGCATCACTTTCAACATATTCAATATCAAAACCATTATTTTTAGCATTTAATCTAGCTACATCTAATGATGATTTAGATATATCGACACTAACTACTCTTTTAGCTCCACCCTTGTATGCATTAAGTCCAAAAGAACCAGTACAAGTACATACATCAAGAACAATCTTATCTTTAGATATATTTCTAATAGCTAATCTATTAAATCTTTGATCTAAGAAGAATCCTGTCTTTTGTCCATTTTCAAAATTAATATAGTATTTAATATCATCTAAGACAATAGTAGTATCCTTTTCTTTTGGAGCTTTTCCATAAAAACCACTATAAAGTTCTAATCCTTCTTTTAAACGAATATTACTATCACATCTTTCATAGATACCTGATACTTCATAATTATATTCTTTTAAAATATCTACTAGTAGTTTATATATTAAATCTTTCTTATTTTCCATACATAAACTATTAACTTCACTAACTAAAATATTATTATATTTATCAATAGTTAATCCAGAAAATCCATCTGCTTCACCAAATATAAGTCTACAAGAAGATAAATCGCCAAGAATATCTAAACGATACTTAATCGCATATCTAACTCTTCTTTCATAAAAAGAATCATCAAATATATCATTAGCATTTCTAGATATAATCCTAACTCTAATCTTAGAATTATCATTAATAAAACCAGTACCAATATATTTATTTTTATAGTTATATACATCTACTAAATCACCATTAGTATAAGTACCCTCTATTTTATCTATTTCATTATCAAATATCCAAGGATGTAAATTTTCTTCTCTAATAGAGGCTTTTTTATTAATAATAACTTTAGAATAATTTCTCATATCAATCACCACCAATAATTATACATAAAAAAAGTAGATTAATCATCTACTTCTTCATCAATTGGTCTTTTTTTTCTAATAGGTTTTTCTTCTACTGGTTCAGTACTTTTACTACTTGATTTAATAGCAAATGATACACCAAGTATAACTAAACCAAGAACTCCAAGTCCCATAGATATCATTGTACCATTCTTATTATAATTATACATATTAGTAGTTAAACTAGAAGTATCACTATCAGCTAAACCAAATTTAGCATATAAAGTAACATCTTTATAATCAGTAATACAATCATTACTATCCATAACTGCATCTTTATTAATAGTAGTTAAATCTTCACCTATATATTCAATAAAGAATGATTGATCATAATACCATCCTTCAAATACATATCCTTCTTTAACAGGATCTTCTACTTTAGGAGCTTTACCATCTTCATATTCACAATCAACACATACTTTAATACTATCAATTTGTGTACCACCAAAAGTATTAAATCTAACAGTAACTCCATCTCCGGTGTATGGTGGACAAGTTATAGGCTCAAACTTAGCATAAAGCGTTACTGGAGCATAACCAGTTTCACAACCATTATCATCATATGTATAATTTTTTCTAACATATGTTAAATCTGCTCCACTAAATATAGTCTTAAAGTTTTTATCATAATACCAACCATTAAATATAAATTTAGGTTTCTTAGTAGTAGGAATACTTACATTTGATCCACTATTACCACAATTGACACATACTGTTTGAGAAGCAACATTACTTCCTCCGTTAGTTACAAAATTAACTGTAATAGATGCGTTATTACTTAGTGGTGGACAAACTACTTTTTCCCAGTGTGCAGTTAATGTTATATCTTTATAACCTAGAACACAACCATCACTAGCTTTATTCTCTACTAAAGTAAGTTTAGTACCTGCTTTATATTCAGTTTCTCCGATAAACCAACCTGTAAAAGTATATCCTTTTTTAGTTGGTGTACTTAATGTATCAACTTTATCTACAACTTGTACACTTTTAACTTCACTACCACCATCAGTATTAAAGTTAACTGTTACTTTATTCTTTAAATTATTTTCTGTATCACATTCATAAACTGCTTTTAAAGTAGTCTTAAATCCTGTAGTACATCCATCATCATCTGTAATAGCACTCTTATTATCTCCTATTGAAGCTCCACTAGATGCAGTAGATCCACTTGAGAAAGTCCAGTTCTTAAATATATATCCTTTTTTCTCTGCTTTAGGTAATTCTGGTAATTTACCATCAGTTACCGAAACACTACTAATTTCTTTTCCGCCATTAGCATCAAAATTAACTGTTATTTTGTTTTCATCTGGCTGGGCACAATCTTTTTGCCAAACTGCAGTTATTGTAACTGTAGTCTTACTATATGTATAATTACAATCTGGATGATCTTTTTTTGTCATAGTAATTGGAAGTTTACCACCATTAAAATTATTACCATCAATCTTGAATCCTTTTAAAGTATATCCTTCTTTAGTAGGACTAGGTAAAGTTACTCCTGCTTCAAAATTTTCATGATTTACTGTTTTATCAGCACAACCTTCACAATCAGCAAACTTTACTGTAACACCATCGTCAGTATAAGAATCACAAGTAGGAGTTGGTTCTCCAGTACCTGGCTCTTCATCTATAGCATAAGTAAAAACTGGTATCATAAATACCATTAATATTATAATTAAAAATTTATTAAATCTATTTTTCATATAAATAAGCACCCCTTACATATGTTACTCATTATTTATGATAACATTTATATATAATTTATTCAACACTTTTAAGTGATTCTATCATATCTATTTTCTTTAAAGAATAATGAATTATAAAGCTAACTATAACACTAAAGATTATCATAATGATAAATGTACCTAAATAACTAACAGGTCTAATAGTATGAATAAACTCTACTAAATCCATTTCTATAAGATCTACGATTACATAAGTTACAAATGTTCCAAAGAATAATCCAATTAATATACCTATTATTGTAATAATAAACATTTCTTTAATAATATAATTATCCACTTCTCTTGGGAAAAATCCTAATACTTTAAGCGTAGATATTTCTCTTTTTCTTTCACTAATATTTATATATGAAAGATTATAAAGAACAGAAAATGATAACAAACCAGATAATACAATTAATATTAGAACAATACTATCTAAAGACGATAGCATATTACTAATTTCTTTTAAATTAACATTCATTGGATTAAAACCAAGTACTTCTTTATTAGTTAACAATTCTTTATTAATAGAATCTATTTTTTTATCATCTAAATTAACTAAAGATACATTTATCTTAAATTCTCCAAAAATATCTTCATAAGTCTTTTGATTCATAAATACATAATTAGCTACATAGTTTTCTGCTATACCACTAACTTCAAAAGAATAATCTTTATTATCTAAACTAAACTTAAAATCACTACCTACTTTAGTATTAGTTAGTTCACTAAGTTTATGACTAATAATTATTTTATTAGATTCTATCTTTAATACTTTTTTATCATCCTTTAAAGACAATATTTTATCTATTTCACAATCATCACTTGGAACAAATAAATTAACTGAATAGATACCTGCTGATGCTATATCCATTTTTGTATCTAATCTATTTTCTATTCCATCTATATTAAATATTTCATTTGATTTTTCACTATTAATATTATCTAAATAAACCATACTATCATAATGGAATATTTCTTTAAATTGTTTATTTGGAATGCTTACAATTGCATCTTTAATACCAAATCCAGATAATACTAACATTGTACAACCTGCGATTCCTAAAACAGTCATAATAAATCTTTTACGATATCTAACAATGTTACGAATAGTTACCTTATTAGAGAATAACAATTTATTCCAAAAAGGTAGTCTCTCTACTAACATCTTTTTACCTATTTTAGGACTCTTTGGTCTCATTAGACTAGCAGGCCCTTCATTAACAACTAAACGAACAGTAATAATACTAGATGCCACAATTAAGAACACTGATATTAGTGTTCCTAATACTGAAGCTAATGCTTCAAATACTGGTCTATAAACTGGTATATTGTAAAGTATTTTGTAAACATTAAAAACAAAGTATGGTAGATAAGTTCCACCTAATATGACACCTAACACGCCACCAATTAAAGATGCTAATAAAGAATATATTAAATACTTCTTTATAATATCTTTATTACTAAATCCTAAGCTCTTTAAAGTACCTATTTCTCCCCTAGCTTCTAAAGCCATTCTATTCATACACATAATACTCATAAAAATAGCTACCGCAAAAAATATCGTAGGAAAAACTACAGATAGATTTCTAATACTATTAGTTGTATTAATATATCCACTATATTCAGAATCATCTAATCTAGAACTTATATACCAAGTTGGTTTTTCTAAATTATTTACATCACTTCTAGCTTTAGCAATTTCTTCTTCAAACAATCTTTTATTTCTTAAATATTCTTCTAAACCAGAATTATATAAACTAAGTCCATTATTATAATCTCTTAATCCTTTATTATATTTTTCTAAACCAGAATTATACTGATTAAGATAATTAAGATAAGTATTATATCCATCATCTAATTGTCTCTTATAATTATTAATTTCTCTAATACCATTTTCATATTCAATATATCCATTCTTTATTTTAAGAACTCCATCAAATAATTCTTTTATTTCTAATAGTCTATTTGTATCTTTCTCTACTAACTCTACTATTAGTTCATAATGATTTATATTAGTAGGAATATAACTAATTAAACGTTCTTTATTCTTTTCACTTATAAGATCTAAGATAGTACCATTCTTAATAAACTCTATTATTTCATCTCTATTTTCAAAATCATTTGGTATTTGAGAAATAATATATTCTTTAGACATATTAATGAAGTTAATAATATCGTCATATATATATTTATCATAAAAATATTTAATCAATTCATCTAAACTATCTTTATACTGATAATCATCAGGTACTAGATTTTGTAATTCTTCTAAAGATACTTTTTTATTATTTAACATATCATAGATAACTAATATATCTTCATAATCTAATCCATATTTAGATAGTTCATTATTAATTAATTCTTTATTAGAATCTAATAATTCTTTTCCTTCAATTAATTTCTTTTCATTTTCTTCAATAGTATTTCTATTATTATTTATTTGTGTTAAAGAATCATCTAATTGCTTTTTAGAATTATCTAAAGTATTTTTACTAGATACTAATAATCTTTTAGCATCAGCTAGTTTACTTCCATTAGCATCTAATAAATTTTTAGCTTCATGTAATTTATTTAATCCTTCATTTTCTTTATCATCTATTTCTTTATTATATTTATCTTTTATTTCTTGTAAACGAGCTTCTTCTCTACTAGTTTTAATACCATCTAGTTTAGTACTTACTTTATCTATTAAATTATTATATTTTTTAGAATCAGTAACTAATTTTTTAGCACCAGTAGCTTTTAAATAAACATCAGTATATACTTCATAATCAAATAGATTACTATTAGCATAGCCATAGTAATTAATTACACCATTTCCAACAGAAGTACTACCTCTATTAGTAGATGATGTACCTGCTTTAAGAATGTAATAAGGACTTTTAACAGTACCTACTATTTTTAGTTTATTATTTTTTAAGTTATCAGGGTTATCAATTGTAATATAGTCTCCAATAGATAATTTAGTTATTTTTAGAAAAACCTCTTCTACTACTATTTCATCATTATTTTCAGGGTTATCACCACTAGATAATATGTAGTTATTAACATTATTATTGATACTAAATAATTTAATAATAGAACTTTTCTCATTTACACGAAAAGAAGCATCTTTAGTATATAAACCATATGCACTATCTACTTCTTCTAAATTGTTTAAATAATTAATATCATTATCTGTTAAACCTAAAGTAGATATTATTTTAAAATCATAATAATTATTATCATCATAGTATTTGTCGAGAGATTCTATCATATTTTTAGGAGATGAATAAAGTCCAACAAATACACCAACACCTAAAAGACTCATAACTATTAAAGATATGAATCTCCTAAAACTTTTCTTTATCTCTCTAATACTAAGTGTAACAATTCTGTCTTTCATGATTAGTTTACCATTCTATTTCACTAGCTTTTTGAGGATTTTTATTTATTGTAATATCAGTTGCTTTACCATTTTTAAAGTTAATTACTTTATCTGCCATCTTACTTATCGCAGCATTATGAGTAATTATAACTACTGTCATATGATTTTCTCTTACTATTTTTTCAAGTAAACCAAGTATTTGTTTACCAGTTTTATAATCTAAAGCTCCAGTTGGTTCATCACAAAGAAGTAATTTAGGATTTTTGGCAATGGCTCTTGCTATTGCTACTCTTTGTTGCTCACCACCAGATAATTGAGCTGGAAAGTTATTGATTCTTTCACCAAGTCCTACTTCTTTTAATACTTCCACTGGATCTAAATGATCCTTACATAATTGAATAGCTAATTCAACATTTTCTAAAGCTGTAAGATTTTGTACTAAATTATAGAATTGAAAAACAAATCCTATATCATTTCTACGATAAAGGATTAGTTCATTTTCTGTAAAATTATTAACAAAGCATTCATCAAATATGACATCCCCACTAGTGGGTCTATCCATTCCTCCTAAGATGTTTAAAGCTGTTGTCTTACCAGCACCAGATGGTCCAAGTATAACTACTAGCTCTCCTTTATCTATTTTAAAAGAGGCTTTGTCTAATGCTTTAATGCCAAATTCACCTTCATTATAGGTTTTCTCTACATTTCTAAACTCTATATAAGACATGGGCCTCACCTCACACGAATTGTTATTATACATTAAAGGGCTTAAAAAATAAAGAAAAAACACTTGATTTTTAACAGCTTTGTTGTTAATATAGAGTAGTCTTAACTGATGGCGGAGTTGGTGAAGTGGTTAACACGCCGGATTGTGGCTCCGGTACGCAAGGGTTCGATTCCCTTATTCCGCCCCATATTTTAAAAGAAACTAGTCAAAAGACTAGTTTTTTTGTGCAAAAAAAAAGGACTTATTAAAGTCCTTTTTAAGGGTAATAGACATTACTTACTTTTTAATATAATTGCTAAGCATAAAGAGAATAATCCAACTCCTAATAAAGAAACTGAATTACCAGGTGTTATAACATTAGCAAAGTTTAAGATAACTACCATAGCACCCATAACTAATCCAAGTACTAAGCATGCATTATTAAATGATTCACTAGCATCGTCCCTTTTAGCAACTCTACTTTCATAATCATTACTGCAAAAACTTAGTAAATAAGAACTATCAACATCTAATACATTAGCTATTTTTTTAATTAGGCTAACATCTGGAAGAGATAAACCTCTTTCCCACTTAGATACTGCTTTATCAGTTATTTTAAGTTTACTTGCTAATTGTTGTTGAGTTAATCCTTTTTCTTTTCTAAGTCCATAAATAACATCTCCAAAACCTACATTTTGCATTTTATTCCTCCAAAACCATTTATTATAAGAATCTCTACTGATTAAACTAGTAGTTTACTACTTATAATATCTCCCTTTTTTACGGCTTTGTATTATAATCTAAAATGTTTAAATAGTCAAATATAATAAAAAAACAGCTATTAGCTGTTTATTTCATATTAAGTAATATTTTAGTTATATTTACTAATCTATCTCTATCATCTTTAGATAGATTTTTCATATCTTTAACAATACCTTTTACATCTTCGATTGTTATTTTATTTATATCACGCAGATTTTTAATTCCTCTATCATTTATTAAATTAAATAATGTATCTACAAATTTCTTTAAATCATCATAACTTATCTTATTAACAGAATCTAATAAGTTATCTTGAATCTTTTTACTACTATCTAATTCTTTAGATGGTTCAAAAAATTCTCCATAAGTATGCCAGTTTACTGGAAAATGTTGATGAAAACCTATTCCACTAGATTTAACAAAGTTATACTTTTCATTATTTTGAAGAATTCCAACTAAACTACCTTCAGGCATAATATTAATTAACTTTTTCTGTAATAACTTAAACTTATTACTATAAAATTCTTCTTTTCTAAATCCTGGTCCATCAAAGTTATATACTTTAACTACTCTATCATAAGATAACTTAGGTAATTCCATTACTGTACTCATAGCTAAGTTACCACCTTTAGAGTGACCTGCAACATATATTTTTAAATCTAATATATTAGTAGATTTATTAAAGTATTCTAAAGCTCTCTTTTGTGTTTTAACAGGATATTCATAAGTAATATTAAAATTCTCTTTCCATCCTGCCATTGTACCGATTGATCCTTGATAACCTACAAAAACATAATCTTTATCTCTTATAGTTAAAGCACCAAATTCAATATCATCAGTATACTCTTTAATTACATTATATATTTTAATATTCTTATATCTTTTACTACTTGCTATTAGTTTAATCATTTTATATGCATCTTTAGCCATACCATGAAGCATATCTTCAGTAATTAAATCTCTAAACTCTTTAATACCTATACCATTTTGTATATTATTTAATGGTATATAAGTCATATATGTATATATTAAAGCATCCATCATATTAAATGGATTTTCTTTAACAGTATAATTTTTATAATAATTTATATATGTAAATATGTTGTTAAAATTATCCATAAATTCCTCCAAAAACTATTATAAACAAAAAACTTCTACTAACAAGTAGAAGTTATTCAAATTCCAATATTTCTTTCTCTAACAAATCTAAATCTTCTTGTTCTTCTAATTTTTCATTAACCATTTCTAATCTATATGTATCATGTATTTTGTTAAATTCTTCTTTAGATATTTCATTATTATTAAGTAATCTATGCGCTTCTTCTAATCTAGCTACAGTTTCAAACTTAGTTAGTTCATTTATTTCCTTTTCTTCTACTTCACTAATTACATTATTATCTCTTAATAATTCTAATTTTAAATATCTTATTAACCCTTCTTTTTCTTCATCACTCATATTATCACCTACTATTATTCTACCATATTATTTTATTTATTATTAATATATATACAAAAATTGACGGAATTAGATAAATATGATATAATATGCCTGTTTTTTTGGGGGGATAAAAATGCCAATTGATAGAATTGTATCATTATTTAGTAACAAATATGGATATATTACAAATATAGATGATGTAATATCTTTTTTACATAAATGTAATTGTAATGATTCTGAAATTGCTGATCTATTATTTCTAGTACATAAATATAACTATGATAGATTACAATTATTATCTGATAAAAAGAAAAAAGAAGAAGATTTTAATAAAACTAATGAACTAATTAGTAGAATTATTACACCATATAAAAGAGAACCAATAACTACAAAGAAATCTAATACTAAGATTAATGATTCTTATTATAAAAGAATAGTTAATTTTATTAGAGATGAAGAATACGGTTTTATCGAATTATTATTACCTAACTATGGTGATAAAGATTTTGAAGAAGCCTATATAAGTACTTTAATATGTATTAATCAAGAAATAAAAACTATTAATGACATGTTAAAAGAGATAGATGACGTAGAATATATCGAAGATGAATTACGTAAACTATATAGAGCTAGACAAGAAATAATAAATTATCATACTGATGAAACACAAATAGATGAAGAAGATACTGAAGAATTAGATGAATTACCTGAAAACAAGAATTTAATATTCTTAACTAAGCGTGATGGCACTTATTATATCGATGATGATATGAAAGAAATAGATAATGAAAATCTAGTACATATTAATAGTTTATTACATAGTATTTTAAGAGATGAAATGACTCATGTTAAAAGACTAAGAGAAGTCAGTTTAATAGATCGATTATGTGAATATAAAAGAAGAAACGGAAGAGTTGTCTTTAGACAATTAGATGAAAATAGTATTGTAGTACTTGCTGTATTTATAAAAGATTGTCAAAATGATAAAGACTATAGAGCTTATCTTAAAAGAAGAGCTAAATACTATTCAGAAAATGAAGAATATTATAAAGAATTAGCAAGTAATAAAGAAGCAAGAGCTATTCATAGAGAAATAACTACTAACTTGTTAAAAACAGTTAACGAAAGAATGAAAGGATATGTTAAAAATGACTAAAGAACTAGACCTTTTATTAGAAGAAATAGAAAAAGAATATCAAAAAGAAGTAGTTAATAGTTCTATTCAAAATGATATAGATTTATTAGAATTATTAAATAAATTTACTGCGATAAACTATTTACTAAAAGATAATATATATCTAATGGAACCTAAAGAATTATTATTAATACTTTATGCAATTGATGATGATAAAAATAAATACTTGGAAAATGAAGATGAGCCAGTTACTTTTAAAGATTTAAAAGAATTAACTGATGATTTATCATTTATGTATAGTGAATTTTTAACTAGTGATGATTATTTTGATACTATTAAACATTTAATTGAAATTGCTAAAGAAAGTAATATGGATTCTTTTGAATTTGATAATCATTTAACTGATGCTTTAATTAATTTAACTACAGATAAAGATGAAATTAATAATATTAAACTATTATTGGCAGTAAACCCTTCTACTTTCTTAAAATTTTGTGAAGTAATGGGAGCCCTTAATTATATTAATGAACAAATAGCAAGACATAATATAGAAAAAGAAAAGAATATTAAGTATAAAACTATTCACCATGGTATTAAAGCTTTTGATATAGATGAAATATTTAATGAAATATATAAAGCACAAGAAAAATTATGTACTGATGAAAAAGAAAAAAGAAGAGAAAAGAAAAACAAAGAACGTAAATATAAAAACTCTACAGACTTAATTAAAGTATTACAAACAAGTAAAGGTAAAATCCAAATATCAGATAAATTATATAATTCATTAGAAAATCCTAATTTTAGAATTAAATTAATAAGGATTATCGAAAAGAATAATCTAGATAAATATAAAGAATTAGAAGAATTCTTTATAAAAGAAGAAAATAAAACTATATTAGAAAAATTATTTAAACAAAGTATATTTGATTATAATAAATTAACTAATAAAGAAAAAATGTTACTAAGTACTGCTGATATTGAAGAAATAGAAAAAATACTAAATATCTTTAATAATAAGATCTATAAAGAAATTAAAGATTATATACCTATTTCATTAATATTACTAAGTAGTAATAAAGATATGGTATCTAGTATTAATACTTTATTATCATCAAGATTAATTAATATAGACTTTGTTAAAGATAATCCAAGTATATTCTATGATGAAAACTTTATAACTAAAGAAAAAGGTAATAATAAAGTATTAAAAACTAATCTAGATAATTTAAAGAATAATAAATATGATACATATATTATATCTAAAACTAATCCAGAAGTATTACTTAAAGATGAAAATGAATTATTAGAAACTTTAAATTTAGTAAATAAATATGGTATTAAATTTAATAACTCTAAAAATTATAATTTATTAGATAATCATAAATATATTAAATATGTAGATTTATTAATAGAAAATGATTTAAATGACTATATAATTAATAATCCAGATATTATAGATAATAATATTGAAATAATAATTAATAGATTATTATTAAATAAGAGTATTTATGGAAATAATAACAATCATAAAGATATTATTAAGAATGGATTAAGTATCATAATAGATGATGAAGATATCAGTGACTATTTAATAAATTCAACATTTAAATATTTAGATAAAGATTTAATCGAAGCTTTAAATAAAGATGAATATGAAGAAGCTGAACTAGAAGAATTAGATAATTATAAAGTCAATGATAATGTCTACTCTATCGGTGGAATTACTATATCTAGACATAAAGTATTAAGAAATTATAATAAGATTAAAGATTTAGATAAAGATAAAAATGATCTATTATTTAATTCTATTATCTTTGATAGCGTTCTTAATGATGAAGAACTAGATACTATTAAAAAAGCTATATACAAAGATAAAATAATAAAACTCGTTTAAAACGAGTTTTTTTATTTATTAATCATATTACTTTCATAGAAAAGTGGTAATAAGATATATCCTTTATCTTGTAAATATTCAATAGCCCTAGGTAGTATTGATAAAGTATATCTATTGTAATCATGGAATAATACTACTTCTATATTTTGATTAATTGATCCTGTAAAGTTTCTCCATGCTTCATCAGTAGAGTTTAGATCTCCTCCATCACCATCTTGAGCAGTCCAGTCAACGTAACCGTATCCTCTTGCTCTTAATCTTTCTACAATTGTATTTTTAAGCCCTCCTGCTGTAGCACTTCCACCTGGAAATCTTGCTATCTTAGTAACATATCCTCCAGTTAAATCTTTAATCATTTCTTCTTGATTAACAATAGCATTCATAAATGTATCAGCTGATGAATAAAGTCCTCTAAAAATAGCATGTGTATAAGTATGATTTGCTATAGTATGACCTCTTTTTAAATACTCTTGATATAGTAAATGACAGTTATAACTTTTATTATCATAACAATTATCACCATTTATATTAGTAGTAAAAAACGTTGCTTTAACATCATATTTATCAAGTACATCTAAGAATTTATAAGTACTATAGTAAGGTCCATCATCAAAAGTAAGATATGCTATTTTAGCATTACTATTGCCAGCAATTATTCTATCTTCTAGAGCTTTAACTTCCTTAAAGAAAGCTTCCTTATTAGTATCTAGATTAATACTATTTATCTTATTGATCTCTTCATCTATCTTCTTAATTTCATTTTCTTTTTCAGTCACTTCTTTATCATAAGAATCAAGGCCTTTAATACTATTATGTTTTTTTCTAGCATCTTTAAATACTAATTCGTAATAACCAAAGGATCCTGCACAAATACCCACTAAGATAATTAGAAGAACTACAATAACTAAGATTCCTTTATTTTTCTTATTTTTTCTTCCCATTTTTTGTTCTCCTCTAATATATCTTTTTTAGATTCTTTTAATTCTTCTAATTCTTTTTGTTTTTCTTTCAATTTTTTATCTTCTTCAGTTATACCTTTTTCTTTATCTTTTTTAGCTTTTTCATACTTATCAATATCTTTATTATATACATTTACTTTGTACATTTGAAATAGAATAGTACCAGATGCTCCTATTATCAAAAGTATTAATAAAGTAATTATAACTTTTTTCATATTATTCACTTCCCTATTTTTTAGTATATCAAAATCTACTTCTTTTTACCATTATAGAATGTATTAACTTCTTCATATAATCTAGGTGTTTCTTCAAGTAATAAATCATTATCTCTAGCTAAACTCATAATATAATTTTTTCCATAATTATCTAGTACATAATCAAACATATTAGCATAATTACTATAATCAGTTTGTCCATTTATTACCTCATCTAAACTGGCAGTAAATTTATCGTTTTTACTTTGTTCTGCTAGATGAACACAAAGTCCTTCAGATAACCATTTACATGCATTAAAATTATCATAATTATATGCATGATGTACTTTATGAGTAAACTCATGAATTATTAATTTAGCCATATCTTCATAATTAAAATTAGCTTTTTTAGGATTCTTTTTTATTTCATCTAAAGTAAGAACTCCTATCATACTACTAGATGATACTCCTATTTCCCAGTCATATACTTTCTTATTAGTTCTTTGTTTTAATACCCATTCTTCAAACTTTTCTCTAGTATCGAATAACTCTACTTTCGTACTAAATTTTTCTATTTCGAATAACTCTACTATCAGTCTAGTTTTAACTTCTAAGATGTTAACAATATTATCTAGATAAGGTATATCTTTATCTGTATAAGTTAATTTTATATGTTTTAATTCTTTTTCCATTATTTATCCTCATATTCATCTAAAAAGTCATGTTTTTCTCCGTCTTTAGTATATCCAAGTACACAATCAAGATTAACATTTTCCATAGATCTAAATACATTAATATCTGCATTAGGATTAGCTTCTATCATCTTCTTAATCAATTTCTTCATTTCTCTTCTTTTACTAGTAGTATCATCATCATTTAAAGAACAGTTTTCAGTAAATCTACATGCACAGTTAATAAAACTTAATTTATTATATTTAGCCCATGAAACAACATTTTCTTCATGAACAAGATACATTGGTCTAATTAGTTCTAATCCTTCAAAATTCTCTGAATGAAGTTTAGGTACCATAGTTCTTATTTCACCTGCATAAAACATTGATAAAAGTGTTGTTTCAATTACATCATTAAAGTGATGAGCAAGAGCTATTTTATTACAACCTAATTCTTTTGCTTTAGCATATAAAAATCCTCTTCTCATTCTTGCACACATATAACAAGGATTCTTAAATGATACTCTACTCACTACATCAAAAATGTCACTATCAAATATTTCCACTGGTACATTAAGAATTTTAGCATTTTCTTCAATCTTCTTTCTATTAACTTCATTATAACCAGGATCCATTACTACATAATGAGCATTAAAAGGAAACTTACCATGTTTTATCAACTCTTCAATACATTTAGCCATTAAGAAAGAATCTTTTCCACCAGAAATACAAACCATAATATTATCATTTTCTTTTATAAGTTCATAATCTTGAACTGCTTTAATAAACTTACCCCATATTTCTTTTCTAAATTTCTTAATGATAGATTTTTCAATATCTAGATATCTTTCCATAATTACCTCTAAAACACAACTAGTATATAACAAATATGAAAACAAAAAAAGAGATTACTCTCTTTTTTATCTTGTTTGATAAGTAGCATATCCACTATCACATGATATTTGTTTATAAGTAGAGAAGCCCGAACCGGATCTAGGTAGTATATTCCAGGCATTATTATATATTTCTAATGCCACATAAGCATCATTTGGACATTCTACATAATTACCACTATTAATATAGCAAAAGTTATAACCAGCAGCCTGTAATTTAGATAACTGTGCTCTAGCATTACTAATACCAGCATAACCAAAAGATGGCGTACAATTATAATTAAGTGTCGAAATGTAAAAAGTCATATCATGATCTTTTTGAATCCATCCTTCAGTATCTACATAGCCATTAATATAAGTAAACCACGAACTAAGTCCTAAATCTTCAGTACTAATAGAAGGAACAGTTACCATAGTATTATATAAATTATAACTACTTTTAATATAGTTAGAACCATAATAAAAATTACTTTTATAGGTATTAGTGCTCCAATTAGCTACATATTCTATATTTTGAATATTTGTAATATCATTACTTACAATATTAATTCCATCATAGTACCCAGTAAAAACATATCCATCTCTTATAGGTACTGGTAAACTAACTCTATTACCAGTAATATTCAAATTATTAATATTACTATAAGTACCTCCATTACCATTTAATGTAAAAGAATAATTTTTTGAATTAAAACTATTATTAAAATAACTACTACTATTAAAGAATGCATAAGTATATGATATTGATACTAATAAACCAATGATTAGAAATACACTAATTAATATTTTTTCTTTTATATTTTTCATTTATTAAATCTACAATTATTAATCCTAAAGTAATTACCATTAAATATTTATGATGATATACATAATCAGCATAATAACCTATTATAGGTATGCAAAAATTAGTCCCCTTACCTAATATTTGATTTTTATTAATAATTCCATCTCCAGTATTATTAGCATCTCCCTTAGTCATAAAAATTCCATTATTGATATCCACAATTCTGTGGGAAACTATATGATTAGGTGTTTTATAAACTAATATGTCATCTTTTTTGTAATTATCTAATTTATTCTCTTTGTAATACAGTATTCCTCCTACTTTTAATACTGGTTCCATTGATCCAGATGCTACTACTAAAGGTTTAAATCCCCAAATACTAGGAATATATATTGATAAATATATGATTATTAATATATATGCACAGGTAAATAATATGTTCTTTACTTTAGTAACCATACACTAATTCCAAACATTAGTTGCTTCATCATACTGAATAGTATCTATAGTAATTGTTAAATTATAAGTTGCACCATCATAACCATCTCCACTAGATGTATATGTAATTGTTTTACCATCTTCTGAAGTACTAGAAGTTAATGTTGAACTAATATTTTCATTAAATGTAACTCCACTTATAAATGAACTAGATTCAGTATTAGGTTCTAAAGAAGTTAAATTAGCTTTACTACCATAGTAATAATAACCATCTGCATCTTTAGTCCAACCTTCATTAAAGTTAATAATAGCTACTGTATTATCACCTTGTTTAAGTGGTAAAGCATCTCCATTTTTACTTGTCCAAGATTCATTAATACTTGCTCTAAGTGCCATTGGTATAGATCCTGTATTATTAACTGTAACTGTTTTACTAGTTGTAGTACCAGGAGTCCAGTTATTTGGTGATTCAAATACTTCTCTTACTGAATGTTCATAGATTCCTGTTTTAAATATATTGGTAAAATTACTAGAAGTACTAAAATAAGCTAAAGTACTACCAAGTACAGTTAATATACTAACTCCTAACATTACTAACAAACCCTTCTTTTTCTTTTTATTTACTTCTTTATTATTCATTAAACCTCTCCTTTCTATAAAAAAGTAATTAGTTTTTAAAGAACTATAACTTTACACAATGCCTCCTTTCAGATGACACTATAAAGAAATAAAAGCAAAAAAGCAAATTGCCAAATTTGCTTTTTATTATATGTATTTATTTAATTTTTAAAGTTTCTGTAAAGAAATAACAATTTTACAATATTTACTATGTCAAATAATTAAAAAGAATAGTTTTTTACTATTCTTTATTATTTAAATATTTAATAGCTTCAAGAGCAGCTACTGTACCATCGCTAGTAGCAACTGTTACTTGGGCATACCTTTTAGTTCTAGCATCTCCTGCTACATATACTCCAGGTAAATTAGTCTCTGTATTAGCTGACTTAATATATCCTCTTTCAGTATCTACTAAATCCTTAATAAAATCATTTTGTGGTACCATACCAATACTTAAGAATACTCCATCAACTTTGATAGTTTTTTCTTTACCATTAGCATCGATAACTATTCCAGTTAATTCATCATCACCTAAATACTTTTTAACTGTAGCTTTATAAATAATATCGATATTCTTTAAATCTTTTATTTTATTAGCTAAATCTTTTTCACAAGTTAAATCTTCAAGATTTTGTACTATAGTAATATGTTTAGCTATCTTACTCATTGAATAAGCATTGATAATAGCACTATTACCTCCACCTATTATAGCAATATCTTTATCTTTAAAGAAAGCTCCATCACAAGCTACACAAAAGTGAATACCATGTCCAATAAGTTTTTCTTCATTTGGTAAACCAAGAGTACGATATTTAGATCCAGTAGCTACAATTACTACTTTTCCTAAATACTTAGCTTCATCAGTTTCTACTTCTTTAATTTCATCTTTTCTAGCAGTTATTTTCTTAACTTCTTCGATTTCAATTTCTACTCCAAGATCTTCTACTTGGTCGTACATGTTACTAGTTAAGTCTGCACCACTAATTGATTTATATCCAGGATAGTTTTCAACTAACGGACTAGATGCAATGGCACCCCCAATTGATTCTTTTTCAAGTAATAATACTTTTTTACCATCTCTTAATAAGTAAAGGGCTGCTGTTAAACCAGCAGGCCCAGCACCTATGATTATTGCATCATATATCATTTTTATTTTGCCTCAATATATTTCTTAATATTAGAAACATTTTCTATTAATGAATTCTTATCATTACCTTGAACAACTAATGTTGGAGCTTTTTTAATTCCAAACTTTTTAGCTAAATCTGGCATTTCTTCAGCATCGACAAATTCATAAGTCATTCCTGCTTTTTCTAAGAATTTCTTAGCCATCTTACAATTTGGACAAGTCTTAGTTCCAAATAGTAATAATCCATCCTTAGCATCTTTCTTTAATATTTCTTTAGCTGTTTCTTTCTTTTCTTCAGCATGATTATGACAACATTCATTTTCATTTATAACGTATTCTTTACGCATAGAGAATTCTTTAGATTTACCATCATTCCAGTTTTTAACAGGTCTATAATAACCAGTAATTCTAGAATATACTTCAGTTTCTTCTCCACAGATTGGGCACTTATATACTTCACCAGTTATGTATCCATGATTTCTACATACTGAGTATGTTGGTGACATTGTATAATATGGTAATTTATAATTTTCAGCAATCTTTCTAACTAAGTTAGCACATGATTTCCAGTCTGGTAATCTTTCACCTAAGAATACATGGAATACTGTTCCAGATGTATATAAAGTTTGTAGTTCATCTTCAATATCTAAAGCAGTAAATACATCATCAGTATATCCTACTGGTAAGTGACTTGAGTTAGTATAGTATGGAGTATCATCATCACTAGCAGTAATAATATTTGGATATAATTCTTTATCTTTCTTAGCTAATCTATAAGATGTTGATTCAGCTGGTGTAGCTTCTAAGTTATAAAGATCTCCATATTCTTCTTGATAATCAGATAATTTTTCTCTCATGAAGTTTAATACTTCTTTAGTCCACTTTTGAGCTTTTTCTTTAGTTAAATCTTCCTTAATCCAGTTAGCATTTAAGCATGCTTCATTCATTCCTACTAATCCGATAGTAGAGAAATGATTTTTAAATGTTCCAAGATATCTCTTAGTATAAGGATATAATCCTTCATCTAATAATTTAGTAACAACATCTCTCTTAATCTTTAAAGAACGAGCTGCAACATCCATCATATGAGATAATTTATCGTAGAATTCTTCTTCAGTCTTAGCTTCATAAGCAATTCTTGGAATATTAATTGTAACAACTCCGATAGATCCAGTTGATTCTCCAGAACCAAAGTATCCTCCAGATTTCTTTCTTAATTCTCTTAAATCTAATCTTAAACGGCAACACATTGATCTTACATCACTTGGTTCCATATCACTATTAATGTAATTTGAGAAGTATGGTGTACCATATTTAGCAGTCATTTCAAATAATAATTTATTATTTTCTGATTCTTTCCAATCAAAATCTTTAGTAATTGAATATGTTGGAATTGGATATTGGAATCCTCTACCATTAGCATCTCCTTCAATCATGATTTCGATAAATGCTTTATTAACCATATCCATTTCTTTTTGACAATCTTTATATTTGAAATCCATTTCTTTTCCACCAACAATCGCAGGTAATTCAGCTAAATCGTTAGGTACAGTCCAATCTAAAGTAACATTAGTAAATGGTGCTTGAGTTCCCCATCTAGATGGTGTATTAACTCCATATACAAATGATTGAATTGCTTGTTTAACTTCTTTATAAGATAGATTATCAACCTTTACAAATGGTGCTAAATAAGTATCAAAACTTGAGAATGCTTGAGCTCCAGCCCATTCATTTTGCATAATACCTAAGAAGTTAACCATTTGATTTGTAAGTGTTGATAAGTGTCTAGCAGGACTAGAAGTAATCTTTCCAGGAACTCCTCCCAATCCTTCAGTAATTAATTGTTTTAAACTCCATCCAGCACAATAACCTGTAAGCATAGATAAGTCATGAATATGGAAATCACAATTTCTATGAGCATTTGCAATTTCTTCATCATATACTTCACTTAACCAGTAATTAGCAGTAATTGCTCCTGAGTTTGAAAGAATTAATCCACCTACTGAATATGTAACAGTAGAGTTTTCTTTTACTCTCCAGTCTGATACATTTAAATAACTATTGACTACTTTCTTATAATCTAAGATAGTAGATTCCATTTCTCTTTGTTTTTCATGAAGTTTACGATATAAGATATAAGCTTTAGCTACATCAGCATAATCAGCTTTAATTAATACTGTTTCAACAGCATCTTGAATATCTTCTACTCCAACGATATCATCCTTAATCTTAGTACTAAATTCTGAAGTTACTTTTAATGCTAAGAAATCAATTACATTTTTATCATAACTAATTTCTACAGCCTCGAATGCTTTAGTAATTGCATCACTTATTCTACTAATATCGAATGCGACAATTTTTCCATTTCTTTTTCTAACCTTATACATAATATTACCTCTTTCTATATACCTCTCACATTAACATTTTTATTTTTTTTAAATAATTTACTTATTTCTATTAATTCATCATGGCTAAATCCATGTAAATTCTTGGCTAATACATATTCTGATTCTTTAAAATTCTGTAGGTAGTATGGTGAATCCCCTACTATTTTTACTATTTCTTTTATATCATCTATCGTATGTATTTCTTTAATCATTGTTGTTCTAAATTCGTGTTCAATTTTACTATCTTTTATTAATTTAATACTTTCTTTAATCTTTTTAGTATCGATATCTAATCCAACTACTTCTTTATATTTAGAAAACACTTCTTTAATATCCATTGCTATGTAATCTACCAGTTTATTATCAATTATTTCTTTTAATACACTAGGTAAATAACCATTAGTATCTAATTTAACTTTTAATTTTAATTTTTTTATTTCTTTAATAAAATCAATTAATTCTTTATTAACTGTTGGCTCTCCTCCAGAAATTACTACTCCATCAAGCATATTTTTTCTTTTTCTTATGTAGTCCATAATTTCTTCAACTGGTATTTCTGGAGCCTTCTTATTTACTAATTCACTATTATGGCAATATGGACATCTAAAGTTACATCCATTAAAGAATACTATACAAGCTAAATTACCAGGAAAGTCCTGAACAGTAACCTTTGCAAGTCCTCCTATCATGATGTACCTCTTATACCTATCTTTACTAATCCTAGATCTGATTCATTAATTTGTTTAACTAAGTTAGCTATTTGTTTAGTACTAGGATTCTTAGGTAATTCTATGAATACTTTAAATCCTCCATCTAAGTTAACAGCATACTTATTTAACTTATCAAAATCCGGTTTATTAGTATTAGCTATCTCACCATATTTATCTTTTACTCTAATTTTAGGTCCATATATTGCTTTATCTAGTTCTAACATAAAGCTACTTGATTCTGTATCTATAACACTAAGTTTATAGTTGTATAATGAATCACTCTTATAACTATTTAACTTATCTTTAATATGATTAATAATCTCTAAATTATTTTCACATTCATTAAGACCTACTAAGTTAAAATCAAGAGTACCAGTTTTAATAACTTTTCTTATCTTTTGTCCTTGTTCTAGTTTTTCATCATCTTTAATGTTATTACAGAATAAATATCGATAATTATCTTTTAACTTATCTCCTATCGTTTCAAACATAAAGTTCAAAGTATTACGAGTAAGTTCTAAAGTATCATCAAGTTCTTCATAGAACTCTTTAGATAAATCTTCATATTTATACCATAATCTAGCAACATTAACAGATATCATAGCAACATTACTAATTCCTTTATTATCAATTAATAATCCATTACTGAACATAAATTCTTTCTTAGATAAGTAAATATTCTTTTCATTAAGTATAAGTTTTATTAACCTATCCATAATTTCATCAGACATATCATTATTCAACTTATATATAATATTTACTTTCTTTAAAGCACTTAGACTATCTAATACATCAAATATAAGATTATTAGTAAATAATGAACCATATCCTATAGAAAAGTTATAAGTCTTTATTTCATTATCTAAGTTAACAAATAATGAATTAATACTACTTGCTACTTCATCTTTAATATTATTGATCGTAGTTTCCTCTATATACTTAATACCATCTGTTAATACTTTACTTGCTTTAAGTTCTTCAGGAATATCATATTCAAACTTATCTATATGATTAATACTATCTATTAAATGTCTTATATTAACTAGTGGATAAAAACCATTAACATTTAAATAGCATAATATATTATCTTTAAGTTCTTTACGATATTTATTAAGGATAAACTCATCAATAATACTATCAAAATCACTAACACCTATTTCTCCAGTTACTTCTTTAGATGATGTAGTAATTAGAGCAAAGAGATCTAAGAAACTTCCCTCTTCATCAAATATCTTATCTACTAATAAATTAGTTTCATTAAGATATCCTAGATTAAAGTAAGGCATATGTTCTATATATATTCTTCCCTCTTCATGAGCTCTAACACTTTTATGATCTAGTAAATAGGATTTGCAATATTCTTCAGATACTGTTGTGGCAAATTCTTTAAAGGAAGATAATTCATCACTTTCTTTGTTTCTAAAGTCACCAATCTTTTCTATAGCTTTAACAAATTTATGTTGTTGTTTAAGTGAGAAAGCTTTTCTAGATTCAGCTCTTCTTAATCGATACATTGAAAATGATTTATATACATCTTCATATCCATCTTTCTTTAAAGTATTCTCAATAATATCTTGAATATCCTCGACGCTAATAGTTTTTCGATCTACATAAGTATCTTCGATATACTTAAGTGTATCTTTATAAACTTTATTAACATCTAACTCGGTATATGATCCAATTGAATCAAAAGCTGCTTTAATAGCAACAACGATCTTTAAGCCATTGAAATTAACTCTTTGACCAGATCTTTTAACTACTATTAATTCATCAAATATGTTTCCCATCTTGTATCACTTACCTTTAATAAAAGTCTAGCAAAGAAGAAAAAATAGTGCAATGTTTTTTTTTAACATTTTTACACAAATTTTAAAAAAGTTTTTTTGTTAAAAATATTTTTTGCTAAAAAAAACATTTTAACCCATACAGTATATAGGAATATAAAAATCAAACAAAAAATATATATTTTTTAACAGTTTACGTTGTTTTACAAAAGGGTTAACTATTTGTTACACAATTAAAAAAAGCAATATTTTTTTTATGTGTTTTTTATTCAAATAATTCTTGACAAATAAAGAAAATTGTATTTTTAAAATATAATTTCAAATAAGTGTACTGGACCACACTTTTTTATAACATATAATTAAATACAAACGAAAAAACCAGTTAAAAACTGGTTTTTTCAAGAGTTACGTGAGTAGAAGTTTATTATATATATTAATTTATTAAAAATATTTTATGTTTTTCATGTCTTATATTTTTTTCTTACTTATTAGCATCATCTCCTTTGTACAATACAAGTATATAATAATATTATGTTTATAATATGTTAAGATTATGGTATTTTTATGTAAATTATTTATGATATAATTCTATTAGGTGATTATATGAAGAAGATATTATTAATTTTATTATTAGTACTACTCCTTACTGGTTGCGAGGAAGCTAATACTACCACTATTACTATTAAAAATATAAGTTGTGAAGAAGAAAAAGAATTAGTTGAAAAAGGTGCTCTATTAATAGATGTAAGAGAAGACTATGAATATAATGAAACTCATCTAGAAAATGCTATTAATATCCCTTATCAATCTATAAGTAATAAAATAACTGAATATATTAAAGATAAGAATCAAGATATTATACTTTATTGTAAGAGTGGTAAAAGAGCTAGTATCGCTGCTGACACATTAAAAGAAGCTGGATATACTAATATCTATAATTTAGGTGGAATATCTAAATGTCAATAAAAAAAAAGCAGTGTTTTAAACACTGTTTTATTTTTCTAATTTTTTAATTACTATCTTATAACCATCAGGAATTGCCGAAGTAATTAAATTCTTAATAACAGCTTCTGCTTCAATATCTGCAAATTTTAAGATACCAGTTTCTTTAGCTTCCTCTATAGCATCAACTTCTGCTTCTTTGATAGCTCTTGTAATATCCATTTTAGAATCTGTATTAAAGAAAGCAAATTGTTCATCATAGAAAGATATCTCATCTGGTTCAACATGAGCATCAAATACTCTAGCAGGTGGTATTTCTACTATTACTTCTTTCTTAAAATTACTACCAGATACTTTAACTTCTTTTAAATCGACTCCAGCACTAACTGTAGCTCTATAAACCATCGTAAAGTCTGCTTTATTAAGAATAAATGTACCTTCATCTATATATTCTTCTATTCCTCTAATTTTAAGCTTAACTGTAGTTAATTCACTAGACTTTTCAAGAACTTGATTAATATAAGCAAATTCTGATTTATGAGGAGTACTATTAACCTTTATAACAATAAGTAATATAAGTATTAAAATTAAAATACAAATAGCATATCTAACTGGAGTAGATCTTAATATTTTTGATAATATTCTATGTTTTTTCTTTCCTTTTTCTTCTTCCATACTAACCCACTTTCTTACTACAAGTATAACCACTATCAGTATATAATTTTTTAATATTCTCTACATCTATAGAATCATAATCTTTAAAATCAACAATAGTCCATTTAAATACAGATTTATCTTTTTCTACATATGCTTCACAAGTATCATTTTCAACAGGGCAGCCTTCTTTAATATTTAATACTGCTTCTTCATCACTAAGATTATTATATTTATAAGTAGTATCAATAGATAATACTTCATTATTATAACCAGATACATTTAGTTCTACTGTATAAGAATAATCTTCTCCAGAATCTGTACAAATTACTTTATAACTTTTAATTTCTTCTTTAGATTCTTCTTTAGGTTCACAACCAACTAATACTAATAAACAAATACATAATAACAATATTTTTTTCATATAAACCTCTATTTAGTATTACAAGTATATCCAATTCTTCTTAGACTACTAATTAAATCATCTAATTTTAATGCTTTAGTAGTAAATATATCTTCTTTATAATAATCAGATACCTTACTATTAACTAAATCTATATCTAAAAGAGAATAATCTATATCAAATCTAATATTAATAGATTTTTCTGTTTCATCATAATTCATATTTAATCCAGGAATACCATCAATCTCTTCACGCATATTCATGGCAATTTCTACAGTTCTATTAAATTTTTCTTTTTTAGTTACTTTTTCTTCTCTAGTAAGAACTCTAACCATTCCATCTTTAGTATCTAAAGTATATTTAGTTTCTGTTTCATCATTATCTACATATTTACAATAAACCATAGTAGCATCAATTGGATCAGTATTAGCAAACTCATCTTTAGTTTCACAACCAACCAATACTAAAGTCATAAGTATCATTATATTTATAATAAATATCTTTTTCATATGCTATCCTCCATCATATAAAAATATTATAACATATAATTTTATATGAAAAAAGAACAAAGAAAAAAGACTGAATATTCAGTCTATTTCTTTACTCCAACGTATTTAGCATCTCCGAATGCTAATAATAGCATGAAGATTGGAGTTAATAAGATCATTCCTATTCCGAATCCAGTACCTTTTCCGAATGCTTGAGCTAATTTCCAGTATACAACATATAAGAAAATTTCTCCAACACATGGAACAAGTAAAATTAAGAACATCCATCCATTAAATCCACTTATTTCGAATAAATCATATAAGTTTAAGAATGGAATTATTGAATGCCATCCTGGTTTTCCAGCTTTAGTAAATATCTTCCATTGAGCAACAACAGCTACTACAAGAATGATAAGATATATAACTATCATCCAAGCAGGCATTTGAAATGATTGTTCATAACTATAATTCATACTTCTTCTCCCTTTCGTAATTTAATAATACCACATAATTCAAAAAAAAGAAATATAAAATAATATTTTATACTTCTTTCATCCATAAGCCATGTTTATTACAATATGAATAAATTTTAGAACCAGGTATGTATTTAAAACTACATTTAGCCTCATCTCCTGGTTTAAAGTTAACGAAACATTCTTTTTTCTCTGAAATCATTGCAACCCATTCAATATAATGGTCTTCATCCATTGGATGATTAACAGTTACAACAATTTTATCTCCTTCTACTTCATAATTAGGTATATGCTTTTCAAATGAAGCATCTACTGTATTAGGTTCTAATACTTTCATTTGTTCTCCACAGCATACAATTCCACAGTCACCACAATTGCAGTCGTTAATTACTTTAACAATTGCACCACAGCTCATACATTTTTTAATCATTAATTCTTTCATTTTTTCCTCCTATTTAAAATCTTTATTTACATACGGTATTTCATCAACAGAAAATTCTGTTAAAGTATTTCCTGAATCATCAATTAATGGAAAATCAGCATTTGGCTTATATTTTATATCTGATATATCCAAATAACCTAGTTCAGTAGCTTCATAATTAATAAATAGATCTCCGTTTTTAACAATAAAAGTTAATAACTTTGCACTATCTGAACTAAAACCATATTGATTAGCATCTAACGGTTCATTATTTTCCGTTAATTTAACAATACTTTTTGTTTTAGCATCAGCAAGTCCTATAAATATTACACCATGATTATCTTCATAATTAATTCCTACGCCAGTAACTATAGTGCCTTCTTTTTTACTTCTATTATCATCTTTCTTTTCTGTTTTACATCCTACTAGAGTAAAACACATAACTACAACCATAATAATTAATAATATCTTCTTTTTCATAAACTACTCCATATTAACTCTAATAACTTTGCAAGGATTACCTGCCGCTATAACATTCGGAGGTATATCTTTATTTACTACACTACCTGCACCAATGACACTATATTTACCTATAGTAACACCCGGTAGTATAATAGCTCCTCCATAAATAATAACATCATTTTCAATAGTAACATCTTTAATAATACTACTATTAGTTCTCTTTTTAACATCATTGGGATGAGAATTTGTATAAATTTTAACATCAGGTCCAATAATAACATTTCTACCTATATATATATTGCCATCATCAACTACAGAGAAATTGTAATTAACAAACACATCTTCTTTAAAATAAACATTTTTTAATCCCCAGTTAGAATAAACTGGACCAACTATATTAAGATTAAGTCCCAAACATCCTAATGTATCATTTAATAAGAATGTCTTCTTCTTTAAAGTGCTCTTATTAAATGTATCTACTATATCTAAATGTTTATTCTTAATCATTTCTTTATCTTCTACAGGTACAGGATTAACATGTTCTTCTAATTTTAAATAATCATATTCTAGGAAATTAACTAATTCTTTAAACTTTTGAATTACCCCTTCAGTAGCACGAAAATCGTTTTTAAGATAATCATAAAGTCCAGTCATGGTCTTTCCTTCAAAATAATCATATAGATAATCAGCATAAGTCATATCCATTTGTGGATAAAATTTTTCTAAACCAAAAGAAAATTCTGATAATCTAACAAGAGCATCTAAAGCAACACAATTAATATAATCATGAGGTAATTTATTA
>JAEEGL014299942.1_pt1 | contig 43204 bp, 47 predicted proteins | sample 9134231 | NCBI WGS metagenome assembly JAEEGL01 (sample SAMN16246548, study PRJNA631951) | gut metagenome | biome: gut microbiome; feature: rumen; material: fiber-attached | host: Bos | place: Iran: Karaj | collected 2018-10
ATACAAATATTCTTATTATTACAGGGCCTAATATGAGTGGTAAAAGTACTTATATGAGAGAACTTGGAATAGCTTGTATATTAAATCAAATAGGATCTTTTGTACCTGCTCGTGAATGCGATTTACCTATATTTGATAAGATATTTACTAGAATAGGAGCTAGTGATGACTTAGTAGGTGGTGAAAGTACCTTTATGGTAGAAATGAAAGAAAGTGCTTATGCACTTAAGAATGCCACTAAAAATAGCTTAATACTATTTGATGAGTTAGGTAGAGGTACTAGTACTTATGATGGAATGAGCCTAGCTGGTGCTATAATAGAATATATATCTAAAAGAATTAAATGTAAGACTTTATTCTCAACCCACTATCATGAATTAACTAAAATGGAAAAGATATATAATGGAATTAAAAATGTTCATGTTACAATTAGTGAAGAAGACGGAGATATAACATTCTTACATAAAGTACTAGATGGAGCAGTTGATAAAAGTTATGGTATTAATGTTGCTAAATTAGCAGAACTACCTGAAGAAGTAATTAATGAATCTTGGAAATTACTAGAAGAATTTGAAACAAAAAATGGTAAAGAAAAATCTAAAATTCATCAATATAGTTTGGATCTAGTTGAAGAAAAACAAGATGAATTAAGAGATTATATAAAAGAAATAAATATTAATGAAATAACACCACTTGAAGCACTAAACATATTAAACCATATTAAGAATATTTCATAAAAGGAGTTATTATGGAAAATGAGTTTGATGGTGAAGAATTCGTTGAAGCAGTTATGCAAGCGGCTAGAGAATATTTAAATCATACAACTACTATTGAAGATGCTATTGCTGGACAAAAAGCACAAATTGAATCTGTTAAAAATAATTTTAAGTGTTTATGGGAAGCTTATGAAACTGTTTCTAAGAATAGAAATAAAAAACAAGATGAAATGACTAAGATAAAAATAAAAATGTTTATAACAGCTATAATAGTTAGTCTTTTAGATGCTTTTGTAAAAGAAGATATGTATGTTCAAGTAATGGAAGTACATAATGGAGTATCTAAATCTATAGATGATATTAAAAGAGAAAAAGAATTATTAAGAGTAATTAAAGAAGCTATTCAAGAACTTGAAAAATATCAAGCAATAGATTGTAATTATGATTTATCTTTATTATTATCTCTTATACATGATAAGAATAATTTAATATATGGAATAATAAAAGAAGATATTGAATCTTTAAGTGTTAGAATTAAAGGCATTAATTTTTCATCAAATACCAATAAAAGAGAAGAACTTGATAGCATTAATGAAGAAATAGACAAAAAGGTTAAATTATTAGGCTTAAAACCAAAGTATTGATAATTTTAATACATTATGATATAATAACCCAAATTTTTTGGAGGGGTTATGGATTATAAATTTTTATTAAATAATTTTAATAGATTATTATTTGATGTAAAAAATTATTTAGATTTCATAGGTTATAAAGTACCTGTTATTAGAGCACTTGAAAATTATGATTTTAAACCAAAGCATTATAAATATCTTAAAGTAATACTACTTGAAGATGGATTTTATATTGATACATCAGCATTAGTTAATGCTTTAGTTAAAAAACATAGTATTTTAAAAGATAAAAATATAGATGAAATAGTTTTATTATTAAGAAGAATTAAACTTACTAAAATAGGTGATGATGTATCAAAGAGTATTCCAGAACTAACTCAATCATTTAATGAATGGAAAGAGAAAAATGAAAGAGTTGTTAATGAAATAATGCAAATTGATACAAGTAGATATAAAAGATATGGCGAACAAATAAAGATGCTTGAAACAATGATAAAAAATAAAACTATTCCTTATGATAGTAATGTTAAGATTAAACTAGCAAGATATAATGATTATCGTAAAACTAAATTAGGTTATAGAATAAAAATGGATATTAATAAAAAATTCATTGAAGATTTAACATTAGATTCAAATTATATAATTGCATTTTCAAATAAAAGATATGTTAAATTAAATAAACCATTAAATTTAATAGTAAATCCTCAGTTATTATATTATTACTTTACTAAAAAGCTTGCTGAAAAATATAATGAAGGAAAAGATGATGAAAGACATTTATCTGCATATAAAGAATACATAGAAAGATACTTAACTAAAAATGAACAATTTATTAGTCAAGACAATACAATAACTATTCCTTGTGAAAATACATATATAGATGATAAAGAAAAAGTATGTGATGTTTCAGAATTTAAGAAAATAGTTAATCATAAGACATTAAAAAAATCCTAATCGTTTAGGATTTTTTATTGATTTAAAAACTACTCTTTAGTATAATAAACAATCGATTGAGAGGTTATTTATGAACAATAGTTTTTATTATTTTTTACCTTTACTTTCTATATCAGGGGTTCTTATAGGTCAATTTATAATTAATCCTGCAATAGATAAAGCAGAGTATAGGAAGAATACTTTAGAAAATATAGTTAATGATCACGAAGAACAAATAGAGAATAGTACTAAGATCTATGAATTGAAAAGAACATTTGAACCAGGGGAGCATGTTATATGTTTATCATATTTTAGACCAATTAATATAGTTGATGAATATCATATAGATATACCTGATGGATATGAAATAATATCAAATGATCAAGAGAAAGTAAAAACAAAAGATAATGAATATTATCAAGTAATTATTAGATGTGAAAATACTGTTACAGTTGTTGCTAATGGGTATTATGATCCAAAAGAAAATGTTATTAATTTCTTAGAAGCAGGAACTCCAGTAGATACAATGAAATTAAAACTAAAATAAAAAAATCTGTAAAAACAGATTTTTTATTTTAATATTTTTTCAGTATTTTTGAAATTCAATTTAGCTATTTTTTCTAATTCTTGTTTTCCATATTTTTTAACTATTTGTTTACCAAGCTCATCAACTTTATCACTAGCACCTTTTAATATAGTAATACCATATTTATTACTCATTTTATCCATTTCTTCTAAAAATAAATATCTACTTATTACTGAAGCTGCTGCTACTGAAAGATGAGCACTTTCACCTTTAGTTAAGAATGTTATTTTAGTAACTTTTTCAGTAATATTTTCTTGCTTTAAATAACTAAAGTAACTTCTTGGAGTAGTAAATTGATCAACTATTATTTTATGATAAGCAATTCCTTTATTAGATAGTTCATATAATACTTTATTATGAAGAATTGCTTTTATTTTATTCATATTGAATCCTTTTTTAGCTAGTTCATTATATTTAGTATTAGATAGAGTAAATGTAACATAAGGTAGTTTTTTCATAATAATAGGTGCACATCTTCTAATCTTATCATCTGTCATTTTTTTAGAATCCATTATTTTTAAATCTTCAAGTAATTTTCTTGTAGTTTTATTTACTAGAGTAGCAGTAACAATGATAGGACCAAAATAATCTCCAGTACCAACTTCATCACTACCAATAGCATCATAATAATAGTATTCTTTATTATTTTCTTTTTCTTCTTTTTTCTTTGTTTCTTCATCTATATTTCTATTATTTATAATTCTTTCTTGTTCAGTCCAAAAAGATGCTTCTATATCAGCACCAATACCTTGGAACATTACTTTACCACTTTCATATAAAGTAATAACACAATCATATTGTTTTACTTGAAAGATAGAATATGGTGGTTTACCTGTTACCATATCTTGGTAATGTTCAATCATTTGATCTTTAATATTATCACTAACCTTAAATACAATTGTCTTTTGTTTATTATCCATTTTTATCCCTCACAAATATTTTATCATAAAAAGAATGTAAAACATATTATTTTTATTTTAAAATATTTTTTATGTATGATATACTTAATTTGAGGTAATATTAATGTTAATGACAAAGTGCAATTAACATGTTTTACACATGTTTTTTTATAGGAGAATTCAAGTATGAAAAGAGCAAAACTAATAGTAATTGAAGGAACTGATGGTTCTGGAAAAGAAACACAAAGTAAAAAATTAGAAGCATATTATTTAGAAAAAGAGTTAAAAGTAAAAAGATATTCTTTCCCAATATATTCTACTCCAACAGGTAGAATAGTAGGAGGGCCATATCTAGGAAAAAGTGAATATGGTGAAACATATTTTGAAGAAACATCTGCTAATGTAGATCCTTTAGTTAGTAGTTTATATTATGCAGCAGATAGAAGATATAACTTTCTAAAAGAAATAGAAGATGAAATGTACAAAAATGATATTATTATTTTAGATAGATATATTACATCAAATATGGGACATCAAGCAGGAAAAGCTAAAACTACTAAAGACAGAGAAAAAATATTAAATTTTATAGAAGTGCTTGAATATACTTTATGTGAATTACCTTATCCAGATAAAGTTGTTTTCTTACATATGCCATATGAAGCAGCTAGAGAATTAAGAAAAGATAGGGTAAGTGGAGATGGTAATGAAAATAATGAAGAGCATTTAAGAAATGCTGAAAAGACATATGTTTACATAGCTAAAAAATATAACTGGAGTTATATAAATTGTATAAAAACTAAAAAATATAAAACACCTGATGATATTAAATCCATAGATGAAATCTCTAAAGAAGTAATAAGAGATTGTGAAGAAAAATTAAATCTTAAAAATATTCAAAAAATGACAAGATTTTAAAAGGAGGTAATATTATGACTGAGTGGGACAAAGAATATTTGAAATTGTGTAAAAAAATATTAAAAGAAGGAGTAGAAGTAGAAAATAGAACAGGTATTAATACTATTAAGATTCCATCTTATGAATTAAACTTTGATTTATCTAAAGAATTTCCTATTTTAACAACTAAACAATTATTTCATAGACAAGCTGTTACTGAAATGTTATGGATATGGCAAATGGGTTCTAATGATGTAAGAGAATTACAAAAAAGAAATGTTAAAATATGGAATGAATGGATGGTAGATCCTGATGGTATATATAGAATATATGAACCATATGGTGAATATGATCCGAATAAAGAAGTAGAAGTAATTGATCCTAAGAGTGTTCCTGTAGATGATCCTTTTGGTAGATTTCATAAATTTAAAGTTAAAAAAGATAAAAATGGTAAAACTATTAAAGCTAAAAGTTTAATTCCAGGAAAAACTATTAAAGCTGCTAAATGGTATGGTAAAAAATATGCTAATACTATTGGAACAGCATATGGATTTATTACAAATAGATATCAATTTGCAAGAAATCTAATTGAAACAATAACAAGTAGTTCTACTGATAGAAGAATGGTATTTAGCTTATGGCAAGATGAATATTTAAGAACTGCAGTATTACCTTCATGCGTATGGTCTACAGAATGGGATGTTACAGATGGTAAATTAAATTTATTAGTACATCAAAGAAGTTGTGATGTTCCACTAGGTCTTCCATTTAATATAACTCAATATGCAACACTATTATCTATGATAGCTCAAGTTACTAATTTAAAACCAGGAACTATTAAACATTCTATTAAAGATGCACATATTTATGTTAATCAAATAGAAGGTATAAAAGAACAAATTAAAAGAGAAGAAAAATATATTAAATTATCTAAGTTATCTGTAAAAGAATTAAAAACTAAGAAAGATGATTTAGAAAATAAAATGTCTAAAATTGAGGATAAAAAATCTAAGAAATATTTAGAATTTGATACTGAGTTTAGAATGATTGATATGATTTTAGACCCAGTTAAACCTGAATTAGAATTAAATAAGAAAGTAAAATGTTTCTTTGATTTTGATAATTCAGTAGATTTAAAAGATGTAAAAATATTAAATTATAAACATATGGGTAAAATAGATTTCCCAATTGCTCAATAGGAGGTGTAAATATGAGTTATTCAATTATTGCAGCTATTGGTAAAAACAATGAACTTGGTAAAGATAATGATCTTATATGGAAAATTAAAGAAGATTTAAAGTTCTTTAAAGAAACTACAATGTCTCATCCAGTAATTATGGGTAGTAAAACATTTTATACATTACCTAAAGTATTACCTGGAAGAACAAATATAGTAATATCATCTAAAAATGATTTTCCTCCCGGAGTAGTTGTATATAAAAGCATTGAAGAAGTCATAAATGATTATAAAGATAGTGATGAGGAATTATTTGTTATAGGTGGAGGAAGAATATATAAAGAATTCTTAAATATGTGTGATAAATTGTATTTAACTGAAATAGATGCTGAATGTGATGATGCTGATACATATTTTCCTGAATTTAATAAAGATGATTTTGAAAGAGAAGAATTATATGATGGAATAGATAATGATATTTCATATAAGCATGTTTTATATAAACGAAAATAAAGTGTAAACACTTTATTTTTTTTACACTATTTTACTTATGTTCAATTTACAAAAAACTCTATATTTATTATAATTATCTTGATAATATGAGTAAAAGAAGTAAGAAAACAATTTGGAATTATATGAATAAATGGATATTATTCATAACAATAGGTCTTGCTATATTAGGGGCTTTTTTAATACTGGATGCATCATCAATATCATCTGTATTAAGATATCATAATTCTTCACCATATTATTTCTTTCAAAAACAACTAATAATGATAGCATTAGGTTTAGTTGGATCTTTTGTTATATTAAAAGTACCAACTAGTACATATAAATCAATTTCTTTATTGATTAGTTTAGCATGCCTAGGTATTATGATATTTACTTTTGGTTGGTCTAAGATATCTGGTGATATTAGTACAGTTACTATTACTGTAGGAAGTATTACATTACAACCTGCCGAAATATTAAAGATATCATTGATTATGTATTTAGGTGCTTTTTATGGACAGTGGGCTAATAATAAAAATAAGCATTGGTTTTCTGTTTTTAAACCATTATTCCTTTGTGCAGTATGTGCCTTTATAATATTACTTGGTGGTGATCTTGGAACTTGTGCTATTATGGCAACATTGTTTGCATTAATATTTGTATGTGTACCAACTAAAGAACCTTGGATAATAATATCTAAAGTAGTAGTTTTATTTTTCTTAGTAGGAAGTTTATTATTCTTAAAATTTGGATATTTAGTAATACCAGATAGTGCATTAAATGGAGAAGGTAGATGGGCTAGATTTAATTATAAGAATCCTTGTGATAGATATGAAGTACAATCTGGATATCAAGTATGTAATGGATATATAGCCATGGATAATGGAGGAATAACTGGTGTAGGAGTAGGAAATAGTGTTCAAAAATACTTATACTTACCAGAAAGTCATACAGACTTTATATTCCCAATAGTAGTTGAAGAATTTGGTGTAATTGCTGGAATAGCTATTATACTTGCATATATGGTTTTATTATATTTAGTATTTAGAGTTGCGGTTAATACCCATGAACTTAGAAATTCAATTATATGTTATGGAATAGGTATATATTTCATGTTACATATATTTATTAACCTTGGAGGAGTACTTGGAGTTATACCTGTAACTGGTGTTCCATTACCATTCTTAAGTTATGGTGGTACATTCTGTATATGTATGTTAGGAGCATTTGCTATAGTACAAAGAATCAATATAGAAAACCAATTACATAAAGAATATAAAAATTAATAAATAATTGTTAATAAAAACTTGCAGAAATGCAAGTTTTATGTTATTATTATATCGCTTAATCCGCTGCATGAAGTGCATGATTAAATAAAGCACAGAGGAGGGTATAAGATATGAATCTAATTGATAAGATTAACAAAAAACAAATTAAAACTGATACTCCTGATTTTCAAGTAGGAGATACTGTTAGAGTTGATGTTAAGATCAAAGAAGGTAAAAGAGAAAGAATTCAAGCTTATGAAGGAATCGTAACTGCTAGAAAAGGCGGAAGTGTTTCTGAAACATTCACTGTTAGAAAGAAAAGTGGAAGCGTAGGTATTAACAGAGTATTTAAAGTTAATAGTCCACTAATTGATAAAATAACAGTAGTTAAAAAAGGTAAAGTTAGAAGAGCTAAACTTAACTTCTTAAAGAATCTTACAGGAAGTTTTAAAATTAAAGAAAGAAATTAGGTTAATAACCTAATTTTTTATTAAAAGGAGGTAGATATGAAAAAGTTTTGGGATAATATCAAAGATTATGTATATATTATTGTTGTAGTAGTACTTATAAGAACATTTTTAGTGACACCTGCTATTGTAGATGGTAGATCTATGGATGATACATTAAAAAATAATGATTTAGTTATTATTAATAAACTAATATATAGAATTAGTGATATTCAAAGATTTGATATAGTTGTTGTTAAAAATGATCAAGATAAAGATAAAATCATAAAAAGAGTAATTGGTCTTCCTAATGAAAAGATAACTTATAAAAATAATAAATTATATATTAATAATGAATTAGTTAAAACAGATATTGCATTTAAAAATACAGCTGACTTTGAATATACTACTAAGAATAATGAATATTTTGTTTTGGGTGATAATAGACCTGATTCTAAAGATAGTAGATATCTAGGTCCTTTTAGTAAAAAGAAAATTCTTGGAAGAGTTAAATTAAGATTATTTCCATTTAAAAAATTTGGAATAGTAAAATAAGAGTATTTTATAATACTCTTTTTATATGTTATAATAATTATATTATTTAGGAGGATTTATGAAATCAAAAGTTTATTTTACAAAAGAAATTACACCAGATAGTTTAATAAGAATTTATGATGCTTTAGGTATCAAATTAAAAGGAAATGTAGCAGTTAAGTTACATAGTGGAGAAGATGGAAATCAAAACTATTTAAGACCTGATTTTATGAAAGACTTAGTTACTAAACTAAATGCTACTGTTGTTGAATGTAATACTGCTTATGATGGTGCTAGAACAAATAATAAAGATCATAGAGAGTTATTGCATAAACATGGTTGGGATGAATACTATAATGTTGATTTATTAGATGAAGATGGTGATATTGAATTTGATATACCAAATGGAAAAGTATTAAAGAAAAATTATGTTGGTAAAAATATTGAAAAGTATGATTCAGTATTAGTTTTATCTCATTTTAAAGGACATCCAATGGGAGGATTTGGTGGTGCTTTAAAGCAACTATCTATAGGATTTGCATCTCGTAGAGGAAAAGCATATATTCATGGTGCTGGTACTACTGAAGATGCTGATTATGTATGGACTCATTTACCAGAGCAAGATGCATTTTTAGAAAGTATGGCTGATGCTGCTTCATCAATAGTTGAACATTTTAAAGGAAATATTGCATTCATAAATGTAATGAAAAATATGAGTGTTGATTGTGATTGTTGTGCTGTAGCAGAAGATCCTTGTATGAAAGATATTGGTATACTTGCAAGTCTTGATCCAATTGCAATAGATCAAGCATGTATTGATTTAGTAAATAATTCAAATGATGAAGGAAAAGAACATTTCTTAGAAAGAGTTAATTCAAGAAATGGAGTTCATACTATTGAAGCTGCTTCTGAATTAGGATTTGGTTCAAGAGAGTATGAACTAATAGAATTATAATGAAATATGCATATGTAACGGTACTAAGTACTAATAATTATTACAAGGGTGTTTTAGTATTATTTGAATCATTAAAAAGAACTAATCCTAAATACAACGAATATGTTGTTTTAGTAAATGAAACTATTGATGAAGATATTAAAAATGATTTAATAAGTAGAGGATATAAAGTAGTTACTAAAAATAAAGTAAATGCTCCTCATATTACTAATGAAAAATATAGTCATTGGAGTAATTCATTTGATAAATTTAATATATTTGATTTAACTGAATATGATAAAGTAGTTTATTTAGATAGTGATATGTATGTTTGTAGTAATATAGATGAATTATTTGATATGAAAAATATGTCAGCTACTATAGCGGGTAAAACATATTATGATGATTGGACTAATCTTAATTCTGGACTTATGGTTGTAGAACCAAAAGAAGGTGTATTAGAAGACTTAAAAGATTTATTAAAAAATTGGAAAAGCACTAGTCATGTAGGTGATCAAGATATAATAGGTTATTATTATGATTGGGAAAATAAAGATTTGATAATAAGTGAAAAATATAATATGTTTTCATATTTAATAGAAAATTATATTAAAGATTCATTATTTACAAATGAAGATTTTAAAGTAATACATTATATAGGTTCTAAAAAACCTTGGATGTTAAATAAAGAAGAAATAAAAGAATATAAAGAAAAGATTAAAGATAATAAAAACGAATTATATTTTTTTGAAAAATATTTAGATATTTTAAAAGAATTTAATTAGGAGATTTTATGGAAGTATTAAATTACTTAAAAAAATATATTTTTATATTAGTATTATTTTTTGTAATTATAATACTTCCTTTTTCATGTATTAAAGCTAAAGAATTAACAAATGTATATGAAATATATCCTATAGAGAAATGTGTTATTAAAAGAAATGTTAAAAATAATATTAGATCTATGCAAGGAGTATATTTTTATGATAATTATGCTATATACTCAGGCCATGAAAGTGATAGTAAACCTAATGTATTAACTTTAGTTGATATGGAAAATTGTACAGTACTTGATATAAATAAAGAAAAAGTAATGGGGCATGCTAATGATATAACATATGATTCAAAGAATAATAAATTTTATGTTACTTCAGGAGATTATGATCATTTAGCATATGGATTTGAGATAAAAGATAATAAAATTGTTGTTGATACAGAACCCAGGGATATTGGTTTAAGACTAGCAGCTTTTGCTTATGATAAAGATAGAGATAGATTTATAGGATATGCTAATGGAAAGTTTTACTTATTGTCTAAAATAAATGCAGGGAGAGGATCTCTTCAATTATTAAATGAAATAAAAGTAATGTATGATAATGTTAAATTTATAACTCAAGGTATAGCATATGCTAATAATAATATTTATTTTGCTAGAGCTATTGAAGATGATTCAAGTTATATATTAGTTTATAGTGCTATAACTGGTGAATATAAATATGCAATGCATGTATCAAAAGATTATTATAAAGGGCATTTAGAAGGAATAACTATAATAGATAATAATATGTATCTTGGATTTAATAAATATGGAAGTAATGCTAAACAGATGTTTTTAGAACTTAAAAATGTTAATAAATATGAAGAAGCATATAATAATAAGATAAGTGAAAGAGAAAGAATATTTAATAATGTTAAAAATAGGCATAATGAAGATGCTTTATTGAAAATAAGAGTTATTGTTTTAACAACAATAGTTATACTAATAGTTTTGTTTAGAACTAAGATAGTAATAAAGAATTTATAATGTTTAATAAGTAGTTGTAGATTTACAACTACTTTTTTGATATAATTTTATTAGAGTGAAATAATATTAAGGAGATGATAAAATGTTTAATTTAAAAGGAAGAGTAGCAGTTATAAGTGGTGCTAGTAGTGGTTTAGGAGCTCAAATGGCTGAAGCTTTTGCAAACCAAGGAGCAGATTTAGCTATACTTGCTCGTAGAGTAGAAAAATTAGAAGAATTAAAAGCTAAATTAGTTCAAAAAGGAGTAAGAGTATTACCAGTTAAATGTGATGTTACATCAACTGAGGATATTGATAATGCTTCCTCTATAGTTGAAAAAGAATTTGGTAAAGTAGATATTTTAGTAAACTGTGCTGGTTCTTCTAAAGATAAAGGTGCTCTTGAAATGACTGATGAAGAATGGGATTTTACAATCGCAACAGATTTAACTTCAGTATTTAAAATGACTAGAGCATTTGGAAACATAATGAAGAAAAATAATTATGGTAGAGTTATTAATATTGCATCAATGTATGGATTAGTTGGAAATACTGAAATACCAACAATTGCATATCATACAAGTAAAGGTGGAGTAGTTAATTATACAAGAGCAGCAGCAGCTGAACTTGCTAAATATAATATTACTGTTAATACAATTTGTCCTGGATATTTCTATACAGAATTAACAACTGCTGTATTAGATACTGAATCTTTCCAACAATTTGCTAAAACACATGTACCAATGCAAAGATATGGTAAACAAGGAGAATTAAATGCAGGAGCAATATTCCTAGCAAGTGATGAAGCAAGCTATGTAACAGGTGTTGTTTTACCAATAGATGGTGGATATACTTGTATTTAATAAATAATAACAGTAGTAAAACTACTGTTTTTCTAACAGGTGAATGATGAGAAATAAAAAGATTATTAAAACTAGCATAATTGGAATATTAGTAAATATTTCATTAGTAATATTAAAGTTTGTTATTGGTTTTTTATCAAATTCAATAGCAATTGTTTTAGATGCAGTAAATAATCTAACTGATTCTATATCTTCTATTATTAATATAATAGGAACAAAATTATCAAATAAAGCACCTGATAAAAAACATCCATATGGTCATGGAAGAATAGAATATTTTACATCTTTTGCTATATCAGCTATAGTTCTAATAGTTGGTGTTAGTGCATTAAAAGAATCAATATTAAAAATAATTAATCCAGTAGAACCAAACTATTCATTTATATTTTTATTCTTAATAGCTATTGGTGTAGTAGTTAAAATAGTTTATGGAAGATATGTAAAAAAGATGGGTAAAAAATTAAATTCTCATGCTTTACTTGCTACTAGTGCTGATTCAATAATGGATGCATTCTTATCATTTACAACTTTACTAGGAGCAATAAGTTCATATTTCTTTAAAATAAATGTAGAAGGTTATTTAGGAGTATTAATATCTCTTATAATAATAAAAACTGCTATAGGTTTACTTGGCGAAACAGTAAGTTTGCTAATGGGTGAAAGACCTGATAAGGAACTAACTAGTAAATTAAAAGAAAAAATATTAACATTTGATAAAGTTAAAAGTGTTGATGATTTATATTTACATTATTATGGTCCATCAAAAATAATATCTTCTGCTCATATACAAGTAAGTAATAATTTAACTGCTGAAGAAATATATATTTTAACAAGAGAAATAGAATATCAAATATATCAAGATTATGGAATTAATATAACTCTTGGAATATATGCAGGCAATGATAGTGATAGATATGTTCATATAAAAGAAGATGTAGAAGAAATGATAAAAGAATATCCAAGTATTATACAAATGCATGGATTCTATGTAGATCATGATAATAATATATATTTTGACTTAATATTTGATTTTGAAGAAAGTCATAGAGATAGAATTAAAAATAAAATAGTTAAAGAGTTAAAAGAAAAATATAAAGAATATAATTTTATTGTTATATTAGATTCAGATATATCTGATTAAGGAGTAATATGAAAGCATTAATAACAGGAGCTTCTAATGGATTAGGATATGATTTTGCTAATAAATTAGCAAATGAAGGATATGATTTAATCTTAGTGGCAAGAAGCAAAGATAAATTAGAAAAAATAAAAAATAAACTTCATAAAACAGTAAATGTTGAAATAGAAGTATTAGATTTAAGTATTAAAGAAAATGTTTATAAATTATTTAATAAGTATAAAGATATAGATTTACTTATAAATAATGCTGGGTTTGGTTTATGTGGTTATTTTAATGAATTAGATTTAGATGAAGAACTAAATATGATTGATTTAAATGTTGTATGTTTACATATATTAACCAAACTATATCTAAAAGAATTTATATCTAAAGATAGTGGTACTATATTAAATGTAGCTAGTTTAGCAGCTTTTGAGCCTGGCCCTTTAATGGCAACATATTATTCAACTAAATCATATGTTTATAATTTATCAATGGCTATTTATGAAGAATTAAGAAGAATAAATAGTAATGTTAAAATAAGTGTATTATGTCCTGGACCAACTGATACAGGATTTAATGATAGGGCTAAAGTTCAATTTGGAGTTAAATCTCTTAGTAGTGATTATGTAACAAGTTATGCTTTAGAAAAACTAAAGAAAAATAAGTTACTTATAATACCTAATATAAGAATGAAATTAAGTGTGTTTTTTGTGAGATTTATGCCAAGAAAGTTATTATTAAAAATTATATATAGTATTCAAAAAAAGAAACTTAAATAGGAGGATATAATGGAAAAGAAATGTAATTGTTCTAAAGATTGCAAATGCGGATGCCAAGAAGGAAAAGAATGTACTTGTAAAGGTGAATGCAAATGTGGTCAAAAAGAAGAAAAGAAATGTAACTGCGGTTGCCATAAAAATAAATAGATGTTTAATAAAACATCTTTTTTTATGATATAATAATTTTGGGTGGTTTTATGTACGGTGCAATTATTGGTGACTTAGCTGGAAGTATTTATGAATATGATCAAATAAAGGGTATTAAAAATCCTAATAAAAAGATACTTATTGAAGATAATTCTTTTTTTAGTGATGATACTATTCTTACAATAGCAATATTAGATTGTATTAAGAATTCAGGTAATTATGAAGATTATTTAAAACAATATATTCAAAAGTATAAGGATTATAAACCTAATTTTGAGCCATATTTTAATACTAGTTTTTCACCTAGTATGCTAAAATGGGCAGAAGGTAAAAAGCCAGGTAATAGTACTGGAAATGGTGCTCTTATGAGAATATCACCCGTTGGTTATATGTTTTATAATGAAGCAGATGTTATTAAAAATGCAATAAGTGCTACAATGCCATCTCATAATAGTGAAGAAGCTATTTATTATTCAATAGTAGTTGCACTAATAATCTTTTATTTAAGAAAAGGATTAGATTTAAAAGAAATATATGAAGTATTAAAAATAAATCCTGCTTATAAAGAATTTACTAAATATAATAAAACATGTAGTGAAACAATTCATAATTGCTTATATGTTTTATATAATTCTAATTCATTTGAAGATGCAATTATAACATCTGTTAATATGGGTGGAGATACTGATACTAATGCTTGTATAGTTGGATCTATGGCAGAAGCATTATATGGTATAGATTATGAATTAAAAAACACAGTACATGAAAAAATACCAAAAGAATTTGTTAGAGTATTAACAAGGAGATAGTATGATTGAAAGAATAGAAGAGAATGAAAAAAGGTTAGATGAAATAGTTGAATCAATCAATGATTTAGATAGTGCTCTAGATAAATTTGAAAAGCAAAAAAAGAATGTTAAAAAACTTAATAAATATTATACTAGTAAACAATGGATTAAAGATTTTGATAGTTATGATATTAAAAAACATAAAATAAAAGCTGGAGTTTTAAGTGAAGATGCTATATGGAATATGAATGAAGCGATAAATGAAACCTTTTATAGAATGGAAAGAATAATTGGGGAAAGAAGTGAATATAGGTGATATTAGGTATATGTGATAACTCTTCAACACTAGAAGCAATTAGAATAGTTAAAATAATTATTACTTTTATATCAATAATAGTGCCAATTATACTAATTGTTAGTCTTTCTATTACATTCACTAAAGGAGTTACATCTAGTGATGGATCTAATAAAAAGATGACTGATAGTGCTGTTAGAAAAATGGTAGCTGCGATACTAATATTTTTAGTACCAATGATAGTAGGTATGTCAGCAAAATATACTACTGAAGATTTTGGATACATATATTGTTTATCAAAAGCTAATCCAAGTGGAATACAAGAAGCCAAGGTTCAAGAAGTTGGTGTTTTAGTATCTCAAGCAGAAAAATCATATACTAAAGCTGATTATGAAGCAGCTTTAATAGCAATAAATAACATGGAAGATAGTTCTGAAAAGAATGCATATATTAAAAGATTAAGTGTTATTAAAGATGCAGTTGCTTTAAAAATAGAAGTTGAATCTCTTTTGATGAATGGAACAGAAGATGATTATAATAGATTAGTTAAAAAAGTTAATGCTTTACCAGCTAGTCAAGGAAGAAATGAAATAGTTAAATTATTAAAACAAATGAAAGAAAGATTAGATGGTGAAAAGAAAGCAGATGCATCAATGGCTACTGAAGGATTAAATAATGGTGGTAATCCTTCAAAACAAGCAGTTAATAATAAAAATATAACTTTAAATTATTATAAAGCTTCAACAGGACAAGGTTTCTCATATTGGTTATATGTGCCAGAAAATCCTGATGCAGATTTACCAACTGTTATTTATATACATGGTTTAGGTGAAAGAGGAGATGACTATCATAATAACACTACTCTTGGTATAGCAGGTGGTCCAATAAGGGAAGTAAATAGAGGAGCTAAATCATATAATGCAATATTAATTCAACCACAAATTCCTGGGGATGATAAATCACAAAATTATGGTAGAGCAATAGTAGAACTAACAACAAAAATAGTTCAAAATTTAAAAGGTGATATGAAAAAAATATCAATATCAGGTTTCTCTAATGGATGTTATGGAGTATTTGCTATTGTATCTCAATTCCAATCATATTTTTCTTCAGCAGTGGCCATGGGATGCACTCCATCAAATGCAGGAGCATTTAAAACAGTTCCATTATGGTGCCTTGTTGGTAGTGGAGATGGTTCAAGTTCAATGCCATCTTTTGTAGAACAAGTTAAAGGTCTTAATGGAGGCCAGGCATACTATACAAAAGTATCTCATCATTCACATAATATAGTTAATGATGGAGGTTATAGTGTTTTTGTAGATCAAAAGTTAGTAGAATGGATGATAAGTAAAAGAAGAAACTAATTGAATAAAATACTATTTTATGATAATATATTTTTAGAATAAAGAAGGTGTTTTATATGATGAATTATTTAGAAATGATATCTAATTCAGAAGCATTTCAAATAGTTTTTAAACTATTATTAAGTAGTGTATTAGCAGGTGTTATTGGTATAGAAAGATCTGCTTTAAATAAACCAGCTGGATTTGGAACTCATGCTATTATTGGACTTAGTGCAACACTAATAGTTATGGGTAGCCAATATATGTCTATATATTATGATATAGATGTAGCTCGTATACCAGCTCAAATATTAACTGGTATTGGATTTATTGGTGCTGGTACTATTATTCAAAATGGATATAATGTTAAAGGTGTTACTACTGCAGCAGGAATTTTATCAGTAACTTGTATAGGTCTTACTGTTGGAATGGGTTATTATTTAGCAGCTATAGTAGCAACCATGGTAGTATTTATAATATTATCAGTTAATCATGAAGTAACAGGCAAAATTGAAAGATATGAATTAGTTGATTTATATATAACTATTGAAGGTAATGTAAATAAACCATTAGATGAAATAAAAAAATATTTTAAGGAAAACAAAATATCTATTCAAACTATGAGTAGAGATGATGATATAATAAATAATAGAAAAGGTGAAACTATTAAAATATCAATTAAATTTGAAACTAAAAAGAATCATAAAGTTGATATAATAAGTTACATAGCTGGTATTGATTCAGTAGCAGAAGTAAAAGAAGAATAAAAGTAGATTATTTCTACTTTTTATTTTTAAGATATGATATACTAAATTTTAGGAAAGTGATAAAAGTGGATAAACTAATAAAGATATATAAAAAGAATGAAGAAATTGTTAATTATTTTATAATAGGTGTATGTACTACTATAGTATCACTTGGTGTTAAATATGGTTTATTATTTACTATATTGGATGCTAAAGATGCCTTTCAATTACAATTATCAGTTATTATTTCATGGATAATAGCTGTTTCTTTTGCATATATTACTAATAGAAAAATAGTATTTAAAAGTAAAGATAAAAACATATTAAAAGAAGCAACTAAATTCTTTGGAGCAAGAGTAGCAACATTACTTATGGAAGCATTTGTATTATGGTTTTTTATTACTTTTTTAAAATTAAATTCAGATACTTATGTAATAATATGGACTATGGTTGCTCAAGTATTAGTATTTATAGGAAATTATATTATTAGTAAATTTTTTGTTTTTAAAAGTAAGGAAGAAAAATAATGAGTGTATTAAATATATCAATTGTTTCTATAATATTTTTATTATTAGTTATTGGTATTGAAACAATGATTAAATTAAAGAAAAGTGATAATAAAAATATTGAAGAAGTAAAAAATAAACTACTATTAAGAATTAATATTCTAATGGTACTTACTGTATTATTAGCTATATTATCAATAGCATTCATAATACTTAAAAAATAGAACTATTAGTTCTTTTTTTTATTAAAATATGTTAATATTATACTAGGTGATGATATGGCATTAAGTTGGTATACAGGGGCTAAAAAAGGATGGTTTGAAGAAACAGCAAAATGCAATGGAAATATGAAATATTCTATTTATATTCCACCTTCTGGAGTTAATTCGAATACTCAAATCCATGTTTTTTCATGCAATCCTCATGATTATGGTAAAGGATGGCTCACTTATGTAAAACAAAAACAGGCTGAAAATCCAAATTGTATTTTTATGGTTATACCATCTATTCAAGATGGAACTAAAGGGGCAGCTGATTTGTTTGCAAGTAGACTTATAGATATAACAAAAGAATATAATATACCTTCTACTAATATAAATATGTATAACTGGAGTAATGGTAATAAAGGATCTTCTGGACTTGCTAGTGCATTAAATTCAAAAGGTTATACTATTGGAAAATATGTTAGTGTTTTTGGCATATTTGAAGGAAATCAAATCACTGGATTTATAAATAAATTTGAAACTGGTAAATCTTCATCATATCCATATATATTTATAGACGATGGATCAACTGGATCAAGTTATTTAAAAAATAATTGTAAAGATTATATAGTTATTAAAGTAAATAATCCAGATAGCCATAGTTTTTATGTGGCAGATAATAAATTTAATTTAATAGATTTCTTCTTAAATGGGGAAAAATTTGCTGGTAATGTTACCATTACAAGATATGTAAATGGTGTAGCACAAAAAATGTCATATGATGAATTTGTTACTCTTATGAATACAAGTTCTATTGAAGCATTAAAAGAAAAATATAGTGAATTAAATGATTTTTCTAAATATTTTGATGGTGGTCCTGGGGATACTCTTGCTTCAAACTTAGCTTATGTAAGTAATTCAATGAGTGAAATTCAGTCACACTTAACAGAGCATAAAGATATAAATTATACAGCATCTTCTAGTGGAGAAGCCAAAATAATATCATCATTATATACAGCAGCTAATTATTATGGATCCGTCACTAATGTATTATATGGTAACCTAGCAGCTGAAACAAATGCAGTATATGGAATAGCTAATGCCATATATAAATTAGATAATTGTGCTTCATTAATTGCAGAAACATCACTTTCAGATGGAGTTAAAACATTATTTAGTTCAAGTAATCCATCTGTTAAATCAGAAATAGATAAATTATCACAAGCAACATCTGATTTATTAGATACTGCTAAGAGTTCAGTAACTGCTAATGGAAGATATGATGCTCTTAAAGAAGCTATTGGTACTGCTCCTGAAGCAGGATCCGTAGGAAAGATAAGTATATCTTCGATAGAAGCAGCTATTAATTCAATTGTTCCAGTTTTAAATGAAGAGATTGATAAAGCAAAAGGTATTAAAAATGGAGTAGAAAGTTTTATATCTGGTATTGGAACAAGTAACATATTACAAGGTGAAACTTGGGAAAATGTTAAAACTAATATGGAAGCATATTCAAGTTTACTTGATTGCAATGCTAATGCAGCAGATTTCTTATCTAGAATAGTTAAAACAGCTATGGGAATGATTACTGATTATATTCAAAATGCTAAAGGAGAAATAGAAGCAGTAGGTCAAACTGAATATAGTAGTATAGCAACAATAGATGAATTAGATGATACTAAACTTGTTACTTTAAAAGGTTATATTGCTGAAATGACAGTTAAGATAAATGAACAAGATGCATATATAAAAGCACAAGAAGCAAGACCTGATGAATGTGATAAATGTGAAGATGGAACTTATGCATGTAATTGTAGAAGACCATATTCAGAATCAGATATGAAGAGTTGGAAAGATACTCTTGAAAAATATAAACAAATTAAAGAAGTGTTAGATAAATATCAAACTGTTTTAGAAGGATTTGCTCCAGTTGTAGCAAATGCTCAAAAACTTATAAATGATGCTATTGAGCAAGTTAAAACTGCATATGAAACACCTACAACTGATATGCAAGGTAATCAAACATTTAATTCAGATTTTAATTTAACTCTAAAAGATTATGGTATTAATGAAGAAAAAGATTATGCTAAGTTGATAGATGATTATTATGATAAATTAAATCCTAAAACTACAGTAGAAGATATTTTAGCATTAGATGCTCAAGAACCAGATCCATCAGGTACAAGTGATGTAGACAATGATAGTTATCTTGGTAATGGAGGAAATCCTGGATATGTTCCACCAGCACCAGAAATACCAAATACAGATATAGTTCCAACTGAAGCAATAACTACACCTGAAGAAGTAACTGAACCTGATACAGTAGTACTTCCAGTTGAAGAAACTACTGAAGGTGATACAATTCCTGAAGAAGTTATACCAACAACTCCAGAGCAAACTGAAGATGAAATAATAGTTGAACCTGAAGTAACTACTGAAATTGAACCAACAGTAGTTACAGATAAAGGAGTTGAAAAGATTTCAACAAATACTGGCGGTGGAGTTAATAAAAAGCCTAAGAATCCAAATGTTGATCCACTAACTAAACCTGATCAAACAGTAGATACACAAGAAAATATTGTAGAAGATATTATTGAAGATGAACCAATCATTGATGATTATCAAGAACCTGAAATAATAGAAAATATTAATGTTGAAGAAGAAGTACCTGAAGATGAAATAATAGTATCTCAAACAAAAGAAAACAATGGATTAAAAGCATTAGGAGTTGCTGCAGGAGTAGGACTAGCAGTAGGGGCAGCAGCTCTAGGAGCTCATACTATGATGAAAAAGAATGAAGAAGATGATGAGTATGAGGATTATGGTTATGAGAAATAAAAAATATATGTTTAAAGCATATATTTTTTTATGATATAATTTAATTATGAAAAAAGTTTTTGAAGGAAATAAATTATTATATATAGTTATATGTATTATTGCTTTAATAATAATTATTATTTTGTGTGGAGAAAGAATTATGAAAATAAGAAATGATGAAAAAGATATAGAAAATATTAAAAAATTTAATTTTAGATATACTAGTGGTTATATGATGAATTCTGATACATCATATGAAATAACTTGTGATGATAAATGTATCTTAGAATTAAAACCAATATATGTTGCTGAAGAAGATAAATTATCTATAGAATTAACTAAAGAAGAATTAGATAGTTTAATTAAAATAATTAATGATAATAAAGTTAGTAAATGGGATGGATTTCATAAATCTGATAAATATGTATTAGATGGTGATACATTTAGTTTAACTATTTATACTAAAGATGATAGAGAAATATCTGCTAGTGGATATATGATGTATCCTAAAAACTATTCTAGTTTTAGAACAAGTGTAGATTCTTTATTTGAAAAATATATTCCAGAAGAAATGAAAAAATTTTAATTAATATGTTATAATACTCGTAAGAGTTTTTTAAGGGAGGTTTTGTTATGAATTACCAAGAAAAATATGCAATAGGATGTTTAATTAAGCCTGGCATGGTTACTTTTAGTGCACAAGATGACTTAGATGTAATGGGTTATTTCGTTTCTAAAGTTTTTTTAGTTGGAGAAGATAAAATATATAATAAAGGAGAATATTCTCATAGTATATATAAAGTAGTTTTTCCATATCAAAATTTAAGAAGTGGAGAAGAAACTTTACCTGAATTTGATGAATTAGGAAATGTAACTAATGCAATTATTGTTTATGATATTTATGATTCTAGAACACAAGCTAATATAGTAAAAGATAAATTAAATAATGGTCTTGCTGAAAGAAAACAAATAATAGCATATGAAAATAATTATTATAAAAGAAATTGTAGAAAAATAGTTGAGCAAGTTAGAGAAGAAGCTTTTAGAGATATAGATGATTGTTTTGAATATGAGTTAAATATTGAATCAATTGGATTCAACAGACAAGTATTAAAGAGGAACTAATATGATAACATTAGAAGAATATAAAGAAATCTTAGCTAACCATTTTATACATAATTATGATAATAATTTAATAAAATTAAATGAAAGAAAAAAATATTTAAGTGAACATTATAGTGATGAATATTTAAATAAAATAATAAGCGATACATATCAATTTATAGAAGATGTACTTAGTAATGAGATGATTGAAAAAGATTATTTTTCTATGTCTCTTAGTAATAATCCTGTTGGTGATATATTTTTAAATTTAGTAGGTGGATGGAATAGCGATACTTTGTATTTTGATTCATATGGAAGAATAATAAGTAACAGAATTCTTAAAAGTGTATTTGGATTACAAACAACTATTTTTTTAAAAGAAGAGATAGTTGAAGTATTTGATGAAGATATAATTACTGAATATCCTATTTATCAATTATATATGCAACATTTTCCAAAAGATTTAGATAGAATTAGAAAAGATATATTTGGAAATGTTAAGAAACTTTGACAAAGTTCCAAAGCCATTTGGTAGATTATGATATATAAATAATTCTATAATTATTATCGAAAGGAGATAATAATATGAAATTAGGAGAAAAAATATTATTTTTAAGAAAAAAGAAAGGTTTATCACAAGAAGCATTAGGAGAAAGAATAGATGTTACTAGACAAACTATTAGTAATTGGGAATTAGGTGAAACACAACCTAATCCAGATCAATTAAAACTATTATCAAAAGAACTTAATGTAAGCATAGATGAATTACTTGATAATGATGTACAAAGTGTATTAGTAGAAAAAATTTCTAATACTGAAAAATTAGCGGGTTTAATACTTAAAATATTAAAGATATTATTAATAGGATTACCAATATTATTTTTAATAATAATAATTCTTGCAGTTTTATACAAGAATATTACTCATAGAGATACAGGAAGAGAACTTGAAGAAACTATTCACTGTAATCTATATGGTGAGGAACATAGTTATACAATTACTTATGAAGAATTAACAGGTAGAGTTATAGCTGAAGGAGGAGATACATATTTTTCAGATATATTAGATTTATCAAAATATTATGATGCTCATCAAATATTTAATGTAATAAATGATTATGTTAAAAAGAATAATGGAACTTGTTCTATGATTGATGGAGAATCATTAAATGATATTGTTAATTTTTATGTTAAAGAAAATACACTAACTAAAGAAAGTGTAACTCTAGTATTAGAATTAGAAGGTAATTATACAATTACTTACGGAGAAGAATATTTACTTGAAAAACTAAATACTGATAATAATGAATATGAAATAGTAAAAAGTTTACCCGGAAAAGATTGTGTTTTTAATGATATAGGTTATGTTTTAACTAATGATAAACCAAGAGAAATAAAACAAGATTGGTCATATTGTATAGGGAAACTATCTAAAGGAACATATCGTATAACAAAAAATGTATTCTTTGATTCAGATTTACCTGAAACAGAAGATAGAAAGTATTATATTTGGACAGAATTTGAAATAGATTAGGGAGGTTTTATGATAGCAAAAAAGGTTTTTGAACTTAGTAAAGGACTAGATGAAATAAGATATAGATATCTACAAGAATTAGATAAAATTGAAGCACAAAGTTCTAATTTAAAGGAATCATGTGATCATGCTGTAGTTATCAAATATATGGATAATCATCCTAGATTAGCTCAAGTAGATGGCAATTATTTTTGTCCAGCTTGTAAAAAAATGATTAGAGTGCTTGATAAAGAAAAATTTAAAGAAACTGCTTTTGCAAATTCTAAAGTAGTAGATACTACTAGTTTATCTTTAATAGGTAGTAGAGAAACATTAGATGCTTTTGCTAATGAAGTATTAGATAATATTGATTTATATTATCATCCTTTAATAGATGCAGAAGAATTAACTAATTTTATGATTGAATCTATTAAGGCAAAACAATTAGTATATGATGCTAAAGAATTAAAAAGACAATTATAATTAATTGTCTTTTTTGATATAATAATTTTTAGAGGTGAATTAATATGAATAGAGAAAAAGTATTAAATTTACTGAACGATTTAAATATTTCAAAAGAAGAATATATAGTTTTATCATCAAGTTCTTTAGTATTAAGAGGAATATATGAAAAATGTGGCGATATAGATATAGCAGTTACTAAGAAAGGCTTTGAAGAATTAAAAAAGAATTATCAATTAGAGAGTAAAGGTAATAATTGGTATAAAATAAACGATGAGATCGAACTTGTTGTTGATGATACAGTAAGTAAAGAAAAATATAAAGGATTTAATGTTCAAGATATAAACCAATATTTTGAATATGTTAAATCAGCTAATAGAGAAAAAGATAAAGAAAGAATTAAAGTATTAGAAGAATATTTTAAAGCATATAATTATTTTAAAAATAATAGACAAGAAATGTATAGACTAATTGAAGTAAGAGATAATAACTTTGAAACATTTAATTTTGATAATAATATTTTAAGAAAAGTAAGACACAATTTATTAATTGAGAAAATAAATAATATAATTAATTCTTGTAAAGATAAAGAAGTATATGTATTAGGGCATAATAATCCTGATGCTGATTCTTTAATATCAAGTTATGTATTAAGTAATATTTTAAAATCAAAAGGAATAAATGCTCATTTTTGTATTTTAGATAAAAACTATGATTATACTTTTCACGATAAAAAGCTATTAGAAGAAAACTTTAATCATAAACCTAAAGTAGTAGATGATAATAGATTATTTATATTTACTGATCATAATGATTTACAAGGTATTAAAAAAGAAAATGTTCTTGGTGCTTTTGATCATCATAGAATTAAATATGAAATAGATAATATAGTAGAAATAGAGTATGCATCTACTAGTTTATTAATATATGATTTATTTAAAGATGAATATGATTTTAATGAAGAAGAAAAAAGATTAGTTGCACTAGCAACTCTATCAGATTCAGATTATTTAACAAGCAGTAGATTTACTGAAATAGATAGAAAATTATTTGATGAATTAGAATTAAAAGAGAATGTTAAAGATTTACAATTAAAATATTTTATTACAACAGATTTTTCACTAGGAGTGGATAAGAATTTTGAAATAAATAAAAAAGAATATTTAAGAGATAATAAAAAAATAACTAGAATACAAATAACTAGTTATGATGATAATTGTTTAGATGAATATATTAATAAAGCAAAAGAATTAGAATATTTATTAATATGGGTAAATTATAAAGATGAAACAACAACTATATATTATGATAATGAAGTTATTAAATTAAATTATTTATTATCAAGTACATTTTTAGTATTTGAATTACTTAATAATAGAAAAGAATTATCATTAAAAAGAGGTTAAAAATGATACCATTTAAAGAAGGAAATATACTAATACCTAAAAATATTGATATGACAAAGTGGAGTGTAGTAGCTTGTGACCAATATACTTCAGAACCAAGTTATTGGGAAGAAGTTAAAGATTTTGTAGGAAATAATCCTTCAACATTAAATCTAATACTTCCTGAAGTTTATTTAGAAGATAAAGATGTAGATAAAAGAATCAAAAAAATAAATCAAACAATGGAAGAATATATAGATTCTGATTTATTTAATGAATATGAAGATTCTATGATATATGTAGAGAGAAAACAAAGTGATGGTAGAGTAAGAGAAGGTCTAATTGGAGTAGTTGATTTAAATGATTATTCATTTGAAAAAGATTCATCATCACTAATTAGAGCAACTGAAAAAACAGTTATTGAAAGAATACCTCCTAGAGTAAAAGTAAGAGAAAATGCATCATTAGAATTACCTCATATAATGATATTAATTGATGATGATAAAAAAGAAATAATAGAAAAACTAAAAGATAAAGTTAATACAAATGATCTAGTATATGATTTTGAACTAATGAAAAATAGTGGCCATATAAAAGGATATAAAATATCAAAAGAAGAAATAAAAAGAGTTACTAAACAATTAGAATTATTATCAGATAAATCTTTATTTGAAAAGAAATATAATGTTAAAGATAAAGGTGTATTATTATTTGCTATGGGTGATGGTAATCATTCACTCGCAACAGCTAAAACTTGTTATGAAAATCTTAAAGATAAATTAAGCGAAAAAGAATATTTAAATCATCCATCAAGATATGCATTAGTTGAATTAGTTAATTTACATAGCCCGGCTCTTACATTTGAAGCAATACATAGAGTTTTATTTGATATAGATGTAAATGATTTTATAAAAGAATTATATAAATATTATGATATTAATGAAGAGGGTATTGGTCAAAGATTTGAAATAATAACATCTAATTTTGATAAAGAATTATTTATAAGTAATCCTAAATCAAATGTAGTAGTTGGATCAATACAAATGTTTATAGATGAATACTTAAAAACACATAAAGGTAGAATAGATTATATACATGAAGAAGAAATAACTAAATCTTTAGGAAGAAAAGAAAATAATATAGGTATTATATTTGATCCAATGTTAAAAAATGAACTATTTAAAACTGTTATATTAGATGGTTCTTTACCTAGAAAAACATTTTCTATGGGACATGCTGATGATAAAAGATTTTATTTAGAATCAAGAAAATTAGTGTTAAAAAGATAATATCTAATAAAGGAGGTATATTTATGTTAGAAATTAATAATATGAGTATATTTATAAATGATAGATATTTAATTAAAGATTTAAGTTTAGTATTAAATAAAAAAGATAAGTTAGCTATTATCGGAGAAGAAGGTAATGGCAAATCAACTTTATTAAAATGTATATTGGGTATATGTGATTATGCAAATATAAGTGGAACTATTAATACTAAAGGAAATAAAATAGGTTATTTAGAACAATCTATGAGTGAAGATAATCTAAATAAAAAAGTATATGATTATCTATTTGATAATGAAAAAGATTATTATAATAAAGTTAATAGTTTTTATAAGAACTTAGAAATAATAGGTTTAGAAGAAGATATAATTGAAAAAGATATTAAAGTATTATCTGGTGGTGAAAAAGTAAAAATAAGTATTTTAAAACTATTATTAAATAACTATGATATTTTATTTTTAGATGAACCCACTAATGATTTAGATATTCAAACATTAGAATGGTTAGAAACATTTATAAATAATACTGATAAACCAATAATATATGTATCTCATGATGAAACATTATTATCTAAAACAGCTAATATGATTCTACATTTAGAACAAGTTAGAAAGAAATCTGATTGTAGACATACATTATTAAAAATAGATTATGATTCATATGTAGAACAAAGAATAAGAAAATTAGAACATCAAACACAAGTAGCTAGATCTGAAAAAAGAGAATTTGATAAACAAATGGAAAAATATTTGCAAATTATGCAAAAAGTTGAATATAGACAAGCTACTATATCTAGAAGTAATCCTCATGGAGGAAAACTATTAAAAAAGAAAATGCATTCTTTAAAAGCACAAGAAAAAAGAATGAATAATATGGAATTAACTGAAATACCAGATGTAGAAGAAAGTATTAATTTCTTTTTTGAAGATGTATATATACCAAGAACAAAGCAAATTATCAATATAAAAATGGATGAATTAAAAGTAAATGATAAAGTACTTTGTAAAAATATAGAACTAAATGTAGTAGGAAATACACACTTATGTATTATAGGTAAAAATGGTGTTGGTAAAACTACACTTATTAGAAAAATATATGAAGAATTAAAACAAAGAGATGATATTAAATTAGGATATATGCCTCAAATGTATGATGATATATTATCTAGTTATGAAACAGCTATTGATTATATATGCCCTAATAAAGATAAAGAATCTATTACTAAAGCAAGAATGTATTTAGGAAATATGCATTTTACTAGAGATGAAATGACAGGTAAAATTAGTGATTTAAGTAATGGTACTAAAGCAAAATTATTCTTAATAAAATTAGTACTTGATAAATGTGATGTATTATTACTAGATGAACCTACTAGAAATGTTAGTCCATTATCAAATCCAATTATAAGAAATGTTTTAAGAGAATTTAAAGGTACTATTATAAGTGTTTCACATGATAGAAAATATATAAATGAAGTAATAGATGAATTATATGAATTAACACCTAATGGGTTAATAAGGAGGTAAAATGAGAAAAAAATATAAAGTAATAACATTATGCGGATCAACTAGATTTAAAGATGAATTTATGAAAGTACAAAAAGATTTAACTTTAAAAGGATATATTGTTATATCAGTTGGATTATTTGGACATTCAGGAGATAGTGAAGTGTGGGAAAATATGGATGAAGGTACACTTACTAAAACAAAAGAAATGTTAGATGATATGCATAAAAGAAAAATAGATATGTCTGATGAAATATTTGTTATAAATGTTGGAGGATATATTGGAGAAAGTACTAAATCAGAAATAGAATATGCAAAAGAGCATGGCAAAAAAATAAGGTATTTAGAATAGTAGAAAAAACTGATTGAAATATATAAATATTTTAGTTTATAATAATTGCAAGGAGGAAAAAATATGAAAAAGAAAGTCATATTTGGATTAATACTTATTGTTATTGTATCTATATTAACTGGGTGCGGTAAAAAGGAAGAAGATAAACAAAACTTAGGTAATACTAAAGTTGGGGGATGGGATACTGTATTAACTGAAAAGTCAGCAGAAGTACCAAGTGATGCTAAAGAAGCATTTGATAAAGCTGTAACTGATTATGTTGGTATGGATTTTGAAGTAGTTGCTCTTTTAGGTAAACAAGTAGTAGCTGGAACAAATTATATGTTCTTATGTAAAGGAACTCCAGTAGTACCTAATCCAAAAACTTCTTACAAAATTGTTATAGTTTATAAGGATTTAGAAGGAAAAGCAAAAATATCTCAAGCTGTTGATTTTGACTATACTAAATATACTAATACAGATAAATCAGATTATAGCGAAGAATTATCAGGTGGTTGGAATGTTGTATTACCTTCTAAAGGTGTAGAATTAGAAAGCAAAGTACAAAATGCTTTTGAAAATGCATCAAAAAAATTACAAGGTGTAACATATTATCCAATTGCATTACTTGGAAAACAATTAGTATCAGGTACTAATTATGCAATTATTGCATATGGAAAAACAACTACATCAAAAGAAAATGGTGGAGTATATTTATTAACACTATATGAAGATTTAGATGACAATCAAAATATTATTTCATCTTCATATATAGATTTAGCTGAATTTAATCAATAAAAATCTCTATTTAGAGATTTTTTTAATACTATACAAAATAATAATAAAATGATAAAATGATAACAAGATATAAGAGGTGTTAAATATGAGAATAGTAATGAACTATCCTAGAGGAGAAGGTAATCGTTTATTTGATGGAAAGCAACATACAATAGAGCCACATAAACTATATAGAATAGGTAATACAAGTTTCTATTTAATGCAATATAGTGATATTACTGCAAATGCAGATGATTGTTTTACTATATTACAAATTACTCCAGAAAGTGTATATAAAATACCTATGTGGAATTATTCTAAACTAGAAGAATTCTTACAAAGTGTTAAACTAAAACCAACTAAACTTAGTATTCTAGGATCTAGAATATCAACTAAAAAACCAATTGATTTTGAAGATTTCTTAGAAGCTTTCGAAGGAAGAGTAAAACAACCTACTATAAAAGAACCTGATACTATACCTTCAATGAAGACACAAACTGCTGTAAGATCTATCTTACAAGTGTTTATTAGTCCTGGTAATAAGTATTATATTTTAGATACAGCTTTTCCAGCTGATACTAAAGGAAGATCAAAAGTTAATTATGATGGTTATGAATTAGTAGAAATAACTAGAGAAGAATTAGATAAATTAGAAAGATTATATGAAATTGTATATATAAGAATGGTGATCAGAGCACAACATGCTGCTAGTAGAAAAAATCCACCTAATCCACCAAAAAGACCAACTAAAGCACCATCATCAGTAGAACCTCCAAAAGGTCCAAGTTTCATTACTTCTGTTACTGTTTATAGGGGTAGAAATAATGATTATTATTTAAATGTACAAGATATAGATAGGGTATTATTTGGAAGTTTATCTGAAAGAAAACCAATTGTATTTGAAGATTTACAATTAGTTAGATTAACAGAAGAGGAGTTTAAGGTTTTAAGAACAAACTATAGTATTAAAGTTGTCTTAATAGAATTAGATATTAAAAAGAAACCAACACCAACTCCAAAACCAAAACCAGTTTCAGAACCAAAACCAGATAACAAAGAAGAAATTGTTCATAAACCTTTACCTCGTGATAATCGTACTATTAGTATTTATATAACTGAAGATAATGAATATTATTTATCAATGAGTTTAATAAGTTTACTTATAGATGCTGGTATAGATGTATTTGGTAGAGATAAGATTAAACATGATGGTAATGAATTAGTAAAAATATCTATAGAAGAATATAGAGCATTAGTATTAAATTTAAATCTAAATGTTCATCAAATACACATATCAAAAGGAAAGGAAAAGAAACCAACTCCTAAAGTTAAACCAAGTAAAGAAGGACAAGATGTAATAGCAGTTCCTGGAACAACCCCTGATGGAAAACTAATATTATATTTCTATACATGTGAAGAAACTGTTCATTTAAATGACCCAGAAGAATTACAAACTAATCCAGATGTATGTTTCTCTAATATTAGTTTATTAGGTACTAAAGTATTTAATTGTACATTACAAGAATTATTAGCTGGAGATTTTGAAAATGCTAAGAATCCTGCAATATTCGTAATGGATAATAATTTAACTGTTAAAGTAAATGCTTTAGCATTAGAACACTATATAAATAATTCTCGTGGATCATTAGGAATTTATACAAGCCATTATTATGAAATTGATAATGGTAAATACTTATTAGTAGATACAAGACATACTAGAGAATATGAATCAAATAAAAGAAGGTAGATTATAAAAATCTACTTTTTTTATGTTATAATTATTATGGTGAATATAGTGAGTAATTTATTTAATAGATTTAAAATAAAACCAAGACAATCAAATATAGAATTATTAAGAATATTATCTATTCTATTAATAATTAGTTTTCATTATGTATATAAAAGTGGATATATAGTTACAGAATTAAATACAAATACTCTTATTGTAAAAACTTTTTATTTATTTGGAGAACTAGGTGTTAATTTATTTATACTTATCACTGGATATTTTATGGTAAAGGAAAAGTTTAAAGTAAAAAAACTAATTTTATTAATTGCTGAAGTAATATTCTATTACTTAATTATAATCTTAATAGGAATAAAATGTGGAGTAATATTTGTGCCTAATAATATAAAAGATTGGTATACTATCATATTTGGAAATATGCATGCTAGTTATTGGTTTATTATTGTATATATAATTATTTATATTTTATCACCATACTTTAATATACTAATAAATAATATGTCTAAAAAAGAATTCAAAAGACTACTAATTATTTCTTTAATTATATGGAGTATTATACCAACATTCTTAGGAGTTTTTTATAATACATCCGAAACACTTTTCTATTATTCAAGACTTATATGGTTAATAATTATATACTTTGTAGGGGCTTATATAAGATTATATGATTTTGAAATATTAGATAATAAAATAAAGAAATTATTATGTGCTTGTTTATCATTTTTAATTATGTTTTTTACTATAATATTTATTTATAATAATTTAGACTTCTTTTCTAAATTAGGCCTTGTTGAAATATCATATTTTTGGACACCTAATAATATATTTATGTTTTTATTAAGTATATCTATTTTTGGATTATTCTTATCAGTTAATATAAAAGAGTTAAAAATAGTAAATATATTATCAACTACAACACTAGGTATATATTTATTACATGATAATATTATTAATAGCTATATGTGGTATGAATTATTTAATACAAAACAAAATTTAGAAGGATTATATCCATTAGAACACATAATACTTGGAACAATAATTATCTTTATAGTGGGAGCATCAGTAGATATAATAAGGCAATTTATAGAAAAGCATACTTTAGATAAATTACTAGATTGTGTACTAGATAAAAAGAGGTAATAATGAAATATAAATATTTAATACTTGATTTTGGGAATGTTATAGCAACTCCATCTGGATTAGACTGGGATATTACTCCTAAGTTTTTAGAATTAGTTGATTTTGATAGTGTTGATAAAGATAAGTTCAATGAAGCTAGACTTAAACATATAGATCTATTATCTGAAGTAATGACTACTTTAGAAGAAGAATATGACATGTTTACTAGATTTTATGATGGAATACTAAGTAATATAGATTTACCTAATTATAATAAAAAAATAGCTGAAGAAATAGCTTATGATAGAACTTATAAAAATAATAAATATAAGTTATGTGAAAATATTTATGATGAGTTATCTAGATTAAAAGAAAAATATAAACTAATTATGCTTACAGACAATTGGCCTTGTATAACTAATTATTTGAAAGATAACAATTTATATGATTTTTTTGATAGAATATATATATCATCTGAATATGGAGAAGTTAAAAAAGATGGAGTATTTTTTGATTATTTAATTAATGATTATAATATTGTTCCTGGAGAAGCATTATTTATAGATGATACTGAATCTTGTTTAGATGCAGGTGCTTTAAAACAATTAGATGTAATAAAAATGGATAGATATAAAAATAATAAAGAATCTAATTATAAAGTAATAAATGACTTATTTGATATTTAACAAGGAGGATTTATGTACTTAAAAGAAGTTTTAGATAAATATAAGGATAAAAAAATAAAATTATTTGTTGATATGGATGGAGTAGTAGCAGACTATGAATTTGGTTCTGCTAAGGATTATGATAAAAAAAGACCTTTATATGATAGTATTGATAAATTAGAAAAAGTATCTAAAATGCCAAATGTAGAATTATTCATTTATTCAATAACTAGATATTCTGAAGGATATAAACAAAAACAATGGTGGTTAGATAAATATGCTCCATTCTTTAAACCTGAGAACAGAATCATAATATCTAGAGAAGAACATAATATGACTGATTCATCTATATTAAAAGCAGAATATTTGGCTAAATATGAAAGAGATGGTAGTGTTTTAATTGTAATAGACGATGATCCTGTAAATCTAAAAGATATTAGAAAATTAAATGAAGATGTTATTTTATTAAAAGATAGTGTATTAGTAGATGATACAGCTATTAAATTACAAGAAAGATTAGATAAATTAGAAAACAATAATTAAGGAGTTAATATGTCAAAAAGTCCAAGAGAAATGTATAAAGATTTTAATGAAACAGAAGCAAAATTTGCAAGATATGGAATAAGAAGTTTTAATTATAATGATATATTTAGTTTAATTTATAGAAAATTAGATAATATTCAAGATACAATTATTATTTGTTCTTATTTAAAAGAAATGAATATTCCCATGGACATTATTAAAGAAGTTTATTCTGTAGATGATGAATATATAAATAATCTACTTTCTAATACTTTACCATCAATAAGAGTTGATGCATATAAAAGACTAAGGGATGAAATACCAAATATAAAAGTATTATTTTTCCCTGATATGAAACCTAATTTAGAACCTCTGTATATTGATTTTTTAGATAGATTAGAATATATTTTTGAAGTTAGAAGAAATCAAAGAAAATTAAGAAAAGAATTATATGGAAAAGATATATTACCAAAACTAATAAATAATTCTTCATTACTTGCTATATTAAATTATTTTTCAGTAAAAGAATCAATTATACTAGCAAGTAATTTAGATTTACTAGATATAGATGAAGAAGAAATACAAAAACTATATCCACATACTGAAGAAGATTTTAAAAAGATATTTAGTAGTTCTAATATAACTTCTTTAGTAGATTTACTTTCTAAAAGAATAGAAAAATTAGCTAATATAGATGAAGAATTAAGTTATTTTGATTATGAAGGATTATTAGAATCTTGTGATGATTTATTTTATAGAATTGAAGATACTAGAGAATATTTTAATAAAGGAAACAAATCTAGAAAATAATGGTGAAATATGAAAGAAAAATGGAAATTTGGACAAGATAATGATAAATTAATTGAACTTGTACTTTCTGGTAAAAAAAGAGCAACATCTTCATTATTATTAGAAGGTGATAAACTACCTTCAATTGGAGAAGAATCAATTATATGTTATGATAATGATATTCCTGCATGCACTATCAAATTAGTAGATTATAAAGTTATGAAATATAATGAAATGACAGAAGATTTAGCAAAACTTGAAGGAGAAGGAGATTTATCTCTTAATTATTGGAAAAAAGTACATTATGATTTTTTTAAATCAGTTTATCCACAATTCAAAGAAAATGATAAAATATTATTTGAAATATTTGAAGTTATAAAAAAATAATTAGTTTCAAGGGGGGCATATGTCAAAAATATCTAAAAATATAAAAATGCTAGATATATTATCATCTGGTAAAGTTTATAGTTGTAAGAAACTATCTGAAATGTTAGAAGTTAGTCCTAGAACTATTAGACAATATAAAGATGAACTAGAAAAAGAAGGAATATATATTGAAAATATAATGGGTAACAAAGGTGGATATAGACTTTGTTCAAAAGTTGAAATCCCTTCTATTTTATTTAATAAAAATGATATAGAAATAATTGATTCTGTTATTAAAAAATTATCTAATGAAGATAGAAATAAATTACAAAATATAAAAGATAAAATTAATACTTATTGTAGATTAGTAAGTGATAAAGATAATATAAGTATTGAAGATAAAAATAAAATAGATATTTTACAAGAAGCAATTGATAATAATAAAAAAATAACTATAGAATACTATAGTAAAGGTATTAAAAAATCAAGAGAAATATTACCAATTCAAATATATGTATATGAAAATATGATTATGGTAGTTGTTCATTATTCAGATGATCCAAATGACATAAGACACTTAAATTTAAAAAGAATAGAAAAAATAATTATATAGCAAAAGTACTTCCTACATAAGCATTTATAATGTTATTAGGAGGTTTTTTTATGTTTATTATTCAAAATGAGGGAGGATATTGTATGATAGATTTTGACCATGTTGCTTTTACTGTAAAAAACTTAGAAGAATCTATTTCATTTTATACTAGTTTAGGTTATCAACTAATAAATACTTTTTATGATGAAGAATATAACTGGGCAGTATTAAAACTAAATAATCATTCTTTAGAATTATTTGAGAAAAAATTAAATATAGATGAAAATTTAGATCATATTGCTTATAATTATAAAGACTTTAATGAAATAGAAAGACTGATTAATAGACTAGGATATAAAAAAGAAGACTTAGATGTTTTTTATGGAGATTTAAATAGAGAAAGTTTTTGTATTAGAGATAAAGATGGTAAAACAATTCAATTAATAAAAAAGAGTTTATAGTAATATATTTCATTCTTTTTATGTTATAATTAAGTAGAATGGAGTTGATCCAAATGAATGAAAATAAAACTAATATAAACTGGTATCCAGGACATATGGTTAGAACTAAAAAAGATATAGTTAGACTTATGTCTATGATAGATATAGTAATTGAAGTAATAGATTCTAGAGTACCATATTCATCTAGAATACCAGAGTTAAATAAACTTACTAGAAATAAAACAAATATAATTGTATTTAATAAATATGATTTATGTGATAAGAATGAAACTAATAAGTGGATTAAGAAATATAGTAGTGTTGGTAGTATATGTATTACATGTGATGCTAAGAATTCTAATGATTATAAAAAAATAATTGATGAAGTTAAAAATATAATGTCTAACATTAATAAAAAAAGACAAATTAAAGGATTGTTACCTAAAAAAGCAAAATGTATGGTTATTGGAGTTCCTAATGTAGGTAAAAGTACTATCATAAATAAAATAGTTGGTAGAACAATAGCAGGTGTTGGTAATAAACCTGGAATTACAAAAAAACTAAGTACAATTAAAATAAATGAATATATGGATTTAGTAGATACTCCAGGAATATTATGGCCTAAGTTTGAAGATCAACAAGTAGCATTAAATTTAGCTAGTACAACAATAATAAAAGAAGAAGTAGTTAATATAGAAGATGTAGCTATTCATATACTTAGAATGCTATATAAATACTATCCAATTATATTGAGAGATGAATTTGGAATACCATATTATAAAGATGAAGAAATAGAAGAATTATTTACTCAAATATCTAAGAAAAAGAATATACCTGTTAATGGTGAAGTAGACTATGAAAAAGTAAGTTATAATATAGTAAATAGTGTTAAACAAGAAAAAATTAAGGGTATAACTTGGGATAGAATTTAGTGATAAAAAAATGCAAATTATATTCAATTTTTAGTACTTTGTCAAGTAAAAAATAGCAAAAAAAATAATTAATTTTTAAGTGAAAAAAATATTAAATTTTTTTCATTTTTTTTGTTTACAAATATAATTTTCTTTCTTATAATAAATACCCATAAAGAGACAAGGAGGCACAAATGATTAAGAGTAATTTACCTGTTATTTTATTAAAAAACCTTGTCTTATTACCATACCAAGAAGTAAGAGTAGAGATAAGAAGTGAAATAAGTAAGAAAGTTACTGAAATATCAAAACTATATCATAATAGTGAAGTGTTGGTAGTGTGCCCCTTAAATACACTTGAAGAAAATCCTGATACATCTGATTTACCAAGAATAGGTGTTGTAGGAAAGATAAAAAGTATTATAGACTTACCTAATGGAAGTATGAGAGTAATAATATCTGGGCTTGATAGAGTTAAAGTAATTAGCTATGTAAATTACTCTAATGAAGAAGAAGTTTTAGATAGTATTATTACTAATATTGAAAATACGGATAGTGAAATAGATTCAATAGCATATTCAAGAAAACTAATAAGTGAACTTGAAAATTATGTTAATAAAAATCCATTTGTAACTAATTCAATAATGTCTCAATTAAAAGGTAATATGTCTTTAGATAAAGTTACTGATTTAATTGGTAATTTTTTAGATTTATCTTTTGAAAAGAAATTAGCATTAATGTTAGATGCATCTCCTATATCAAGAAGCAAATTCTTAATAAAAGAACTTGCTATTGAAAGTGCAGTTTATGATATAGAAGGTCGTATTGAAACAGAAATTAAAACTAGTTTAGATAATGAGCAAAAAGAATATATTTTAAAAGAAAAAATAAAAGTTATTAAAAATGAACTTGGTGAAAGTGTTTCTAAAGATGAAGATGTTATTAATCTAAGAGATGAAGTTAATAATGGTAAATATCCAGCAAGAATTAAAGAGAAATTATTAAGTGAAATAGAAAGATTTGATTCTACTAGTGAAATGAGTCCTGATGCTGGAATTATAAGAAATTATATTTCATATTTATTAGATGTTCCTTGGTACAAAGAATCTAAAGATGAAACAGATTTAATTAAAATAGAAAAGAAATTGAATGCATCTCATTATGGGATGGAAGAAGCTAAAGAAAGAATAATAGAATATATTGCAGTTAAAAGTATTAGCCCAGATATTAATTCACCAATACTATGTTTAGTTGGTCCCCCTGGTGTAGGTAAAACAACACTTGCTGAATCAATAGCGGAAGCTATTAATAGAAAATTTGTAAAAATATCTTTAGGAGGAATGAGTGATAGTGCTGAGTTAGTTGGGCATAGAAGAGCATATATAGGTTCTAACCCAGGTAAAATAGTAACATCACTTATTAAATGCAAAAGTATAAATCCAGTATTCTTACTTGACGAAGTAGATAAACTAAAGAAAGATTATAAAGGTGATCCTGCTTCAACATTACTTGACATATTAGATGTTAGTCAAAACAAGAGATTTACTGATAATTATATAGATGAAGAAATAGATATAAGTAAAGTATTATTTATATTAACTGCTAATGATATAGCAAATATTCCATTAGCATTGTTAGATAGATTAGAAATAATTAATTTACAAGGTTATTCAGATAGTGAAAAAGTATATATTTGTGAAAATTATTTAATACCAAATATATTAAAGAAACATTCATTAAAAACTAATGTAATTAAATTTGAAAGTGAAGCTATTCTTAAAATAATAGAAGATTATACAGATGAATCAGGAGTTAGAGAGCTTGAAAGATGCATAAGTAAAATAGTTAGAAAAGTTATAACTGAACATATTAAAACATCTAGAAAAATAGTAAGTGTTAGAATACATGCTAGTGATATAACATATTATTTAAAGAAAGAGTTATTTGATTTTAATGAGATTAAACAAATTACTCATCCGGGGGTAGTAAGAGTAGTTGCTTGTGATAATTCAGGTGGTACAGCTCTTGATATAGAATGTTGTTCATTTAAAGGAAATGGTAACTTTACATTTACTGGTTCTTTAGGAGATATTACAAAAGAGAGTATAGAAGTTGCTATTAGTTTTATTAAAAGTAATGCATCATATTTTAAAATAAATGAAGATTTCTTTTTAGAAAATGATATTCATATACATTTTACAGAAGGAGGAGTAGCAAAAGATGGACCTTCTGCTGGTAGTGCAATTACTACAGCAATATTATCTTTAATTAAAAATAAAATTATTTCTAATGAAATATCAATGACAGGAGAAATAACATTAAAAGGAGATATATTAAAAGTAGGTGGAGTTAAAGAAAAATCTATTGCTGCCAAAAGATTTGGTATAAATAAATTATTCTTACCATATGAGAATATTAGTGATGTAGAATGGTTAGAAAGTGATCTTAAAAATAATATCAATTTTATACCAGTAAAAACATACTTTGATATTTATAATCAATTATTTAAATAAATAAAAGTCTAATATAGACTTTTATTTTATTTTGTAATAAAATATATAATAGGTGGAAGAATGAAAAATAAAAAAGGATTTGTTTTTTTGGAAAGTGTAATAGTACTAGTAGTTGTAGCTCTTGCCTTAACAGGTTTTTTAACAACTTATACTTTATTATCTAATAGAAACAAAAGAAGAGAGTACTATGACAAAACATCTGATAAGTATTTATTGTATGCAATAAGTTCTATGGGAACAGATGGGAAAAATAATTACACTACATGTTCACCAGCAAATTCTGTTTCAATGTATAGAGGAAATATGGGTAACTGTTTAACTAAATTTTTTGCAAATGAAACAGTTGCCACTGATATGCTTGATTCAACAAGCTTAGTATATTTATATTATATAGAAGATATTGAAGTCGCTTTAAGCGGTAATAATAAGCCAACAGAAAAGTATGATAATGGTGCTATTGAATATATGAAAACACTTCCTATTAATAAATTTAATTATTTAATAGGAGTATTTAGAAGAAGCGATAGGTTTTATTATGCATCTATCAATTTAAATAAAACTACTAATAAATTCTCAAGTGCAAATAATAGTTTAGCTTCATTAGAAATTAGTGGTATACCAAAATATAATAATCCAACAGAATTTATTACTGTTGAGGTAGAAACAGATACAGTAACACTTAAATTTGTACCTGCAAATGAAGATTCAATAGTAAAAGTTAAAAATGGTACATCCGAAGTTAATCCTACAAATAATAATAGTGAATATACAATAACTAATGTATCAGCAGGAAGCGACATTACAATTACTTTAGTACCACCAAATCAAGATAATACAAAGATTAAAGAATATAGAATAATAATAAATAGAAAACAAGAGTAAGAACAACCAGAACCATAAAAAGAATAAGGAGTTAAATATGAAGAATAGAAAAGGTTTTATTTCAATGACTTTAGTATATAGTTTCTTAACACTATTCTTGTTTATTATGGCCGGAATTATGGCAGCTCAAACTGAAAAAACAGACTTTATTAATTATGTAAATGGAAAAGTAGATGAAGACTTATTAAGTTTTAAAGATAAAAGTTCTACACTAATACAAAGAATGATAGATGATAACTTTGTAACTGATGGAACAAGATTTATAATTGGTGATATTGCCAACAGTAGTGTTGGCAATGGAAATGGATTATACTTCTTAGATGATCCGGCTATAACTGATGAAAATGCTGATGGAAGCAGTAGTAGAATCTATTTTTATAGAGGTACTGTTCTAAATAATTATGTAAGAATCAGTATTAATAATGTAGAAAATGCTAATTACTGTTTTAGAATAATTAGAACTAATGAATCAGGCAGTATTAGAATGATGTATATTGGACTTGCCAGTAACGATGGTAGATGTACATCAGCTTCAGGAACAGGCAATTTCCAAATATTTCAAAGAAAAAATGGTGATAATGCTTTTGTAGGATATATGAATGGAAAAGCAGAGACTGAATTAAAAGATCCAAGACTTTCAAATATATTTAAAAATAGATTAACTGGTTTAGCTGAATCAGAAAAATACTCACAATATTTAGATACACATTATTTTTATGAAAGAGATTTGGAGCCTAGTAATTCAACTGAACCTGGTTTAGCTTCAACTGACTCTGGTTTAGCATATTTTGGAATGAATGGCAAAACAGTTGAATATCATGAGAGAGAAAGTGCTATTAAAAAAGAAGTTGTAGATCCATGGTATGAAGATAATTTATTAAGAATTTCATTCTTATTTGAAGATGCTATATATTGTGCTGATAGATCTGTTGCAGATGAAGCATCTACTGGTTATAATACAAAAGCTACAGACTATAATAATAGACTATTTAATGGAAACCCTGTTTATTCTTATAAGTGCGGAACTGCAGAAAGAAGTGCTGATAGATTAAGCCTATCTTATCAAAATGGTGGAAATAATACTAATTATAATTCATTAAGATATCCAATTGGATTACCAACAGTAATTGATCTTATATATGCTGGTGCTAATGCATCACAACCTAATGAAAGTTTCTTTATGCGTACAGGCAAACCATATTGGACTATGAGTCCTCATAGTTTTAATGGAACTGCTAAAGAAATAATAGTTAATAACGATGGTCAATTAAAAGAATCAGATGTATCTGCACGACATTGGGTATATCCAGTTGTTTCTATTAAAGCGGATACAATAGTATCAGATGGTAGTGGTACTTCTAATGCACCTTATATAATAGATGTTCAATCAAACTAAAAAATAGTTTAAATAAACTATTTTTTATATGGTATAATTGATTTATGAAAAAGATAAAGAAAGTATTTAATTATGTAATTAATGATATTAAAACAAATTATATATTTTATATAATTTTATTTGTTATATTCTTTATTAGTGTAGTTAGATTGGATTATTATATATTTTCTCCTGGAAGTTTAACTCCTTTGGAGGATAGAATTATTATAGATAATTCATATAAAGAAGAGGGAAGTTTTAATTTAACTTATGTTGCTTCTAGAGATGGTACTATTTTAAATTTACTTATGTCATTTATTATACCTAATTGGGATATAGTTGATTCTAGTGAATTAAGAGCTGATGGTGAAAGTAGTAAGAATGCTACTAAAAGGGGACAAATATCTCTTGAACAAACAAGTTATGATGCAATAATAGCTGCTTTTGATGCAGCAGGTAAAGAATATGAAATTAAATCTTTAGATTTAGTAGTATCTTATATATATGATATAGCTGAAACTAATTTAAAAGTAGGGGATATAGTTAAAAAGATAAATGATGTAGAAGTAACTGATATAATTAGTTTGCATGATGAAATAGATAAAAATAAAGCTAATGATGAAATAAAAGTTACTATTGAAAGAGATGGTAAAACTAAAGAGTGCAAAGCTATACTTAAAGAAACTAATGGGCAAACAGTTATAGGAGTACTAATATCTACATTAAAAGAAGTAGAAACAGATCCTAAAGTAGAATATATATTTAAGAAAACTGAAAGTGGTTCTTCAAGAGGACTGATGTGTGCATTAGAAATATATAATAAAATTACTGAGTTTGATTTAACAAAGGGAAGAGTAATAGCAGGTACAGGTGTTATATATGAAGATGGTAGTATTGGAGAAATAGATGGTATTAAATATAAATTAGCAGGTGCAGTTAAAAAGAAAGCAGATATATTCATAGTACCTGAAAAGAATTATGAAGAAGCTTCAAAATTAGTTAAAGATAAAGGTTATGATATTGTACTAATTAAAGCAACTAATCTTAAAGATGTAATAGAAGAATTAAAAAAATAAAGTGTTTTAATTCTTTTTTTCGTATTATATAATATGAAGAATATTAAAATAAAAGATATACCTATTAGTGATAGGCCAAGAGAAAGACTTATCAAATATGGGGTTAATAATTTATCAAATGAAGAATTAATATCAATAATATTAAAAAGTGGATGTAGAGATTATAATGTTAAAGAATTATCTGAATTAGTATTAAAAGAATTAAATGGAATTAATGGACTTAAGAATATAAGTATTAATAAATTAAGTAATATTAAAGGAATAGGTATTGTTAAATCAATAGAGTTATTAGCGGCAATTGAACTTGGTAAAAGAGTTTATTATGAAAAAGAAAAAACTAATATTAAACTTAATAATACTACTAAAATATATGAATATTTTAAAGATATATTTTTGGGTGAAAAACAAGAGAATTTTTATGCAATATATCTTAATACTAAATCTATGTTAATAACATATAAATTGTTATTTAAAGGCACTATTAATATGTCTTGTGTTCATCCCAGGGAAGTATTTAAATATGCTGTTATGGAAAGTGCATATTCTATAATTATTATGCATAATCATCCTAGTAATGATACTACTCCCAGTGTTCAAGATGAAGAAGTAACATATTCGCTAATGGAACTTGGTAAAACTATGGGTATTCCTGTGGTAGATCATATTATATTTGGAAGTGATAATTATTATAGTTTTTATGAACATATGCATAATTAATTTGATATATAAGTGTTTTTTGATATAAATTGTTTGACAGATATAGGCAAATATGCTAAAATACTGATGTTTGTAGAAATCTTTCTCTACAACCGCATTGAATAGGTTATTAAAAAGTAGTAATACTACCTTAAGAGCGAGTCTTATTGAAGGAGGAATAAAATGAAAGCAATATTTGTAACAGGCGGAAAACAATATATGGTTGAAGAAGGCCAAGAAATATAT
>JAEEGL011773274.1_pt1 | contig 43200 bp, 68 predicted proteins | sample 9134231 | NCBI WGS metagenome assembly JAEEGL01 (sample SAMN16246548, study PRJNA631951) | gut metagenome | biome: gut microbiome; feature: rumen; material: fiber-attached | host: Bos | place: Iran: Karaj | collected 2018-10
CCCAGAAGGTTCAGCAAGATCCCCGTCCGTTCTTTATCCGACGCTCCAAGGAATCTGGGCAGGTCCAGGGCCAGGGCTTCGATGAAGCCGTTGAGAAGCTGCTGGCCGCTCCGCCGTCCGCTCTCGTCGGTGACGGTGAGGTTGCTTTTGGGTCCCTTGCGAGTGACCGTCAAGCCATTACTGAGCTGTACCCGCAGCATCGGGTCCAGGACGCTGCCGTCCCTCTTTGCGGAATCCGGACGAAATTTCTCGCCGCCCAGCGCCCAGGCGATGGCATCCAGGACGGAGGTTTTTCCCGCGCCGTTCCTGCCGCCGATCACCGTAAGCCCGGTGGGTGACGGCTCCAGAGCCACGGCCTTGACCTTCTTCACGTTCTCCAGCTCCAGGCTGGTGATATGTACCCCTTGCATTTCCGGCCTCCTTGTGGTAATATTGTCCATATCAGATATAAACATTGTGCTACTCCTGCTGGGGCCGTCATGTTGGCGCATGGCGGCCCCGGTGTTTTTACAGCATGATGGTGACGTTGCAGTCCTTGAGTTGTGCTTCGAGATAAGCCTTGATCGTGTTTCGGGCGGCCAGCTTCCACATACCGCCGTCGGCTTCGATGAAAGCAATGCCGCGTTCCCGGATGCGGATCAGGAACAGACCCTCCGGCTGCTCGACTTCCAGAAACGTCCGATACGGCCGAAGTTTTACGATGGGCTTAATGGTGACGTTCTCGGCCAGGGACGCGCCTTTGGTCATGACCATCGTAGACGCGATGCCGTTGTCACTGTAGGTGACCTTTGCCCCGGTGGTGATCTGGCTCAGAAGCCTCAGGACGTACTCCTTGTCACCGCCGTCCTGGAACCGGGTGAGCAGCGCCACCGTGGCTTCGTCGAAACCCATCTCCATCTTCGGCTCCCAGCCGGGAATGTCGCTCGCGGCCGCATGATACAGACGCTTGCGGGTAAAACGGTTCTTCGGCTCCAGGTCGCCGAAAACATTTACCACCCCATACCCAGCGACGCAGACGAACAGGTGAGGAAGCTGCCCGTCATTTGCGCGGATCAGGTTCACCACGGCATCCAGACTGTTGACGTTCAGGGTTTCCGGACCGTCGATCTCGGGCCGGATTTCCCGGATATCGTCCTTGCCGATGGCGTAGTTATGGCCGTCGATCTGCACGATCTCCGGGCCGGTCATAGCTTCGATCTTCTCAATGGCTTCTTTGATCACGATGTATCCTCCTTATTTCGCAATTCTCAGGATCGGGGCCGGTTCCTGTTCTCCGTCCTCAAAGCTGGCCTGCCCGGGGATCTGCGGCGTCATTTCCACGACACCGAATTCTCCGTAGCTGTTCTGGCTGGCGTACAGGGCCGTCCTCACGGGTACGGTCGGGGCCAGGGTGCTCTTTGCGGTCACGTTGACCGCGATGGTGCTGCGCTCATCGTCCGGGACAAACTCGATGGTCAGGGCGATCTTCCTCTTCTCCGTGGGCTTGGTGTTGGGGTCCAGGATGTTATGCATCACCCGTCCCATTTCGTAGTCCACGCGCTCGGTGATCGCGCCGCGGGCCATTTCCAGAATGCTTTTCTCCATGGGATTCTCCTCCTTTCCTTTGGTCTTTTTGCCTTTCGGCTGGTTCCGGCACCAGGGCTTGAACCTGGGACCTGGCGATTATAGATCGCCCGCTCTGCCGACTGAGCTATACCGGATTATGAGGGCATGGACGCTCGGGATCCTCACCGGGCGGACATCGGGCTTCGCTTGCGTCTTCACTCGATGCAGGCCCTCCATGCCCGTGGCCTTCTCAAAAGGAGGTCTACGCATGGGACCCCTCCGGCTCCCCAACCTTCGGGGTCATGTTGAAGTGTTCATTCCCATCTGTAAAATTGTTCTCCGTAGATTTCATTCACCATCCGGAATACCTCTCCCAGGCCGAGACCTTTCTTGGAGGGCACCCAGATTTTTTTCGGGTTCCAGTTCTCCCACTCGCCGTCGAACCTCGGCGCCGCTGGGTCGTAGGCGGGATTGTCCACCCACTGCCCACCGCCGATGCTGTATTCATACTGCCGCGGGTGCGTCTTTGCGAGGCGCAAAAATCGGGTCTCGCCTTTCTCAAGGTGGGCGCCGAAGGCGCAGTACACGCACCCGGTACGCTGGCAGCCGGTGCAACGGAGGTTCCCAGGCTCTCCGACGATCTCTCCGTAAACGCTGGCGATCTCGATGCCGTAATCGCGGAGGTATTGCAGAACGTCCTGCTCGGTCCAGAAGGACAATGGCTGCGAACTCGCCTTGCGGCCTTCAAAAGAGTTGCAGCCGTGCCTGATCCACGCTTGCCGGCGGCGCATAAGGGATTCCTGCGCAAGGCTCCCAATGATGGGCTTCCGTTTGGTTCTGGTGTAGTATTTGTGCGTCGGCCCCTTTTTCATCTTGTCGCAGCAGTAATGCGAGATCATGACCGGAAGGTCTCTGGCCAGCGGGAGCCACTTTTTCTTGCTATATCGGCTACGGTCTTCGGTTACTGTCCCGGAAAGCTCCCGGCGTTTGCGGAAAGTCTCAGCTCCGAGGAGCTCTCCGCGCTTTTGAAAGGTGGTCCCCGTCCGATCCACCAAGCGCCGTGCGTAGTGGCAGGCCTCGGAGACCTCTTTGCTGATCAGCGGGTAGCCGTAGGTGCTGAGGACCTCGGAGAACGGCATATCCGGGTAAACGATGTCCACATTGGCAAAGGTTTTCACGAACTTCTGGATTTCAGGGTATTCGAGGCCGGTGTTGGAAAACACCGCCGGAAGGTCGGGGTAGATCTGGCGGGCCAGGTGGAGCAGGGCTGTTGAATCCTTCCCGCCGCTGAAGCTCACACACACTTGCCCGTTAAAGTGCTGATACCATTCGATGATCCGCGTCTGCGTGATCTGGATCTTCCGGTTCAGCGGGAGGGCCTGCAGCTCTTTCAAGCGCTGAGCGTCGTGCACACCGTTCATTCTTTCTCCTTCAGCCTGAAAGGCATCGCCAGCAGGAACGCGATATTGCATGCTGCATGTTCGATATGCATCAGGCCGCTCTCCGGGTCCACCGCATAGGGGTCCGTCCAGGCCCGCAGGATGTGCCGCAGCAGGGCCTCGTGGTAGCGTTCCGGCTCCACGGTCCGCCAGTTGTCCGGGTCGTGGTATTTGGCGTTGCCGTACTCTCTCACCCGCATGACGGCTTCGATGATCTCCACCGGGACGTAAGACGGGTGGGGCTTGCCGGTGTCAGCCTTGGCGGTGTTCGGTGCTTCATCGGCGGGCAGACATTTTTCCAGGGCCTCTGCGGCAGCCGTAAACAGCTCGGTGGCGCAGTCCTCGACCTCATACAAAGGGCACTTCGTCCGGCAGTCCTCGATGTCTTTGTTTTTTGCGCACAGGCGCAGGAGCCTCGCCGCGTCCTTGGGTTCGATTATCATGGCCAATACCTCGTTTCTTCTGTCCGGAGCCATTCGTTCCGGAAGGTCTGGTGTTTGCCGTCGCCGCTGCACCAGAAGAAGCCCTCCGGCAGCGGCCCGGCTTCGCCGTTGTGGTCTGCGATCAGGATCTCCCGTGCCATGTCGTGGAACGGCTCCTCCGGGTTGTTCGGGCTGTAGCCTTGCCACTGGTTCGGTTGAAGCACTACGCCCTCGATGGTGTTCGGGAAGTCCGGGCTGCGCTTACGGAGGACGATGCACCAGCCGGTCCCCAGCTGTTCCTCCTCCGGGCAGCCTCGCGTCTCGCCCCATATCGTCCGGGAGACCAGGGCCACGTCGGCGGGGGCGGGCTCCCAGGGCGGCAGCACCGGCGCGAGGGACAGGTTGCACAGCAGGGCCATGACGGCGAGGACGTGCATCACAGGCGCGGGGATCATACCCGAATCACGCCCCCCTTCCACAGCAGGGCAGCTCCTGCGGCCTCACAGAACGCCGCCAGGGCCACTCCTTTGCCGAAGGGCATCCAGCCCATCTCCGTGCCGCCGACGAGCAGGATCATGGCCAGCAGGGCCAGGGCGCCCAGGATGCGGCAGGCGGTTCGTTTCTTTTTCATCGTTCGCTCCTTTCCGCGTTGCGGATCGCGTCGAAGATGGCGCTGACGTCCTCGGTCACGCGGAAGGTCGCCAACTCGGTGTTGATCCGCGTGAGGCCGGTGCCGGTCTGCGGCTCCAGGCTCATGATGTAGTCCACGTTCACCCATAAGGGCTTCGGCTCTGGTAAAGTAGCCTGGTGCAAAAGGATGAACCGTCTCATTGTTTCACCGCCTCTCTGTCGGCCAGGCTGGGCTCCGGAGGGTCGCTCCTCCGCTCTACCTTCACGCTGCCGGGTACGACCTCCAGGCCCTCCCGCGCCGCGATCAGGGCTGCCCAGGTCTCCGCAAAGCGCTGAAGGTTGGGCCTCCCGTGAAATACGACTTCCATTTTCATTCCTCCTTGCCCGGTTCCCGGGTTAGATTGCCCGGTTCCCGGGTCAGATCTTCAACAGTAACCCCCAGGGCGTCGGCAATTCGCATTGCAGTCCCCATGGTGCAAGACTTCCCATTTTTAACGGCACTGACGGTAGCTGGCGAAAGGCCGGATTCCGTTGCGATCTGACCGCTAGTGAGATCAGCCCTGGTCGCGGCGACGGCGAAAGCCACTCGGTCGATTCTAACTGACACCACTATCACCTCCTTGCGTTTCAATTTGAAACTATATTAGCGTTTCATTTCGTAACTGTCAATAGTTTTTTAGAGATTCGCGTTGAAACTTTTCGAGGAGTGTGTTATTATCCCGCTTGGAGGTGTTTAAAGGTGAGTACGATGGGAGAAAAAATCCAGGCCGCTCGAAAAAAAGCTGGATTAACCCAGAAAGGTCTTGCATCGATCGTTGGAACCGCTTCCGTAACCATTAGGCAGTACGAGGCAAACAACCGAGAACCCAGCCTTGCCATGCTGGGGAAGATTGCAAAGGCCCTTGGGACAACCGTATATGAGATGATCGGCCCTGATTGGAGCGGGATGGATGTGAGCGACGCCTGGGTGCCGATCCCGGAAGACGCAAAAAACCCCGCCCCCACGAATGGGAGCGGGACCAAGATCAATCCGCGGTATTTTGAATTGTCGGAGGAGGCTCGGTCGGTGGTTGATGCGATGATCGATCAGCTTTCCAAAGCTGGTCAATCAGAAGATTAACGGCCTGCCGGTCTTTCTCGGATAGAGCGTAGTAGTTCTCCAGGCTATCCATCACATTCCCTCCTTTGGCACGATCATACCACGTCAAGAACGCGCTTTCTGTCGGATGGCAGCGTCTTCTGAAAATCCTTCAGCGCGGCCAGGGCGTCGAAGAAGCCGAAGGTGTATTGGATATCTCGGCCAGAGCCGTATTCCACATAATATTCTTCCAGCGCTTTGATTGCGGCTTCAATGAGAGCTTTACCATTCACCAAGTTACCCACCTCGTTAATATGATTTTAGAGTAATAAAAGCGGGAGCGGTTCCGAGCCGCCAAGCCATCGCCGCTCCCACCCGCCGGGGTTGGTTACAAGGTAGCACGCTTTAATGCGCTACTCAACTATTCAAAACTAACCGGAGGCGACCAAAAATGAACACAAAATCCGCCACTTTTAATCAGGACGGTGACAAAATGGAACTTACGAGTATTCAGGAAATAGTAGTGTCGCTCAAAAAAGTCAAAGGCGACATGACAATCACGGACATTCAGAAGAAGGTCCTGGCCGTGACCGGCATCGAGATCGCGACGACCACTCTGCGCCGGGTGTACCGGGACGGGTCGGAGGACAAGGACTCCTTCAATTACGACAAGACCCTGAAACCCTTGGCCCAGACGTTCCTACTCACAACCGATCCGGGAGACAGCGCTGAGGCACAGGAAAGAATCGCAGGCTTGGAGGCCGTGTTCAGGCTGAAGAACGAAAAGATAGAGGAGCTGCAGTGCCAGATCACCGAGCTCAAGGCTGCGCACGAAGCCCGCTGCCGGGAGTACGACACCCGCATGGCATTTCTCCGGGACCAGATTGAGCTGAAGGACCAGCGGATGGACCGGAAGGACAAGATCATCGAGAAGCTCATGGATAAGGTGCTGGGATGAAGGTTGCACTCTATGCCCGCGTGAGTACAGAGGAGCAGGCCAAGCACGGGCTCAGCATCGACACGCAGCTGGATAATCTTCGCGCTTGGGCAGAGGCACAGGGCCACACCGTCGTGGACGAATATGTGGACGCTGGTGTTTCTGCCAGAAAGAATCCGGCGAAGCGCCCGGAGCTGCAAAGGCTCCTTGGAGATCTGGACAAGGTCGAGCTGATTGCTTTCACAAAGCTGGACCGGTGGACGCGCAACATCAAGGGCTATTACGATGTGCAGGCTATCCTCGACGAACACAAGGTTGCGTGGGCCGCCATACAGGAGGACTATGAGACCGTCACGGCGGCAGGACGGTTTCGGGTGAACATCATGCTCTCCGTCGCCGAGAACGAAGCCGACCGAACCAGCGAGCGCATCAAGGATGTGCTGGACCGCAAGATATCGAGGGGAGAATATATCGGGAACCGGGTGCCTTACGGCTACTCCGTGGAGGGTAAGCATCTGGTTCCCAACGATAAAGCTGATGACGTCCGGGCCGCTTATGAGCTCTACCGGCATACCGGCAGCATCTACCAGGTCAAAAACTTCCTGCATGACCGCGGGCATAAGATCGTCTATGTCACCGTCTGCCGCATCCTCCGCAATCCTATGTACGCCGGCAGATACCGGGGCAACCACAATTACTGCGAACCGATCATCCAGCCGGAGCTATTTGACGAGGTGCAGACTATGCTGGAAAAGCGCTCCTACCGGCAGAACAAATCCAAGCGCGTCTACCTGTTCAGCGGTCTGATCCGCTGCGCCTACTGTGGCAAGACGCAGGTTGGCGCTTGGTCCGGACAAACGAAAGAGACGTACCGTTACCGCTGCAACTACCATTACCTCAATGGGCGCTGTCCTAACGCAATCCAGTTGAAGGAATCCGTCATGGAGACCTTCCTGCTGGATAACGTCGCCTCGGAGCTGAAGAAGCTGTCCGTGGATCTGGAATCTCCGAAAATGAAAAAGCGCGGCCCGGATAAGGCCGCGATCATGGCAAAGGTTGAGCGCCTCCAGGAACTGTATGTGGACGGCATGATCGACCGGGAGAAGTTCCGCGCCGATCGGGAGAAACTGCTGGCCCAAATCCAGGAGGAGCCTCCAAAGAAGGACCTCTCCGCGGCTCTCCAGATCGTCCTTGCCGAAGATTTCCGAGAACGGTATAATGAGCTTTCTCGTGAGGACAAGCGAACTCTCTGGCGCGGTGTGGTTGACCACATCATCGCTGACGACCTCGGCCACATCGAGGTTTATTTTTACCCGTAACTCCTACTATTTTATCGTTGCCCCATGTCAGCGTTAATTTAGTAGAAGCTGAAAGCGCGGGGTCGGCGCCCCGCGCTTTGTCTGTGCCGTTTCAGGCTTGCTCGATGTCCAAGTTGTACTCGCCGCCGGTCTCGATGCGGTAGAGATCGCAAAGGGCGTCCAGCTTCTCCTGCCAGGGGTTCGGGTCGTTTGAGCCGATCTGCTTCAGCGTCTCGGCGGCTTCCATGTACCGCTGCTCTACGAACTGGAACGCGCAGCAGATGAGTTCCAGGTGCGTGATTCGGGACTTTAGTGTTGCGGTTGCCATCGTCTGTCTCCTTTCAGCCGGCCGCCACAAGCGTGTGGTGGTAGTTGTCCTCGTCGATGTAGGTGAGCGTGTCGCCGTCCTGCCTGGCCCGCTCCGCAGCCTCCTCCAGGCTGTCAGCGTAGGCCACCGTCCATCCAACGTACCCGTGCTCATAAATGCGGTAGGCGTTCATGTGGGGGATGAACTCGATGTAGAGGTTGTGCATGTTCGGTCCTTTCTGCCCTCGTAACCTCCGGGGCGGGAATCGTTTTATCTCTCAACTACTTTGATAAGTTCTTTCCCAAGATAGATTTTGCAGTATTGGATGTAGCCTTCGGTGTTCGGGTTTGTATTGTACGACATTCTCTCTCGTGCGGCTTCTTCGGCGGCTTCAACCGTCGGCCAAGTCCTGGTGTAGCCTCTTGCATCCCAGATTGAAGAACTGTGCCCTTTCCACTTTCCATTTCTCATGCAGTAGTTCGTTGTTTTCCTCACGCTGTACCCTTTTGCCATTACCTTTTCCTACTCCCTTCTGCCGGTAGCCCCGGCCTTGTTTTCAAGTCAATACTACCATGTATGCGTGCATATATCAACTGTCGGAACCGACAAATATATACACGCATATTTGGTCACGTTGTATATACACTTATATATCGCCGCGTGGTATAATTGTCGGCAGGAGGTGATTTGATGGCCGCCAGGACAGAAGCCCAAATCCGGGCACAGAAGAAGTACATGAAGGGCGTGGCCACGATCCAAATACGCACCGACGCGGAGAAACGGGACCGGATCAACGCCTTTGCAGCCCGCCGGGGCCAGAGCGTAAACGAGCTGATCAACCAGCTTCTCGACGAGGCGATGGCAAAAGAGGACACCAGGCAATAACCTGGTGTCCCCTCTTTCATTCGTCCCGGAGCTTCCGGAGGATTCCGGCATAGAGCCGGGGCAGCATGACCCTGATCGCGTCCATAGCCTCGTCCACCACAGCCAGGACGTCGTTTACGTCCATGCCCTGGATCGCCTCGGAGAACTCGCTGCCGCTGTCGTACATCGGTGGTTCTTCGGCCGGTTCCCCAGGCGGAGGAGCGTAGGAGTAGTCCGGAGCGCGGGCGCTTGGCCCGTACAGGTGGTCTTGGATGGTGTAGAAGGCCGCGAGCATCATGCAGGTGTCTCGGTCAGGGTTCCGCTGGCCCTGGCACTCCGCTATGGCTTCGGCAAGGGCCTGTTCTGTGATCATAGGCCCGTCCCTCCGTCACATGGATTCCATCTTGTCGGCCAGCCGGCGGATTTCCTCCCGGCTTTTTTCGTCCGGGGCGTCCTCCATCAGCTCGCGCAGCTTGTCGGCCATACCGTCGCGGGAATAGCGGCCCATGCTGTCGCGCCTGGCGCCGCGGCCGCGGGCGTAGCTGTTGCCGCGATAGCTGCGGCCGCCGCGGTAGGTCATGCCGGTGTTGTAATAGCGGCCGTCGTTCTCGGAGTAGCCCTCGTCCTCGTAGACCTCGATGATCTTGTCGAGGTTCTTCACGGCGTGGGCCAGCGTGTCCACCATCTCAAGGCTCTCGGCGCTGAGGTCACGTTTCTTCCCGTACTCCTTCAGCTCGTCGCAGAGCTTTTCCTTCAGCTCATACAGTTCGTGCATCGGTTCTCCTCCTTCCCGTTAGGCTGTGCGGTTAATCCGCAGGACGCCGTTCAGCACCGTGATTACGGGTGCGGGGTCCACGTCCGGATCTGCCGCAACGCTCCGCAGGGATACCGTCAGGCAGCAGCCCTGCGGGACGTCCACGGTGGCGAGGCAGGTGACGTTCCCCGCTTCCTCCACCGCGGCCGGCGTGTAGATGCCCACGCTGGACGGCAGGGTTTCGCCGTTCTCCGCGATCGCCAGGGCGATGGGACCGGGCGTCCCGCCCTCCGGGATCTCGATGTTCCCAGCGAAGGTGATGTCGTACCGCGCGAAGCACTTGTCCCGCGGGCCGCGCAGAGTAAAAATCCCGAAGCCATTGTCGTGCAGGACGTAGCCCGCCCGACAAGGGATAGATGCATTGAACCGGACCGGCTGATTCAGGATAACCGCCTGATCGGTCAGCACAAGATACTCCGCCATGTCAGCCCTCCTTACGCGGCGCCGCAGCCGCAGCCATTATAGCCGTTGCCGCAGGTGAAGATAGGCGTGCGGCCATAGACGGGGGTGCTGGGCACGGGGCAGTTGGACAGCCGGTTGTACAGGGCGTCCACTTCGGCGGTCTGGCCGGCGAGGATCTGCGCGGTCTGCGCGGTCTGGCTCTCCCGCATGGTGGCCATGTTCACGGCGTTCTGCAGGCTGAGGTTTTCACGCTGCGCGGCGGCGAGCTGGGACTTCACGCCCTCCAGCTCCAAGGCGCACAGCTTGTCGATCACGGTCTGGGTCTGGGCCTGGGTAGCGGCCAGGATGTCGCGGATGCCGTCGGACAGGGCGGCACGATCCGCGCAGTTCTCCGTGGCGACGGTGTACTTCAGGTCGGAGATCCCAGTCTGGACGCCAAAGAGCTGCTGCACGTTTGCCATAGCGCGGCTGTTCGCAGCGATCTCAGCGGAATTGAAGCCGCTGTTCAGGGCGTTCACGATGCCGTTGCCGGTCTGGCAGATGTTCTGGTTCACGCCGGCGATGCCGAGCTGCACGTCGCCGAATCCGGCGGTCACGCTGTTCTGCAGAGCACCGATAGAGGTCTGGAGCTGCTGATCCCGGAAGCCGTCGGAGATGTGCTGGCTGTTGTTCAGCCAGGGGTACAGGCCGAAGCCGTCCACCATGCCGGCGCCCATCATAGCGCCGCCCATGCCACCAAAGCCGCCGAAGCCCCAGCCGCCGCCGAAAGCCAGCAGCAGGAGAAGAATCCACCAGCCGTCGCCTCCGAGGCCGTTGCCGAAGCCGCCGCCCCCATAAGCAGGGGCCACGGGCATGTAGAAGCCGGAGCCGGTGTTGCTGTCAGTAAGTGCCATGTTTGATTGTTCCTTTCAAAAATATTTATCGACCCGCCTCCTATGCGCACTCGGCGGCAGATAGATATCTTTGTAAGGTTGTTGCAAGGTTCTAAAAGGCTACCTTGCGCGGCCTCCCGTGAACTGCTGCATCATCTGCATTGCACGGGTCAAACGAGACTGCGGCACCTGGCCGCTGTTGATTAAATGATTGACGATCTGCTGCGGATCATCCATCCCCTCCGGGACGCTCAACCCCGCACCTTTCAGCGTGGCGCCGGGGTCCTGCCGGAGCTGCTGCATGAGCTTGGCGGGGTCGCGCTGCTGGGCCTGTGGCGCCCTGGGGGCCGCTCCTGCGGGTTGGAGCTTGTCGAATATACTCATACTGCCGCCTCCGCTGTGGTCTCACCTGTGGCCACCTGGAGGGCCGCCAGACGCTTGTCCAGGGCCTCCCAGGTCACGTATGCCCCAGGATCAAACTGCGGCGCAGGGGGCGCAGGAGGCCGCTTGTCGTAGATCGTGAAAGAGCTCTGGCCGTTCATCTCGACGGACTTGAACGCCACAAAGGAATCATCCTTCGCCACGAACTCCACCGTCGCACCGACGGACACGGGAAAGTCCACGGCGATCTGCTCGCTGTCCACCGGTATTACTTCGACCACCCGCGCCGCCGGAGGCTGCGCCTGGACGGCCTGCGGGTAAGCCGCATATTGCTGGACCACGGGCTGGTATGTCTGCGGATAGTAGAGTGCCGGATTGTATGCCATTTTTACGCCTCCCCTTCGTGCCAGAAGTACTGCGGGATCTGTCCGCCGGAATCCCAGGTGTCGTACCAATCGCCGTCCACGACGGTCACCACATGCCCGCCCAAGGCCAGCACGTAGATGCCCTCTGGGTGGTCCTGTGCGAACGCTGCGACCGTGTAGCAGTCCGGGCAGGTATTCGGTACGGCCGAGCGGTAAAAGCCCGCCTGGCGCAGCACAGCGCCCCACACGCTGTCGGACGAGGGCATGTCGCCCATCGCGTACCCGGCCGCGGCGATCTTGATGAACGCCGTTTCCCAATCGACGCCCAGGGCACGGGCCACCGCCCGCACGGCACAGTCGCCGACACGGCGCCCCGTAGGGTTAGGGTTCCACTCCCGGAATGCCACCGGCAGCACCTCACTTTCTGGTAAAAGGGTAACAAAAAATAGGCCCGCTCACCATATCGTGAGCGGGCCATTATCGTACCACTTTCATACCATTTTCTTCTGACTAGGTTTTCTTCATGCCGTCACCACCTCTCCGTGTCGATCATAAGCAGGAGCGGATCACCGCGACCGCGGACGATCCGCCCGATCTGGTTTGCGGACATGTCAAACGCCTCGGCTATTTCTTCATAGGTGCAGCCGTCCAGGAAGTAACTCCGCAGGATGCCCCGGTCGCGCCGGGCCTTCTTCCCGACCACATACTCCGAAATCAGCCGGTCCATTTCGGCGTAGGAGTACGACGGCCGGCGCTTCATTTGAGCCGCCTGTTCCGCAGCGCCCTCCACCCGCTGGTGCCGGCAAAAAGCACGATCAGCGAAAAGCACAGAAGCTGCAGGCGCCTATTCATCCGGTCCATCCTGGCCAGGGTGGCCTGGTGGACCACATAGGGGACGGGTTCAGGTCTGCGGGTGTTGTCCTCGGTCATGATTTGACCTCACTTTCCAAGTCTGATATCCTGTGGTTCGCCACAGCGATTTTTTCTTCCAGCACCGGCATCCTCTGGGCGAACTCATTATGCCTGCGCACCTCATCAGTGAGGTTCTCCAGCTTGGTGCTCATGACTGCTTGTCGCTGCTCTATGCGTGCGTCTGAAAGCTGGGTCTGGCGCTCCAGTTCTTTCAGCATCGCCTTATTATTCACTACGGCGATTACGACCTCCGCGGCAACGGCCAAAACCCCCGTCACGAGGGCTGCGAGAACCGCCTCACTCATTCCTTGGAGCCTCCGGCAGTCCTGTCGCCACGCTCGTCAGGAGGGACAGAATCCCGGCGAGAACGGAGGCGCTTACCACTACGGTCCAGTTCACTTCGCTCAGTACGGCGGCAGAACCGATAACGGCAACCGCCGTCTGAGCAATCGTCCTCACCGCTCGGATGGCGGCTGCTTTTACAAAGTTCTTCATTTCAGATCATCCTCCCATAACAGCTGATAAAATCTTTCCAGCATTACGCAAGCCTCTGCCCGTGTGATAGGCTGATTCGGCTTGAATGACCCATCAGGATAGTTCTTGATTAACCCCCTCTCCCTTGCCCATTCCACAGAGGGAGTGAACCAATGTCCACCTACATCGTCCACGGGCTGGGGGTCATTGGGCTTGTACTGTGGGCGGCATACCGCCACCACATTTTTCACATGGCGAAGTTTCTTCGCCACACAGCCGCCGTTATCCTGCGACCCTTCCAACCCCGGCGAAGTGTTCCCCTCCACCGTGTACCATGTGCCAGCGAGTTTCCCCTTCTCGACAACGAGCGCACAATGCTCTGTGTCCAACTCACCGTTGTACATCTTGCCTGAGAAATTCAGAATCAGAATGTCGCCAACCTGAATGTCGGCAATCAGCGCTATTTTGCCTTCCTCCCTGTAACACCGAAGAAGCGTCCGACAGGATGCAGTTTTCCCGCCGTTGTAGAACGCCATTCTTTCCCCTGCACGTTGGAACACATCCCACAGGAAAATCACGCACCAAGGTCCACCGTTCAGCCCGTAACGCTCTCCGTACTCGGTCAGGTTAGACCCCTTGGGGAACTCGGTTTTGCCAAGCTCCCCAAGGGCGATTTCAAGCACTTTCGATAGGCTCATTGGGATCTCCTTATGTGGGCGCGGAGGTCTCCATAGTCGGCGACTCCCCATAAAACATGAGGACGGCTACCCACAAATATCCAGACGGATTTACAATCTCTATTGCCGTGTTGCTCAGCGGCGTTATGGACATGCCAGTCCTCGTAAACGTCTTAATGACAGGAAGAACAATTGCGTTGCTGGAAGAGCTTGCCAACTGGTACAGGCCACATTTGTCTGCACCCGTATCCCCATTTGACCAACATACCAGAAGACCACCCTTGTTCTGCTGCCGGAAAACTAGGTATCTGGTTGTGTTCGCGGTCATTTCAAATCTACTAAATTGAAGCCCGAAAAGTCCTAAAAGTGTTTTTTCCTCTGCTACCGTACCAAGCGGCCTTTCGCCTGTTCCGCTCGCCATTATTCTTCCTCCATCTCAGGGGTTCCTGTCTGCCCCATCCGGTTGTCAATCTCGCTTTTGATAATGCGCCCGTCTTCGGTCTGAATGTCACAGGCCACATAATCAAGCTCAGGGTCTTTACCGTAAGCATAGGTGAACATGTAGCCATGGAGTTGCAGCCGCGCTTCGTCCTCTGTGTCTTTTCGGATAATGGCGTTATTCCAGCCACCGGGACCGTGCCTTTTTTGGATAACGAAATACAACATAGTTTATTCCTCCTTAGTTTAATTGCCTTTTCGGACAAGCAAAATGTTTGCCGTCGTTGCTGCCGTAGCAGTACCGCTCAGGGTAAAGTTACCTGCCCCCGTAGTCCATGTATAACCCGCTGTGATATAGCTAGGATTTGTCCACTCTATCCGGGCAAGCACATAGTCTGCGGTGATTTTTGCGTCGGAAATACTCAGTATCTGCTGACTTGTCCCGGCAGATACCGCAACGGAAGAAAACCACAGTCTCCCGTCAGCGATGCTGTTCCCGGCCCCGTCCAAGTCTGCCCTCACGCCGCCAGCAGCGATTGCGGTTGCTGGTATTGTAACTTCGACGGTCAAAAAATAACTGGATATGTCATAATATGCTGACCGGGTAGACGACAGAAACACATAAACAAGCGTACTTGTATTGGATCGTTTTCGCACATACATGACAACTCTGCCGTTGTCCTGATCAAAGTCAAATCGTATATCAGATTCGTCATATCCAGTCCGCGCCCACCACGTTACTTCGCCGTTGATAGAAACCCCCGTGCTGCGATTAAACAGACAATTAACGATTCCTTGATAGGCATAGCCACCATCCGACAGTAAAAGGACGAACTTACGAGAAGTTCCTTCCTCTATCGGGAAATCGAGAAATTTATACCATCTGCCCGATGTTCCAAGAATGCTATAGTCGTGCCTCAGATTGCTCGCGCCAACCGCCGTTCCGTCAGAAGCCAATGCCCCAACATCCGCAGCGGTCAGAGCATCGATTGCGTCATAAACACCGCCAGACGTGACAAGGTTATTGCTGTCTTCTGTCGGAGCATTGTCCACACTCATAACGCCGACAGCGCTGCCGTTGCCAGTCAGTACGCCTGTCAGCGGTGTTGCGGTGCTAATCGTGATTTGATTCGGCCCCGGCAGTCCGGTTTCGCCACGGATGCCCTGCGCGCCCGTTTCGCCCTGCGGCCCTTGAGGGCCAATCACACGTCCAAGATCAATTACAGGCATTAACTCGCCTCCTCTTCATCATCCGGGACAACCCATATCAGGTGTCCGTAGTATTCTGAACTTGGGTCAGTATCTATTTCAAAGTCAGGCGGTTCCTCCCCTGTGTATGTCAACAGCAGATGTCCCGGCTCCGTATCGCCGGAAATCGGGTCAGTCCCCGGCCCGATATTCATATAGAACATACCAGCGGCAGGCGTAAGCTCTGCCAGTCCACCGGGAGGCCCCTGAATACCTTGGATGCCCTGCGGGCCCTGAACGCCAGCCTCACCCTGCGGCCCTTGAGGGCCAGTCGCGCCGGGATCACCTCTGTCGCCCTTGATTCCCTGCGGCCCTTGTGGGCCAGTATTTCCTGTATCGCCTTTCGGACCTTGAGGCAATCCGAAGGTCAGCGTAACGACCCCGCCGCTGGAGGACTTCGTTACCGTTGCAGGAGACCCCGGTGCAAGTGTGTTACTGGCGACACCCATATCAAGGACAGCATTCTTTGCAGCCTCAGCCGCTGTTGCACTCCCTGCCGCTGTGGAGGCACTTCCTGCTGCCGCAGTTGCGCTTCCAGCCGCTTCAGTTGCCTTGGAAGAAGCTGTCGAAGCGCTTCCTGCCGCCGCCGTTGCACTCTGTTCTGCCTGAGTTACCGCAGGCTGTACCGATGCCGCCGCCCAAGCTTTGAATTGAGCGCCCGTCATTTTCCCTGCCGCGCCGCCCTGTTCAACCGGAATAAGGCTGGAATCTGATACGCTCGCAATAGACGGAAGCTCGCCTATAGTCTTATCAGCCATCGTCTTTCACCTCGCTTTCGTCAGGAAATTCAAAGGCCAGCAACATGACTTCCAGCGCAGCGGGAGTGATTTCCGTAGGGATACTTTTCAGCTTGCGCTTTGTTATCTCCACTTCCACACCGTTGAGCTGTACCCGCTCACGCTGGAACTCCGCAACCTTGTCTTTGGCAATAACGTATTGCCCTTCGCCCTCTGTCTTCGGAGTACCGTCTTCGCCTTTTTCAGCGTATTTCTCCAAGAGCTTTTCTTCCTGCTCCATAAAGAACCTGACATGAGGCTCCAGCTCCGCCTTTGCCATGACTAGCGCATGGGCCGAGGCGAAGTCCAGCGGCGTTTCCGACAGCTTCATGATCGCGTCAATCAGCTTGATCGCGGTTAAAAGGTTCGTTTTCATTCCGTTCCCCTTTCGTTAGCTTGCGAATATCCCGTATTTCTTGGAAAGGATACCAACGACGTTATTGAGGATTACAAGGTAGTTGCTGGCAGTTGCAGACGTATAGCCCATGTTCGCGGAACTCGTGGAAAGCGTCTGCTTTACTATCGGTGTTGCTCCGAAAAATCCGAGCTTAGATGCAAACGACCCGGTTTCGGAGTTGCCGATAGAAACGGAAGCGCTGTGCCCGTCACCAACATACGTTTTTGCGTCATTACTCCCACCAATGTATATATATGAACGGATGCTGCTGCTGCTGCTTCCGATGTATATAACGGAATCCGGTAGTGTTCCAATGTGAGCGCTCGCTGTGTCTATATCTGACGCATATACAGCACGCAAGCGGTTGCTTGACGTTCCTATTGCCAAAGATGTTGGAGATGTACTTGGCACAAGGTCCGTCACTCCGTAGCTGCCATCCGATGCTGTTAATGTCGCATCCCCACTATATGAATAATTGGAGGTTCTAAAAGACAAGCTTTTCACAGATACGGACAATGCTTCGACTGAACTGAATGGATTGTTACTTGTTCCGAGGCTCCACTTGGTTAACGCCGAATTATTCCCAAATGAAGGGGTAACTGCTCCGTTTACCAGATCAAAGTAAATCCGTCGTTTTGTTGTTCCTGACCCGTTGCTTATGGTAACGCCGTTATAAACGGTGATTCCTAAGTCTGTGTATTTCGGAGTTCCGTTGATTGAATAGCTCCCTATGCTTATATCGCCAGAGCGGTCGGCTTTCAGTATTACTTGATTTGACCACGACTCTTCCGGGTCGTAATACCCGTAGACGGTCTGAACCTTCAGGTTGTCCGTGTCTATCACATTTGCGCTTATTCTCCCGGTAACTATGTTGCTGCCATTTATCGTCGTAGCGCCAGCCGTTCCAAGAGACGTGATGGTAACGTAGCCGCTCAGGTCGATAGAACCTGCTGTGAGTTGTACTGCCCTGTCCGTCATCGTGAAATTAGAGGCGCTTGTTCCGCTCCGAATCAGCCATGAAAGCTTACTCTCGGCAAGCTCCACCTTGGATTCGTAGGATTTCCCTGCGAACTTTCCGCTCACGCTGGCGACAATCTTATTCGTGCCGTCCGTAGAATCAATATACTGACCAATCTTGTTATTCAGGGTGTTGTTCAGCACATAGTTCCCCATTGCATCCTTGCGCTGGTAGGTCGCTGAGACTGCGCTTGTAACCTCTGCAATCCCGGCTTGTGTATTGATATGCGCGGTGATTGATGCATCCAGACTGCTTTTCGTAACGTAGCTGGACATTCCGCTTATCGTCTGATATGTACCAGATACAGCGGAGACGATCTTTGCTTTTCCGGTGGACGAGTCAATGTACTGACCGATAGACGTATTGAGGGAAGACTTGGCTACATAGCTGGACATTCCAGCTTTCGTCTGATAAGTCCCGGATGCCGCCGAAATGATCTGCGCGGTTCCGGCCTGAGAATCAAGATACTGACTGATCGACGTATTCAGAGCGGAAGTCTGGACGTAATCTCCCATTTGGTCTTTCCGCTGATACGTTCCGGACGCAGCGTTCACAACCTTTGCCGTTCCTGCGGAAGAATCAATATACGCACCAATAGAAGCGTTCAGACTGCCAGCGAGGACATAATTCGTCATATCCTCTTTCGTCTGGTAGTTTTCCTCCAGATTCGCTTCAATTCGTCCAAGCTCGACGATCAGCGACGCTTTGAGCGCCTTTTCGCTTCTGACGCGAGCTTTGTCCGATCTTGATTCATACAGGCTGAATTCGTTATCCGTTTCATCTGCACCCGGCGCGGAAATGTCGCTTGCCGCAAGACCGTCGAACACAAAGTCCTGCGTAGCAATGATGCTCTGATCTCCTGCAATCCGAACAACGTCACCAAGCTCTGCATCAATAGGAACAAGGGCGTTTCTAGCGCTGTAGGGCTGATAAGCATAACCCTTGATCTGCTTCATGACGTTAATCGCCATCTGCTGAGTTCCGTTCGGGTTATGGATAACAAGCTCTTCTCCGTTCAGGTTCCGATATTCTGCATCTGACGCAGGCGCACGAGCCGTATCGCCATAGGCAATCGCCCGGTAGGAAACATCATTTCCTTCTGCGTCTTCACCGACAACAATTGTGAGTTTGCTGTACGGCTGGCGCGTAAGACCAGGTTCATAGGATTCTGCGCGAAGGGCAAGCTGATATACGTTATACAAGGATTCTCACCCCTCCGATCAGGATAACGTCACCGTGTTCCTCTATCAGATAATTCGTAATCGGCGGCACGTCGCCAAGCCGAATCAGCCGCCATTGTCCGGCGTTGTCAATGATCCAGTTCCCGGCATACATAGAAGCGATATATCCGGCGACCTCACGCATAGTCGTGCCGTCTACTTCATACTCAGTTCCGCTTTCACCCTCGACAGTTATGCCGGGGAACTGAATCTGATAACTCTTGTCCATGTACGACAAGGATTCTGAGCTGATCGTCGTACCTGTCCTGCTGGCGATCTCCTGCATAACCGTCTTGTCCGTCCGGGGCCATTGTCCGACATTTCCGGGAAGAACGAACGGGGCTTCAGCCTTGAAGATCGCGTCGTATGCCGTTATCGTCAGCGCACCGGAAACGTAATCCGTACTCCGGCTGTAAATAAAGAACTCCGATTTCTTTTGCCATGCACCGTTATCCTCTTTGACATACGGGACAACCTTTGCATTGCGCGGGATAGAGCCGTTCGGAATGAGCAGCGTCGCCTCAAGCTCGCCACAAATGCAGTTTCCTACTGACGGCTCGCTGTCAAACAAAGACCTGTGCGTCTGCATGGAGACGATATACGAGGAATTGTAGTATGTCCCGTTGATGTTCAGTCTAACGTACTTCATGCGTTCGGCTCCACCGCCCTGAGCGTAATGTCTCCACCCTTGTAATACCTGTTCCCGTCAATGCTTTTCAATCCGAATACGGATTCGAGATTCGACGTAACTCGAAGTGTGCGCACGGAGACATTCCCGGTATTCGGATCTGTGTAACTCGCAGAGAATTGCAGCACTTTCAGCGCGTTGTAATCTGCCGTACACGTTGCATCGCTGTATGGAATCAACGAGAACACAACTTCGTCCCGAATCCGCTGAACAGCGTGTTCCGTGCCGTCCATTGTCGTAATCGAGCGTACTTCTTCAACAAGCTTGTGGACGGCGTATGTGGCAACTCTCGAAGCAAAATCCCGATTGTTGAGCGTCAGCGTTATGTCCATGCCTTATCCTCCCACAGCTCTCAAGCGGCCCCGTTCATACTGATACACAGATTCCCCAATCTTCCTTCCGTCGAGGGTACTCTGAAATACAAATGTGGTCGTACCGCCGCCGTCTGCTCCGAAGACCCCTCCGCTCCCAACAGCCGCCGCGATCTTCGGCTGGAAGTCAAAGCTGTCGTTAAGCTGATCGGTAATCAGGTGTTCGTTGTCCCGGATGCCCTTAGCAAACAGCTCCATCATGTCCGGAGCATAGGACGAAAAATTAGATAACGGACCGAGTTTCGGTTCCGAAAATCCGAGGAAGTCTTTGACAGTCTGCGCCACACCCCTGACGCTGGATTTCAAGTCTTCCCATTTAGATGTAATGCCGCTCACAAAGTTGCTGATAAGGTCCCTGCCCCACTCAATAGGGTTGAGCGAAGTGATGCCCTCCCAAATTTCGTTTACGATGTCCTTGCCCGTGTTCCACAGGTCTGTAATCAAGTCGAGTGCTCCGGAGATAAGCTCCCCTACAATCTTACCCCCTGCTTCAAAAACCTGAGGCAGATTATCAATCAGTCCGGTAACAAGCTTCACGATTATTTCCAGAGAAGCCTTCAGAAGCTTGGGGGCGTTCTCCACCAGAGCTGTTACAAGATTCTCGATAATCTCCGGCGCACGCTCAATAATCTTCGGGAGAGCCTCGATAAGGCCCTCCGCCAGCGCGATCATGATGGCAATTGCCGCGTCAATGAGGTTCCCAAGCGTCTCAGGATCGGTGAGCGTGTCAACAATTTGCATCACGACTTCCACGATGGTGGGAATCAGCTCAGGCAGATTGTCAGCAATGCCCATAGCAAGAGACGTAAGCAACGTTAAACCAAGAGCCACAATCTCCGGCAACATTTCAAGAATCTTCTCAAGAAGTGTGTTGATTATTACCGGACCTTGTTCTATCAAAACCCCCATAATCGTAGGTAAAGCATCCACAAGAGCTGTTACAAGGCTTGTAGCTGCATTAAGCACGGACGGGAGGACTGTTTCAACAACACCCGGAAGTTTTTCTGCGATGACCGGAGCCACTTCTTCCACGAAAGTCGCAATGCCGGTGATCGCCTGCTCGGCTACGGGCAATATGTTCTCAAAAGCCGTCTCCGCAGTAGCCACCACGTTGTCGATCAGTCCCGATAAATCGGCCTCCGAATCAGCCATACCGACGATGAGGTTTTGCCAAGCAGACTTCATGGACGCCACAGAACCGCTGATGGTTTCGCTGGCTTCCAAGGCTGTTGTTCCCGTGATGCCCATTTCATTCTGGATCACGTGGATTGCTTCCGCAACGTCGCTGAAGTTGTCAATGTCGAACTCTATGCCGCTCAGCTCTGTGGCATCAGCAAGGAGACGCTCCATCTCCTCTTTTGTGCCACCATAGCCCAACTTGAGGTTATCCAGCATGGTGTAGTTCGCCTTTGCAAAACCCTGATAGGCGTTTTGAATAGACTCCATGCTGGTGCCCATCTTATTCGCGTTGTCGGCCATGTCGATAATAATCTGGTCAGACAACTCGGCGGCGCGTGCGATATTACCCTCAGTTCTCGTAAGGGACTGGTTCAAAGACGCGGAGAACCCCATGACGGTTTCCATATATTCGTTTGCACTGAGACCCGCCGTTTGGAACGCCTTGTTTGCGTTCTCCTCTACGTCATAGGACAAGTCCTCAAACATCGTCTCAAGGCCACCAACGAGCTGCTCATATTCCGCAAAGCCCTCGACAGCCTGTTTTGCCACGCCAGCGACGGCAGTAGAAGCCGCAGCCATGGCCGCCCCGCCGACCTTCGCTGCGGTGGCCAGTCCGCTTTTGAGCTTGTCGCCGAAGCCCGATGCCTTTTTTGAAGAATCGTCTAGTCCTCTGTTGAAATCATCGCTATTCAGCCCCAGCGTCGCAAACAGTTCAAATACCGGCCCCATTGTCCTCGCCTCCCTCCCCCGCGATTTTCAAACCGGCGGACCGGATCACGTCGGCCGCGATCTCGTCCCCGGTGCGGGTGTCCACGGTCTCGGACCGTACCATGTCGGTCCAGCTGCCCGTGATGTATTTGTTCTCGCCGCGCAGCCGCAGCGTTTCTGTCACATAATACCGATAAGCGTAGGTCTCACGATCCCGGCGCTCTATCGCCGCCGCATAGAGCAGGAACGGCGTCAGTTGACGCCGTCCCCGATATTCTCCGTAGCAGGTCCAGAAGATTCTGCGGCGTTCTTCTGTTCCTGCCCAATAAAAACCTCGCTGAACTCCTTAGTGTTCAGCAGCGCCAGCAGCTTTGCCGCCAGCCCCAGCGGACCGGGGACCCGGTACTCCTCCGGTTCCACACCGTCCAGACGCGCCAGGATTTCGATCACGGCGCTTTTATGATTTTTGATGGCATACTTCGCAGCGGCAGCGGTTTTCTTTGCCGCCAGCGTGTCCCGCACGGCCTTGTCCGCGACGATCTCTCCGACGGGCTCGATCAGGTCAGCGAACAGGTCAAGCTGTTCCTCGTTGGTGCGCGGCATGCTCTGACCTCCTATCAGGCGGCCTCAACGACCACCGTACAGGTGTCGCTGTAGGTCACGCCGTTGTCCGTGATGGACGCGGTGATGATGGTGCTCCCCGTTTGCACCCCGGTGACCTCGCCAGAAGCAACGGAAGCCTTCCCGCTCGCGGAGGAGTTCCAGGTGACCGTGGAGCCCGCCGGGTAGACATCGGCGTGCAGCTGGATCTTGGCCCCGACCTTGACCGTAGCGCTGTGCTTGTCAAGCAGCACGTAAGGCGCTGGCGTGGCTGAAGCGTTCCGGCAGTAGACCTCATAAGGCACCGTCTCCTGGGAGGCCATCGAATAATGGCCGTGGTACTCGAAAGCCATCTGCCCCTTTGCGTTCTTGGCGCTGGTAATCTGGAAACCCGCCTGGTTCAGCGCGTTCATCAGGTGAATGGCGATGAAACCGGCGTCGGAGCCGGTGTTCACGTCGCTGTAGTCGCCCACCCACCAGACGTCGTGGAAGTCAGAGGACTCCAGTACCGCCCGAGGAACGACATGAGTGGTGTCGCTGACATCGATATCCGCGGCGCCCACCAGGGTCTTGATGACCTCCGGCGTGCAGGTGAGGAACGTACCGCTCATCTGCGGATCGCAGGACTTGAGCCTCTTCAGCTCCATCATGTTGTTCGGGCAATTATCCACGTCCTCGCCGAAGTCCTCATACTCGGGATTCGTGCTGAACTGAATGCCTCCGGTGGTCGCGCCGAGGATGTTCCCGATCGTGCCGGTCGCCGGCTCGAAATTGTCCAGAAGAATGCCGGCATTCAGCTGCAGCTTCTGGAAAGTATCACTCGGAATCTTCGTGAATTTTTCAGCCATTGAGCTGTTCTCCTTTCAGGAAAGATACTCCGCCTCGATGTTGAGGACGATCCGGCGGAGGGAATCGTCATCCGGCTCTGAAAGCCGCTGGCTCCACGGACTGCCGCGCTTCACCCACAGTGCTCCGGAAGGATAGCGCACGATACTGCCGCCCTCCCCGAGGTGCGCGGCGATCTCTGCGGCTTTTTCCTCCACGGAGGACCAGGACATAGACCGTGCCCAAAGCGACGCCGTGAGCCCCAGAGGAGCGTCGTTGAAGCCGCTTGTCCCGGCCTCGAAGGTGATATACGGCAGCTGCGCATCATCCGGCACGGTGTTCTCGTCGTAGGCGGGCCAGGTGAAGCCGGACCAGAACTCATAAACCGCTTGTGCTTTGTTCGAGGCTGCCATTGAGTGTCCACTCCTCCGCGCTCACCTGGCGCATATCCAGCCCGGCGCTCGCCGGGGTCTTCTTATCGTCTCCGTCTGACGTGACGCGGAAGATTTTTCCGTCCGCCTCCCGCCGGAAAACGTCGTGATACTGCAAATTCAGGGCTTTCCGGGTCGTGACGGTGTAGAGCGCCGTCACACCGGCTTTCTCGGCTGTCCGGGCCTGCATCGACGTGTCCAGGACGATCGCCGCCTGGAACTCGGCCCCGTCCACCCACGTGGTCGTATAACCGCCGTAGCCGTCGGCGACCGTACGCTTGTCCAGGAGCGTGCAGGCGTCCATAGAATCATGCAAAAGGCTCATTCACGACCTCCTAGATCTTCCGCCAGGGCGCCAGGGCCGCGGAGAACTGTGTTTGCCACGTCACGGGGCCGCTGTTGCCCCGTGTCGCGTCGTAGCCGCTCCGGAGGGTGTAGGAATACCCGCCGAAGGATTCGCTGCTGTAGGGGCTGCTGAGCGCCGACTGGTTGGCCTGCACCCAGGCAGAGATTTCATCCGCCAGGGCGAGCACCGGAGGCGGCACGGCCATAGACCATACCGCCCCGTCAAACTCCTCGTCGGTCAGCTCGGTCACACCGTACTGCCAGACACCGTCGTTGAACAGGCTCCCGATCACCCGGAAATACTGCCCGGAAACGAGAGGGACGGACCTGCCATCCGCAAAGCTCAGTTCTCCGTTTTCGATTTTGAATCGGCCAAGTAGTCTGTCCCGGTCGAACCAATTGCGCAGATACTGGCAGATCTGGGTAAGCATTGTCCGTCCCTCCTCATCGTCTTAAGGCTCCTGCGGGGATTCCTCAGGAGCTTCCTTCGTGACCGTGACGGTGTACACGGTATCCGGCGCACCGCCCGACACCGTGATCGTCAGGACGTTATCCCCGACTTCCCATTCCGCCGAAGAACCGTTTTCAATCTCGGTGGATTCGCCGAGCACGATCTTCACGGTCGCGTTGGGGTCGGTGGGCGTCGCGGTCACCTTGTTCGTCGCGTTGGTAGTTGTGGCTGTGTACTCGGTCACAGAGCTATCAAACTCAGGATCGAGGATTAACGACCCAATCGCCAGCCCCGAGAGGGTCGTTAGGTTTTTGCCACTACATCGCCGGTCGCGCTGGCGATGGCCTGGCCAGAACCGTTGACCTCCACGAGCCGGTACTTGTAGCCGTTGGTGGTGGCGACCACCTGGTCGTCCACGACCTCGGTCCAGCCGGTAGGATCGAACTGGGCCAGGTAGGTGGGATTGGCCGGGGCGGTGCCGGAGGCGGCCTTGAAGTAGAACCTGCCGCCGGACACGTCGGGATCGGGCACGGTCAGCTGGGAATCGCCGGTGCTGCCGGCGGTGTACGCGGCGGTGGAGAAGCCGGACACGGAGCCCAGGGAGCCGGAAGCCTCGACCTTGACCACGGCGATGCCATCCAGGTACTCAGCCCACAGCTTCATGCCCATGAGGGCGAAGCTCTCGCCGACGGCGGTGCTGTAGTTGCCCTCGGCGTGGAAGCCGATCAGGTTGGTCTCGCCGGCGGTGGTGTAGTTCAGGCCCAGGCGGGCGAACTCGCTGTCGCCGGGATCGATGTAGTACAGGTCGATGTTCTCGACCGGCAGAGCGATCACCGTGCCGCGGCTGATGTCGGGCTCGCTCAGCAGGAACAGGGTGCTGTAGCCCATGAAGTCCTGCACATAGTCGAAGCCGAAGCGGTTCTGCACCGTGATGTTGGCCGCGCCGAGGTAGGTGTACACGTCCAGGACGTTCGCGAAACCGATGATATTGGTCGCGGTCTTGCGCATCTTCTTGAACTTGTCAACCACGAGGCCCTTCGCCATGGAGAGCGCCATCTGGAAGGTGGTCTCGATGTTCGTCAGGGCGCCGGTGTTGAGGAAGGTGAAGAAGCTGGACAGGACCTGGATCTGCAGCTGATTCCGAAACGCCTCGTCGGTCTTCTCGATGGCGATGGCGGCGCCGTACTTAGCCACGTCCTCGATAGGCACGGCCTTGGCGTACTTCTCGATGTCGAGATCTGCCATAGCGGCCTGAGTGACGGTGGCCTTGCTGTAGGGGATGACCTCGCCGGGGTCGACGCTGCCGCTCTCCAGCGCCACGGAAGCTTTGTAGGAGATCAGCTTCGTGCCGGGGGCCTTCCGGATGGGGCGCATGATGCCGAGGATCTGGCGGAGAGCGTCCCAGTTCAGATTGAAAACGGACACAAAGTCCAGCTCGCGTGCCGTGACGTTGTTGTAAACGTTCGGCAGACTGTCGCGAGGATTGGTCAGGGATTCAATGTAAGTTGCGGGCATATATTATCCTTTCCCGCCGCTTTCTGCGGCGACCAGCTGGGCGAGCGCGGCCTGACGCTGCGACGCATCAAGCACGAACCGCCCGGAATCGTCTCTCTTGTAGATCTCGTCCCGGGTGAGCGTCCCGCCTTTGTTCTCCGGAGGCGTTGCGGGATTGGAGCCCTTGGTGGATTCGGTGGTAATGAAATCAGCCCACTCCTCCTTGATGCCCTTCCGCAAATCGGCAGCGTTTTTGAATTTGCCGTCCTCCATCTCCAGGCTGTCCAGGTCGGTGACCTTAAGCACCGCGTCGATCCGCTTATCAGATACGCCGCATTCCTTCAACAGCGCCTTGTAAGCGTCCGCCTTGGCCGCCTTAGTTTCTTTGGCAGCCTGTTCCTTCTTGAAATTTTCCAGCTCCTCTTTCGCGGCCTCGTACTTTACCTTGTACGGGTCCTTGCCGTTTTTGTCCTGTTCTGCTTTGAACTTGTCCAGCTCCGCCTGTACTCCGGGGAGCTTGTCCGCGCTCGCCTTGTACTTATCCCTCTCTGCCTTTAGGGCGTCGGTCACTTCGGTGTGCGCGTCGATGATCTGGTCCACTTTGTCCGCCTCAATGCCCAGGGCGGACAGGAACTTGCGTGTAAAAGCCATTTTTTCCTCCATTACTTCGGCGGCGTTGCCCTGCCGCTCGGAAAATTATACAAAAAGGCAGGCGGAACTGCTTTTCCGTCTGCCAGATTGCCAGATTAAGTTTTTCAGCCCTTCAGGTACTGCTCCGCGACCCGTTTATACTCGTTTGTGTGGTCCTGGACCGCTTTCTTCAGGAAGTGGATGGGCTTCATGCCGCGGGTGGTGTGCCAGTTGCCCTTCTTGTCTTTGTACGACCAGGGCGTTTGCCGGCCGCCGCCGCCCTCCAGATAGATGCCGGTGCCCAGCTCGTTATACACGGCATATTCCTGATTCGTGCCGACATAGGCAAGCTCGTTGTCACCGTCCACCTGATGGCCGACACTGTTGCGAAGGGCGCCGGTGTCCACGCGGGGGGCCGCCGTGATATTCTGCTTTGCGCGGGTGACCGCCTGCTGCCCCAGGGCCTCCAAAGCAGCCAGGACGCGCCGGTTCTTCTCGTTGATCGCGTCGGCGCTGTGGTCGATGAATCGAAAGTCGCTCATATCTTTTCCAGCTCCTCTGCCGTGCAGGTAAAGAGCTTCCACCATCCGTCCTCACCGAAGCCGCCGGGCACATCCTTTTCATCGCTCTCGATTGTGTAGAGGGCTCGCCCGTCCTTCTGGAACACATCAACCACAATGCCCGTGATCCCGGAGGCTACGATCCTCACATGGTCGTATTCGTCAATCATTTTTCAGTTCTCTCCTGAAGGCCGTGACAATCCGGGGCTTGTCGCCCTCGTTGTCCACCTGCCACCCGGTAATAAAGCGCCCTTGCTTTTCAGTACCGAGCTGCATGATGATATCGAAGTGCTCAACACCATAACCGTTGTTTTTCCGTGAAACCGCTTTATCGACGTCGAACTGTCGGGCCATGTCATACCGAAGTCGTCGGACGTCCCGTTCCGTATATCCGACGCCAAAGAAATCATCGGCATGCTTGGCGCCGGGCTTCAGGAAGTATCCGCTGAACTTCTTTTTCGTCAGCTCACACGGAGCGTTCCGGATTACCCGCTCCATATGGGCCTGTTCTTTCAAGCCCGCCCAAGCAGTCGGATCGTCGTATTTGAGCTTGCGGAAAGCATTATAGCTCATCGGAACGTCTTTTCCAAGCAGCTTTTTGTATTCCTCGAACTGATCCCTGTCAGCCTTGGTGTCCGGGTGCGCCTTTGCCTGCTGCCACTCCTCAAAACTCATGTCGCCCATCCCAGGCGAGCTCTTGACGGTATCGCCCTCGAAGCCCTTGACCCAGGACAGCAGAGTGCAGCGGCAGTTCCAGATGAGATACTGCGGAATATCCGAGCTGCCGGGGCCGCCCTCGGCTGGGTAGAGGATCTTGATGCCGTCCACCACAAAGGGCTCATCCACGTTCCGGCGCTGGCCGTGCATCATCCGGTGTTCATGCCGCGTCCGGTTGTCCAGGGTGGCCTGCCACTCGATGGTGAGCTGCACGCCGAGGTTCCGCGCCCGCCGGAAGGCGTCATAGCGGCCGGCATTCTGGGCGCTGGTGGTCATTGTCCGGGCATACCGGATGGAGGCCGAGGCGTCCATCTGGCCCACCTGCCGCAGCCGTGCGGCCACGTCGTAAGGGCTCTCGCCTTGGAGGATCCCCTGCAGCACAGCACTCTGAATGTGGCGGCTGTTCCACTGCATGTCCTTGTTGGCCCGGATCTCCGCGGACTTTTTCGCGCTCGGCCCCGGCATCAGCTCCCGCTGGTCGCCCAGCAGGTATTGCGCGGAATCCCGGTTGTAGAGATTGAAGCCCGTGTCGATCCTGCCGTCATGCTCAATCTGGAAGGTGGCGAAGTTCATGTTCAGGGCGTAGACATCGGGCATTTTGCCCCGGATCAGGCCCTGCGCGATGGCGTCGGCATGAACCATGTCCTTGGCCAGCGCGTCTCGCGTGGCCTCCCACCGCTTCCCCACCATCGTGTGGCGGTAGACCCAGTCGTTATACTGCTTCTGAGTGATCTTCCCCGCATCCAGCAGGGCTTTCTGCTCCAGGCGGCCTTTTTCCGTCTTTTCCAGGTAATCCTGGAGCTTCTTCTCGACGTCCTTGACCGCCTTTTCGTATTCGCGCTTGATCTCCTCTTCCAGTTCTTCCAGCAGTTCTTCGGTCAATTCGTGGCCGCGATCACTCATTCGGCCTCGGCCCCTTCATCCTCCGTGCCAGCGCCCGAATCGGTGAGCCGCTCGGCGTCGTCGGCGTCCATCTGCTTCAGGATTTCGTCAGCCTGGTCGCCGTCGCCCAGCAGGGTGAGAATCTTCCGGGTGACGTAACTGCCGTCCAGGTAGCTGGCGGCCATGACCACGCTCTGGATCTCCTCCTGCGTGTTGACGATCATGGAGCGGGTGAAGGTAGGCTCGTCCTCGATGCCGTTAAGGGCCAGGAGGCTGCGCAGGAAGTCGAGGACGCAGTATTCGTACATATCCGCCTTGCTGTTCTGCCGCTCGTAGGCGGCGCGGATCTGCGTCGCCGTGGCCGCGGAGGACACCAGGTCGTTCGGATTCATGATCATGGCGTCCTTGTAGAGCTGCTTTTCCAGCCGGTCCAGGAGCTTCTCGCGGGCGTCGTAGGGAATATCCACCGTCACCGGCGTCACGTCCTGCCCGTCGCCAGGCGCCGCGGCGCCCACTACACGGAGGCGGTCGAGAAACTGCATCAGGTCGGGATCGTCCATGCCGCCGGCGCCCTTGATGATCCAGTAGATCTGGGCGTTGTCCAGGTCGTTCTCAAAGCCATTGAGGATCAGGTCATAAGCGTCGATCTTTTCCTTCATGCCCACCAGCTCGCTCTGCTTGTGGTCGTTGCCGTAAAGCGGAATGATGGGAAACGCAGGATAGTTCTCCCCGGCGTAAATCTCCGCGCCGTCCGCCGCGCTCTCCCGCACCCGGAGCTTATACGGGCGTTTCGGCCGGAGCCAGCTGCCCGTCTCGATCATCTGCCACGCGGCGTCGATCTTGCCGTCGGTGCGGCTGCTCCAAAGAAACTCGGTCAGCCCGTCCAGTTCATACAGCGTCGCCCGCAGCGGTTTTGACGGGTCCACCTGCCAGAAACGGACGCCGGCGGCCAGCGCACCGTTTTCCTCGTCGTACAGCGGCGCGAACTCCAAGGCCGAGAACGGGACCAGGCGGTCCAGATCCCAAAAGCCGAAGGCCACGCCGCCGATCAGCGCCATCTTCCCAAGGCGCTGCAGCTGCGTGTCAAAAGCGTTGCTGAACATGGCGTCAGAGCGGGATTCCTTCCAGGTCACGCCGTTGCCCAGCAGATACTGGTTGAGCTGGGTCACAAAGACGTTGAAGAAGTTGCTGGTCGCCTTATGGTTTGCCTTCCATCGGTCCGGCACCATCTGCCCCGTCACCAACGCCACCATGTTCTGGTGCGCCATGATGGTCGTGTTCCGGCAACGGTCATAGGCGTCGGCGTCCAGCGCCGTCCGGTAAAGGCTGCCGCCCTGGTGCTCATTGATGACCCTCCGGACGAAATCCGCACGGTCCTTGTCGTTATCCGGCACCGCCAGCAGGTCCTGATATGTGATCATTTATAAGCCCTCCGAATCGTCGGCATACGCCGGATACTCCACCGTCACATCCCCACTATCAGCCCACAGGGTATTCTGCCCTTGCAGCGCGGAGATTTGCGTGGGGGTGAGGGGGATTTCGATGGGGGTGGCAAGGGGATAGACTAACTGAACATTTGCATTTAGTTGCATAAATTCTTCAACGGTACTACAACGGTGGTCTATAAAGACAATACGGTCACCACTTGTTGTGATAGCATATTTCCCGTCATCGCTAGCTGAAATTGGGGCATAGGGTTTATAACCATATGAACTACACAGCGCATCCCAACTGTTAGCGTCGCTTCTCGGCAACTTGACATTTGGAATTATACCTCGATATGGTGCCCTGAAAACGTGTCTCGCTGCGGAACTTATTCCATCAAATGAAAACTCATTTAACAAAATGCTTGCCCTATCCACCGTCAGCACGCCCGTAGTCACATCCAGAGTGCCGCCGTAGCAGGTATCGCCTAGCTGGATGGTGGCGGTAGGATTTTCCGTGGGGTCATAGGTGGGCTTGACCCACACATTGACCGTACTCCTCCCGGAGATAGGGCAGATGTTGGAGTAGGGTGTCCATGCGGCGGGGGCGGTTGAGCCTTTAGCGAGTGCGATAATCCTATCAAAGTTTACGGTCGAGCCTACCGATACGATATACCACACTTGGCTCACATAAAACGACGTTTCCGTCGTGAATGTACCAATCATGTTTCCCAGAAAACTGCCAGTTTCAGAATTCCTTATTTGCGCGGTAATGCCTATCGGAAGCGTATACGTTCCGGCAGGAAGCGGAACTATATCATTTCCAAAGATAATCGTATTCGAACGGAATACAGACGCGCTTGAACCAGAAGCAGTTCCGCTTATATGGAACTGATACCCATTCGTTGTGGTAAGCGTAACCCCATCAATAGTTTCTTCGGATAGTTTGATGTTCGGGTCAAGTATATTAGCCCCACCCCCCGCAGGCCACGGAGAATCATACCCGTGCAAGTCCTGCACAGGGTCGATATTGGCAACGAGGGAGCGGAGGGGGTACCCAAACGCGGCATCGTCAAAACTGACAATGCTCCCACTGACGGTCTTGTAGATGATCGTCGGCTCGAGGCTGTTGATATAGCAGGCCCACAGTCTTTCCTCCCGCGTGATCGGGATGAAGCTCGGCAGGGTCCTTGTCCTCGCACCAACCATGTACGCCTGCACCCGAGTGACAGGAGAGATCTCGGGAACCTCCTGGCCGCACAAAGCGGCGAGGAAGTATTCATCGGTCGTGATGGGCTTGGCCGGGATATCAACGTTCATTCCACCAAGGTATGCGAGATACTGCTCCCTGCGCGTGATGGGTACCGGAACCGTGTCGATCTTCCCGGCCATCTTCGCAAGGTACATCTCTTCCCTCGTGATCAGCATTTATCTCACCTCAAATACACGGAAACGTAGTTGCTCGCGGGCTTCACCACGTTCATAGTCTTTACGAAATACCGCAGGGCGTCGCAGGCGTGGTCATCCACCTTCACCGGCTTGTCCTCTGCGGCGTCCGGGTCCCAAGCGTAGCCTTGGAGCTCCCGGATCAGCGCTTTGCAGGCTGGAGAAATCTTGAATCGGCCCAAGCGCATGCAGGTGGCCGTCTCCCGGATGCCGTCCGCCACGGCGTTGTCCGCAGGAATCACCCGATATCGCCCGCCACGCTTGCGCAGCAGGGTGATGAAGGACGCCGCCGACGGGTCGATAATCGTCCGGATCTCTTCACCCGGCGCGACACCGTCCAGGAAGCGGTCCAGATCCGACGCATACTCCTCGTCGGTTTTCTGTCGGCCTGTGTCCCGGCCGGAATAGTAATACTCCCGCTCGCAATACCAGACCCCTTCCCTGTGTGCCCACAGGAGCGCCGCAAAAGCGTTCTGTGTGCCATAGTCCAGTGATACCACCCAGCGGTCAGCCTTCGCACTCGGCGGCTCCTGTAGCGCCTCGGCGTACATCGGATAGATCAGGCCCTCCGCCAGCGCCCACTCGCCCAGGATATAACGCTGGTAGTAGACCGTGCCCTCGTACTCCTTGCACAGATTCTCGACGAATCCGGGCGGCAGGAAAGGGTTGTCGAAGATGGTGTATTTCTGGTCGTAGATATCAGCGCCGCTCTCCAGGAACGCCTTGAGCCAGTGATTCGGCCCCTGCGGGTTCAGCGCCCCGTCGAAGCAGCTATATGGCTTGTCCAGGCGGGATTTCAGAAGCTCGAACACCTCCGGGCTCCAATCCGCCACCTCGTCGCCGTAGCAGTACTTCACGCTGGTGCCTCGGAGCTTGGACACCTGTGACACCTTCTCGGCACCCAGGCAGTGCACCGTCTCCCCGAACAGCTGGCAGGTATTGTTTGAGCCGATCCGGCCCACCAGGCCCGCCGGCCAGAGGTTCCGCATCGGCTCCAGAATGTTTCGCTCTATGGTGTTCTTGCTGACGCCCAGGATAACGCACAGGCCGTCCTTGCCCGCCCGTGCCCTGATCCGCTTCGGGATCAGAAAATAATCCATGTAGGTCTTGCCGCTGCGGGTCGCGCCGGTCTTGAAGTTCCAGCGGTGACTGGCTTCCAGAAAGAACTGCTGCTGTTTTTCGGAAAAAGGCATTATTCCACGCCCTTGATCTCTGCCAGCACGGCGTCCAGTTTGGCCAGCGCGTCCTTGTCGTTGTACTCGACGCTGTCCCGCATGCCAAGCAGGTTCTTGGCGAGGAAAATAGCCGTTCCGCCGTTGGTCTTGGACAGATTGAACAGGTTTCTGCGCAGGCTTATTTTCCCCTGTACAGAGTGCTTTTTATAAGCCTCCGCAAAACCTTCGTGATACGTCCGCTTGCACCATCGCTCTATCGTATCCTCCGAGCACTTGAACCACCCGGCGATCTCTTCAAGCGTACACTGCAGGCCGCACAGCTTCTCAAAGTCCTCCTGGTCGATCTCCTTACGTGGCCTCGCCACTCAGCCTCACCGCCTTTTTTCCGGTCAGGTTCTCCCACCGCTGCACGATCACGTCGCAATACCGCGGGTCCAGCTCCGTACAGTAGCCGATCCGGCCGTTCTGCTCCGCCGCGATGATGGTCGTGCCGGAGCCGCCGAAGGTGTCCAGCACCACGTCGCCGGGTTTCGTGCTGTTGCGCATCAGATAGTCGAACAGAGGCACGGGTTTCATCGTCGGATGCTCCTTGCTCTTCGTCGGCCGATCAAAGTTCAGGACCGTCTGCTGCCGCCGGTCGGAATACCAGCTGTGGCCCGCGCCGTCCGCCCAGCCGTACAGGCAGGGCTCGTGAGACCATTGGTAGTCCTGGCGACCCAAGGTGAACACGTTCTTGGCCCAGATCAGCGTCTGCCGAAGCTGCAAGCCCGAATCCTTCACCGCGCCGCGGAAGTTGTATCCTTCGCTGTCCGCATGCCAAATATAAAAAGCGGCGCCGGGTTTCAGCACCGCTTTTGCCACCATGAATGATTTTGTGAGGAATTTCCGGAAGTCCTCGTCCGACTGCTTGTCACCCTGGATCTTCAGCGCGTCCTTGGTCTTGCCGGTGTAGTCGATGTTATACGGCGGATCGGTCAGGAACAGATCCGCCTTCATGCCGCTCATCAGCTTCTCGACGTCCGTCAGGGACGTGGCGTCGCCGCACAGCAGGCGATGGCTGCCCAGCTGCCAGAGGTCGCCCAGCTGCGTCACCGGCTCCGCCGGAGGTTCCGGGACCTCACCCTCCTCCTTGGTGGCACCCTTCAACGCAGGGAAGCCGAACTCCTCCATGTCGATATCGAAAATGTCCGCCAGCTCGGAATCCAGAAGATCCGCATCCCAGGCACTCAGCTCCGCGGTCTTGTTGTGCGCCAGCGCGTAGGCCCGCCGCTGTTCGTCCGTCAGGTGGTCCAGCCGGATGCAGGGCACCTTGTCCATGCCCAGCTTCTTTGCCGCCTGCAGGCGCCCGTGGCCCTCCACGATCAGGTTCTCGCCCCAGATGCCGATCGGGTCCGAGAAACCGAACTCGCGGATGCTGGACACGATGGCCTCAACGTCCTTGTCCGTGTGCTTCCTGGCGTTTTTCTCATACGGTCTCAGCTGGGAAACGGGCAGATATTCGATGTGCAGCTCCATAAAAACCTCCGGGCATAGAGAAACGCGAGAAGGTTTCCCCTCCCGCGTTTGCTTAGCATACACCATAACACACTTTTTCCGAAAAAACAAGGTCATAAAAATGTCCTAAAATTCGGAATTGCTAACTTTCTGTAAAGCCGTAATACGCTACCGTGAATTTGTACAGGGCCTTATCCACCCGCCGGTACACGCTCTTCGTTTCCTGCAGCTTGAATTCGTCCATGATCCGCTCAATTTTGCCCTTGGACGGGTGAATGTGCATCATGTCCAGAAGCAAAACCTCGTCGGACTCCAGGGTGCCGAGGGCATCGGTGACCTGTTTCACGGCGATCTTCGCCCGTTCCAGGTTGCGCTCCAACTCGGCGCGGTGCTGCATATTCCCCAGAAGCATGTCCTCCCGCGTGGCCTCGCCGCCCATGACCCGGAGGGAATCAAGGTCCATGCTCTTGATGCTCTCCGCCTGCAGCTTCAGCTTTTCGATCTCCTGCGGGATATTCTGCACCGCGTTCTGCTGGGCCACGTAATCCCGCAGCTTATCCCTCGCCGCATACTTCCAGTCGATCATCTTCCGCGTTCTCCTTTCGCTTGCCTGCTCTCAGACAGGCGCTTCAGCATCATTTCATTCAAATCGAGAAGGCACAGGCCGGCGAGCTCGTAGTGTCTGACAGGCTCTCCGTCAAAGGTCAACGTCGCCCCGACACCCCACCCCATCACGTACTTTTTCGGCTCGAATACCACGTCGACTATCCCGCCGGTGAAATACTGCCTGAACTCATGCAGCACCCGCTCCTTTTCCCGCTCAAGCCGTGCCATCACTTCTTGCAGCTCCGACCGTGAACACAGCAGATCGGTGCCCTGCTGTTTAGAGGCTTTCATCACTTTCCTCCTTGTTTCCGTATTTTTCCAAGACTTCCCCGGTCAGAATGTCATGCCCCATTTCCAGAGCGAATCCGTCAAACGCTCCATGCTGCAGCAGCTCGCGCAGCAGGAAGAAATGCGCACGAATCGGTCCAGTAAGTTTTGCATCGAACATGAGCTTTGATATTTCACCGATTGCCTTACGGTCAAGCTCAATCACTGCTTTCCCGGCGTCAGCATCAATTTTGTGGATTATCATGTCTCCTCCTTCGGCGGCTCTGCCTGTTTCACAAGGTCATGCAAAGCCTTTTCGTACTTTGCGCTCAGTTCCTCAATGGCATCAGCTGCTTCCGATTCCAGTTCTGCGCCGTGATGCTCAGAACGCTCGATTTCAACATATCGACGCAGCCGCTTCACCAGTTCGTCATACATCAGCTTTCCCCTTCCAACGCATCGTAAAGTGCTATATAGCACTCTCGGCATTTGAGAAAATGGCCTTTGTGGATATACAGAAATCTATTGTGGAGAGTGCAGAAGTCTTGACCTTTGCTGTCTTTCTCTTTGCGATAACAATTCCCGCACCAAGGAGACATCGACACATTAACAGTTTTCTTAACTTCAATTTCCATCGTCCTGCCCTCCGTCCATCTTCGCCCCGCAGGAGGGGCAGTAGTTCATGCGCTTGGATACCATTGCCTCGCATTCAGAGCAATCAAAAGCGTCCATATTATCATCGACAGGCAACCACCGCCCATGCCTCACCTCCACCACATCGGCGGCGGGGAACTGATTCAGAATTGCAACGCCCTTCATCGTGATGGCATCGGCTTCGTAGAGTGCGTTCCGTGCCGCCTCCCGGCTGATATACTCGTTCATATCTCAACCCTCCAGCTGATTACGATTCCGTCCTCGTTTTTCAGGCAGGCCAGCATCTCCTCGGTATTCAGCAGGCCATCGTCGATATCGTGGATGTATTCCAGGCAGGCGTTCCAGAGCCTCCGCAGCCGCTTCCGGCCGAACCCAAACCTATCCCGCATGACTCGCATCATCACGGCGAACTGCCGCTTATACGCTTCCTCGGTGCTCTCCTTGGCGATCTGCATCCCGGCCTTCTCCCAGGTCTGCTGGATCTGCCGGTTCAGGGCGTTCAGTTCAGCGACGCTCAACTTTTCCAGGAGTACGGCCTGCAGCTGGGCATTGTTCAGCCGTTCGATGCTGTCTATGTTCAGCGCCAGGGCCTTACGCTTTTTCGTCGGCTTTGCCATGCTGCGCCTCCTCTGCAGTCACCAGATCGTACTCCATCACGACCTTCTCCTTTTTGCACCGGCAGCAGGTGCCGCTCTGGCCCCAGGAGGACATGGACGCCCACACCTTTGACGGCGCGACCTCGGCGCTGGCCATCGCAGCGTAGGTAAAACAAAACACTCGCTTCACGCTTCCTCACCTCCAAGGTCATTTCTGTCCTTCACCACGACCAGGATTCCCGGAACCGACCTCCAGATCTTGCAGGCGACCTCGCGGTACACCTGGGCGTCATCTTTCCAGAAATGGCACTTGGTAAGGCTATCTTTCAGGGCCTTCATCATGTTGTCTGTGTCAGGCTTGCTGGTTTTTGGTTCAAAATCCTTATGCTTGCCCTTCAGCCCAAAGCCGAAGATTACAGTCAGGTCGACCGGACCTTCCAAAGGCTCCGCGGGCCGCACCTCGTTTGCGTAAGCGAGATACTTTGCCTCCGCGTCCCGCAGCTCGGCGGGTTTGTAATACTTCCCGGTCCGGGCGTTGTACCCCTTCTGCTGGGCCGTCGCCGTGGGCGGCTCGCCGGGAATGAAAAACTGGATCATGTGCTATCTCCTTTCGTCGTGCGCGGTTGATTTGCAGTCAAATTTAGGGGGAAAAACCCCTTTTATAAGGGGGGATTTTTCCCCTTATAAGGGGAGGATAATGCCGATTTCGGCGTTTTCCTGTTTTTGCAGGATAATGCCGCCGGTTCGGACGCCTATGCCGGTAAGCCGGCATTTTCCTGTTTTATCGAAAATGCCGATTCCGGCATTTTCCCGGAATTATCGAAAACAGCGGATCGGGCTCTTTTTTACCGGCATTTTCGAGTTTTGCAGGATAATGCCGCCGGCGCTGTTTTCGGCCGTCATTCGGCCAGTTTTGCCACCGTCGCGGTGCACTTTTCGACGCTCGTTTTCCGGTCGCCGGTGATCACATAGCCTCCCAGAGACTCGAAGTATTTCGCGGCCGTCCGGGGCTCCACGCCCACCACTTCGCAGATCACTTTCAGGGGGACCTGCCCGTGCTCGTATCCGCCGCGGGCCTGGTTGTAGGCGTTCACCGCAGACTCTATCCGCAGCTCGCGGTTTTCCTGTTTCTTCTCCTGCAGCTCTTCTGGTGTCCACTGCCCCATATCCGGCTTACACGTCGCCAGCTGGCCGCTCTGATCCGGGAAGTGCAGCGGGTAGTCGAACCACACGTCGATGGGTCCCGGCTCCGGGAACTCCCGCAGGACCGGTTCGATCCGCCATGCCGTGGCCGTCTCGCCCACGCCGCAGAAGGAGGTCATGGAGGGCGGTACCCGCAGCTGGATCATATCCAGGAGCGCGTCCGCGTCCCGGGCGAACACACCGCTTCCGCTGGCCCTGTCGGCCGCGTTCTTGGCCCCCTGTGCGCCTTTGCTGTGGTGGTGGCAGTATATGACCGCGCAGCCTAATTCGACGCACAGGCGATCCATGAGGCCGCAGAAGCGGGACACGTCGCCCATGTCGCTTTCGTTGCCGCCGATCAGCTTATAGATGGGGTCCAGAATGATCACGTCCACGGGATGATTGCGCAGCCGCCAGATCATCTTGGGGGCTAGTTCTTTCAGCGTCAGGGCCTTTCCCCGGAGGTTCCACACGTTGATGTTGCCCAGGGCCTCTCGGCTCAGACCCCATTGCTCCTGCATGATTCTCAGGCGCTGCAGGCAGCTTTCCCGGGCCAGCTCCATGTTGACGTAAAGGACGCGGCCCTGGGTACAATTCCAGCCGAGCCAGGTGTTTCCGCCCGCGATCGCCATCGCCAGTTCCAGCAGGGCAAAGGATTTGCCCGCCTTGCTTGGACCGGCCAGCATGAGCTTGTGGCCTTTTCGGAGGACGCCCTCGATCACCGGCGGCGGCAGCGGCGGGGCGTCCGTCTCGGCCAGGTTCTCCAGCTCCGGCAGATCGTCCGCCTGGGCCTCGATCCATTCCCTCCAGGATTCCCAATCCTCCGCGCCGCTGGCCTCCTCGATGATGAATTGTTTTTTGCCGTTCCGGGTGACGCCCGGAAGCCGGCTCAGGCGGGAGGGATTTTTGTTCTGGGTATCGACCTCCACGCCCCGTTCCCGCAGCACCTTGTAGAGGTATTCCACCCGGCGCTTGTATTCCTGCTCGCTCCCGGCCATGATCTTCACAATGGCGTGAACGCTCTTATTACCGCTGTCCACGGCCACGGCGATAGGAAGGTTGAGCTGCTTGTAAAGGGGGAGCTGTTTGTCTTTTTCTACGTTGTCGCATTCCACCAGGGCATAGCGGAACTCCTTGACGTTGGCGTTTTTGACGCCCTGCCCGTCCAGGGGGTTGAAGCGGATCCACGCGCCTGCCTCCGGCGGGCAGTCGCCGATCACTTTTCCGATGTCGCCTTTGCACTTGCCCAGCTTGTCCAGGAGCTCTCCCGCCGTGCGGTCGAAGCTCCCCTGCTTGGGCGCGTAGCCTCCGTCCTCCCGGGGCCAACACTCGGTCACATATCCCACGTAATCGTCCCGGTTGAACAGCAGCTCCAGATACCTGCTCAGTTCGCTCACGGGGTCCCACGCCTTATCCGTGGGCTCCTGGATCGCGTTGGCCTCCAGCCACCCGGGATCATAGTCGAGGTTCTTCGGCATCAGCTCCAAGGCGTCGTCCCAAGACAGTTCGTGGCCTTCGTCGGGTCGCCAACCATGCTCCTTCGCCATCTGAACGATCGTTCCGCCGGACACGGGGTTCCCGCTGCCCTTGAAGGTCTCCCACTTGCGGAAACACTCTCCGGCGTGATAGCGGGCTGCATCCCTGCGGCTCCACTCGTCCCACACAGAGGCTTGGTAGCCAGCTTCTTTCAGAGCCATTCCAACGGTCGTCCACTCCTGGTAGGAGAGGCTGCCCGGGTCTATGGCTTCCAGGCATTTCAGGAGATCATATCCGTCCATTGCTTATCCTCGATTCTCGGCGGCCTGTACTCCGCCGGTCTTACTCCTCTGGGGACCTTCCAGCCCGCGCTGCTGATTCTGGAGATCATGCTGCTGGCCGCGTGGAAGTCCCACTCGCCCACGTGGACGAATCCGTACCGTTCCAGGAGGCGGATCTGTTTCGGGGTGGTCAGACCGTCCTCCTGCCGTTTAATCAGCTTGTTGATGATCATCTGGGCCTTGCCGAAGCAGGAGATTTCGTCGGGGAAGATGCCCCTGCGCTCCAGCATTTCTATCTGTTTCTGTGTGGGCGGGGCCATATCCGCGGGAAAGGTCGGCTCATAGCCCGCCAGGTCCTCCGCCTGGATGCTGTACTCGAACTGCAGGGGGTCTACCAGGGCGCGTTTGCGGTGCCGCTGCTCCTCTAGCATCTTAGCCAGGGCTTTTTCCCGCTGGGCGACTACGTCGGCTTGTGCGGCCATCTCGGCAGCCTCCAGGTCAATCGCGTCCGGCTCCTGCTCCAGGTTCTCGGTCATTTTCTCCGCCACTTCGGGATTCTCGCAGATCAGGCATGCCGGGCGGCAAAGTTCATGCCGGGTGGTATGCCAGAGGAAGTCCAGCACCAGCAGGTGGTCCTTCCCGGGGTGCAGGCGGGTCCCGCGTCCGATCATCTGGCAATAGAGGCTCCGCACCTTCGTGGGCCGCAGCACTACGATGCAGTCCACGGCGGGGCAGTCCCAGCCCTCGGTGAGAAGCATGCTGTTGCACAGCACGTCGTATCTGCCGGCGGAGAAGTCCGCCAGAATGTCCGCCCGATCCTCGCTTTGGCCGTTTACTTCCGCCGCCCTGAATCCGTTTGCTTGCAGTAGCGCGCAGAACCGGCGGCTCGTTTCGATCAGCGGGAGGAATACTACGGTCTTCCGGCCCGCGCAGTAGTTCTTCATTTCGGCGGCGATCTGTTCCAAATACGGGTCCAGGGCGTGGCCCACATCTGCGGCGCTGTAATCGCCTGCTTGGGTCTTTACGCCGGTCATGTCCAGCTTCAGGGGGATCGTCTGCGCCTTGATCCGGCACAGATACCCGTCCTTTATGGCTTGGGTGATACGGTATTCATAGGCAAGGGAATCAAAATACTGGCCCAGGTTCCGCATATCCCCCCGGTCCGGCGTGGCGGTGACGCCCAGCACGTTCGCGTCCGGGAAGTGATCCAGCACCCGCTGATAGCTGTCGGACAGGATGTGGTGAGCCTCATCAACGATGATCGTTCCGTAGTGGTTCGGCTCGAAACCTGACAGGCGCTTTTCCCGCATAAGTGTTTGAACGCTGCCCACGGTGATCCTGTACCAGCTTCCGGCGGAGGATTGCTCCGCCTTTTCGACCGCGCAGCCCAGTCCGCTGACCGTGCCGATCTTCGCGGCGGCCTGCTCCAACAGCTCCCCACGGTGGGCCAGCACCAGCACCCGCTCGCCCCGCCGCACCTGATCTTCCGCGACGGCTGCGAAAACGATGGTCTTTCCGGTGCCGGTGGGAAGGACCAGGAGCGTTTTCCGCCTGCCCTGGTCCCATTCCCTGTGGATCGCCTGCCGCGCCGCCTCCTGATAAGGGCGCAGCTCCATCTCAGAATCCTCCCGCCGTCCAGTTCCGCAGCGGAGGCAGGAAAGCCTTGATCTCGTTGGATTCGCCCTCGCTGCCGTCTTTCTTGGTGTACTTCCGGATTCCGACGGATGCCCGGCCGGTAGAGCCCACGACCTTGCCCCAATCCAGCTTCACCATATCGCCCTGCTTCCCCTGCCCGATGCAGATGAAGAAGGCGGACAAAAGGCCCAGCGTCTTCGTGTGCAGGAAAAGGTTGTGGGTAATGATGGCGGGTCCGTCTGCACTGTTGATCTCCAGGGTCAGCACAGCCTTGGGGCAGCTGGGGAGCTTTGCGCTCCCCGGATGCCTCTGCCGCTCGAACTTGGTGACGGTGAATTCATACTCCCCTTCCGGGAGCAGGACGAAGCTCGAAGGGTTAAGCTCTATGCCCTCGTCCCAGTCCAGTTCTCTGTCGATGTTCTCAGCCATTGTTCTTCCTCCTCATGTCAAAAATCAGATTTTTCACAGATTCCCAGGCCGCCACCAGACAGCCTTTAACGAAATCCGCGGGGTACATCTCAATGGGCATATCGCCGGGGAAATAGCCGCGGTTGCTGACGGCGGCCTGCACTTCGGCGTACTGGACGCCGGAAGCCTCCATGAGCTGGGCCAGGTCGGGGAAACGGTCCTTGAGCTGTGTCGGCTCCAGCTCCTTTTTGTCAGCTTCAGTCCACTCGCTTTCCGGCTTCGGTTCCGGGAACACCGGGCCATCCTCCGCACCCGTGAACGGCGTTTCCGGCAGGGGGGCCTCGTCCGACGGCTCTGTAGTCGGGTCTGCTGTTACGGTCTCGAACTCCGGAACCGGCGCGGGCTGTACGGGTGCAGCAGGCTCGGCGGCAGGTTTCGGCGCCTCGGTCTGCCCAAACACACTGCGAAGCCCGTCGTAGCCCAAAGGCAACTCTTCCGGCAGGCCGAAGCGGTTCTTGGCGTCCCACACGGGATGGTGGGTCGTGTACATGACCCGTTTCCCGCCGGCGACGTGATTCTTCTCCATGGGGGTGGCGCCTTTGACCACCATGATCTTGTAGTTGCAGAAGACCAGCAGGTCCGCCCACTCCTTGACCATGGGGCCGATCTTTTTTGCCAGCTTCATTTCCCAGTGGTCGTAAGCGCCGGTTTCCTCCGGGGCTTCGATCTTGCGAAGCTGGGCGTGGGCGCAGAATCCGACGTTGATACCCTTCTCCGCAATGTCCGTCAGCTTGTCCAGCAGCTTGCCGAAAGCCTCCGCCTGGTAAACGTAGCCCTTGCCGTAGCCCGCGTCCTCGATGCCCTTCCAGCCTTTGGCCGCGCACAGGGCGTCGGTGCAGAGCCGCTCCGCCCAATCGGCGGTGTCGATCACAAGGGTCTTGATCTTCAGGTTTCCGGCGTCCTCCACCATATCCAGCAGCGCGTCCCAACTCTGCGGCCGGGGATAGCGGACCACCGTCATGTGATCCGTGGAGCCTTCGGTGTCGATAAAGATCGGGCTAGGAAGCTGGCTCGCCATGGTGCTTTTCCCGATTCCCTCCGGGCCATAGAAGCAGAACTTGACGCCCTTCTTCTTTGCACTGCTCTCGATCTGATACTTACTTCTGGTCATTAGAACATACCCTCCTTCCATTTCGGGGCAGGCGCAGCATCTTCCGCGATCTCCCCGTCTTCGATGATCACCGTGCACTCGCCGCCGGTGCTGACCCTGGTCCCGATTACCTGGAGGCCCTGATCCGCCGCCCAGGTGCCGAACTCCCGCAGCGTATCCGTGTCCATCTGTTCCAGCTTGTCCACCAGTACGAAGCGGCACTCCGGCTTGAGCTTCGCCACGATGGCCGTAGCGGCTCGCAGCTGCTCCGCAGAGCTCATGCAGCTCCAGGGCTGCCCCTTATAGGTGAGAACGCCCTCCTGCACGCTGAGGCCCGCCAGGGGCATGTCCGCCCCTTCCAGCAGCGCCGCCCGCCGGGCGCGGACGTCCTCGATCTCCCCGGTGAGGGCATCGTATTCGTCCGCCAGCAGGCTGGCCCGCTGGTCCGCCTCCATCCTGGCAGAGTTGGCCCGGACCTTGGCGTTGATTTCGTCGGCGGCCTGGATCTGCTGGAGAATCCAATCGGTATCCTTGTCCTTTAATTCGGCGGCGTCCTCTACGGCCATGTCCAGGCACGCTTCTGTGGAATTAAGCTGATCCTGTAACAGCGCGATGCGAGTCATAAGGTCTTCGGCGGTTGCTCGCAGGGATGCCACCCGGCGGCGCTTGTCCTCGTTCTCGGCGTTGATTCTCTGTGCTTCACGCAGCTGCGCGGTGAGGTCCGTGACGTTTACAGGCGCTCCGGCATCGGGGAAGTAATCCAGGCTGTCGGCGTGATGCCGAGCCTGGTCCCGGTCCCTGCCGATCTGGAGGCGGGTGTCATATTTGGCCCGTTCCTCCCGTTCCAGTGCGTCCAGCTGATCCTGGATCCCCAGAAGGTTCAGCAAGATCCCCGTCCGTTCTTTATCCGACGCTCCAAGGAATCTGGGCAGGTCCAGGGCCAGGGCTTCGATGAAGCCGTTGAGAAGCTGCTGGCCGCTCCGCCGTCCGCTCTCGTCGGTGACGGTGAGG
>JAEEGL010201881.1_pt1 | contig 43194 bp, 35 predicted proteins | sample 9134231 | NCBI WGS metagenome assembly JAEEGL01 (sample SAMN16246548, study PRJNA631951) | gut metagenome | biome: gut microbiome; feature: rumen; material: fiber-attached | host: Bos | place: Iran: Karaj | collected 2018-10
TCTCCAAACATCCAAGGCGCAACGCGCCAAACATCGCCCGAAGGGCTTCCACTTCCCAGCCGCTGCCGCGCCAACCTTCGGCGCGAAGCGCCCTACGTCAACCTTGTATTTTGTGCAAAACGAAGTGTGTTTTACCTTGTTTTTTGTGCATGAACTGTATTTTTTAACCTTGCTTTTTGTGCAAGAAAATGATAAGATAGAATATGAGAAAGTTGGGGAACATGTACATAGCAAGGAAAGTAGATTCTGCTCTTTTGGAATGGGCGAATGGTGAGAACCGAAAGCCTCTTCTTGTCAGGGGTGCGCGACAAACCGGGAAGACGTCTTCCGTCCGCAATCTCGCACGGAATTTTGATTCGTTTATCGAATTGAACTTCGAGGAAGACCAGCGCCTATGCGCCATATTTGAGGAATCGCTCGATGTCCACCGCATTTGCTCCCAGATAGAGGCCGTGGCAGGGAAACGCATTGTTCCTGGCAAGACGTTGCTTTTCCTCGATGAAATCCAGGCCTGCCCACGCGCGATTTCTGCCCTCCGCTACTTCTATGAGAAAATCCCGGAACTCCATGTCATAGCCACGGGGTCGCTTCTTGAGTTCGCCTTTGAGGAGATTCCCGATTTCGGGGTCGGTCGCATCCGCAATCTTTTCGCATACCCAATGTCTTTTTCGGAGTTCCTTTCGGCGACAGGGGACGACCTCGTTCTCGCCCATGCCCTCGAAGCCTCGTTTGAGAATCCGATTCCGGCCATTCTCCACGAACGGCTGCTTGGGCGACTGAAGGAATACCTTGTAGTTGGGGGGATGCCGGCAGCCGTCAGGGTGTTTGCCGAAACGAAGAGTTTTCTCGCCGCCCAGCGCGAACAGGACGACATACTTGTTGCGCTGAAATCCGATTTTGGGAAATACAGGAAGCGTGTCCCGCCGGAGCGTGTAAGGAACACCCTCTCCGCCATCGTCCGCCAGACGGGCGAGAAGTTCACCTACACGGATTCGCTACTTGGCCTGTCATGGCGGCAGTCGAGGGAATGTACGGATCTGCTTGAAATGGCGAAACTGGCCGTCCGCGTCAGCGCCAGCCACGCGAACGGGCTTCCGCTAGGCGGCGACTTGGATGCGAAGTCAAACAAGTTCCTGTTTTTGGATATAGGGCTGTATCTACGCGAGAGCGGGCTTGACGTTTCTGAATGGATGCTAGATGCGCCAGGGAAGTTTGTGAATCGCGGGAAACTGGCGGAAATGCTTGTTGGGCTTGAACTCCTGAAATCAGGCTCCCCGTTTGTCGAAAATCGCCTTTACTACTGGCATCGCGAGGCGAAGTCGTCAAATGCCGAAGTTGACTATGTCGCCCAAATTGGGAACTCCATCGTTCCAATTGAAGTCAAGTCCGGAAGCAAGGGGGCAATGAAAAGCATGAGAATCATGATGGAGGAGAAAGGGCTTCCGCTTGGCATCCGCACATCCGAAGAGAACCTGGGTGTCATCGGCAACGTGCGTATTGTTCCTCTCTACATGATAGGAGAGATTGCAAAACTTCTTTCAGGCGAAATGCGCGGGATTGAAAATGCCGCTATACCTGAATGAAGGCGTTTATGTCGAAGGACGCGTTCGCTTCCGCAGTCTGGTCGGCCAGCGAGTTTTCCGCCACGCGCAGTCCGCCGAGTATCTTCTGCCAGCGTTCGACCTGCGCCAGGGGCTCTTCGACAATCGCGCCAAACGCCTCCTCCCCCTCCAGCCGGGCGAGCGGCACGGGTCGCATCAGCACGTAGGCGTTGGTCTCGGGATTCTGGCAGAGCGTGCCGCCGTTCGTGCCGAGGTAGAGGTGGTTGGCCTTCAGCATCATCTCGCCGAACTTGCCACTGGCGTCGGGCGGCGGATAGCCGATTTCGGCGTAGATCACGGCGCATCCGGCCTCCTCGTCGCTGATCAGCTCCACCTTGACGCCGTCGATGACCATGGCCGCCACGCCGTTTTCCGCGGCGAGGCCGCCGATGCCGTACTTGGCGGCGAATTTCTCAATCAGTTCCTCGTATGACATGGCTTTCCCTCCACGCCGCCTATTCCTCGATCTGGATCGGGGTCGCGACGACCTTGCCGTTGACGTCCACCGAGGCGGTCCAGCTGAACTTCAGCGGGCTGCCCTCGGGATTGGAGTACTTGATGTTGACGGTGCCCGTATCGGCGTCCTTCGTGAGCGTGTACGAGACGGCTGTGTGGTCGGCGGCCTTGTAGCCGTGTTCGGCAAGCGACATCTGCGGCACGAGTCCGCCCTGCGCCAGGGCGAAGAAGACCGCGTTCGTCTGGACGGGGTGGGCTTTCGCGTTGCAGAAATTCTCCACCGCCGTGGCGATGCCCCGGTTCTGGTCGTTGTCTTTCTCTTTCTCGCCGCAGACCTTCCCCACGAACTCCTGACCGCCGATGTTGAAACGGAACACGGCGTTCTCGGGCTCGATGAGGCCCTTTCCCGTCAGGGGGTCCGACGGAATTTCGGCCCGGTGGATATCGCCGAGGAACTGGGTTTTGCCCGCATTGCCCAATCCGCTCGCGCCTTCCAGCTCGGCCGTGATGTCGGTCATTCCGGGCGCCTTGGGAAGGGTCTGCCCGCTCTTTACCGCGCGACGGCATTCCTGGATGGTCGCGCCGGTCCAGTTGAACAGTTCGGCGCATTCAGTCCCTTGCCGGCAAAGGGCCTTGTGGGTATCATAATCCTGTTTGTCCCACGCCGCCTCCGTTTCCTCGGCAAAAGTGAGGTAATCGTTCACCGCATCCGCGATTTCCCGGTTCGTGTTTTTCGCGGAGACGCCAATGCTCTTCATGTCGGGGAAAAGCGTGTTGAATGCGGTGGTGCGGTCGAGCTTTCCGGAATAGACGAGTTCCGCGGCCTTGGGGAAGTTGGCGAGCGTGCGCGACACGAGCGCGGCGTTGTAGGTGGTGAACGCCAGCCCGCCCGGCTTCTTCTCGCGCATCGCATCGGCAATCGCAAAGACGACGGAGCGCTTCTCGGGGGAGATGCCGGCCATCGATCCGCTGACGGACTGCATCATGTTCGTCTTGATGAACCCGATTGCGTGATTGTTCTCTTCGCTGAAGAGGTCTTCCGGATTGGGCGTGTCGAGCGAAAGCTTCGGATTGCAGGCGATTTCCTCGAAGGCGAACATCTCCACGGAAAGTTTTGCGTCGCGCGTCAGGTACGACTCCCCATTCTGCCTGTCGTACCAGGAGTCGAACGCCTTGACGAGCTCGAGCCCCTTCTTGAAGTTGTCCGCGCTTGCCGTGAACGCGCCGCCGTATCTGAACAGGCGGCGCGCGTCGCTCTTGGGGTCGAGCGCGGCATCCTGGGCTTCCTCAAGAGAGCAGTTCATCGCCTCCTGGTACAGGTTCACCACGGCGGAGAGCTTCTTAAGCTCGGCGGGCGCGTAGCCCCTTTGGGTGACGTCCTGGACCGTCACGAGCCCGTCTTCCGGCCATGCCGGCCTCACTTGCCCGGTCGGCGCGCTGATGCGCGGCCTTCCCGTCGGGAATTCCCTCATGGCCGCGTCCACCGCGGCCTTCACGATCTGGATGCGCTTCGCCGTCAGCGGCTTGCCCTTGCCGTAGTCTTTGAGCTTCATCGCCTCCTTGACATTGTCGGGAATGAGGGCCTCGCCGCCGAACATGTCGACGATCGACTGGCGGAAAATCGCCCTCGTCGTGTCGTTGGCGGCCTTGACTCCATCGGAGCGGAACCACTTGCCCACCTTGTCGCTCGTGGTGACGGCCACCTCGTGCACGGTGGCCGCGTCGTACGAGCCGAGGAAGCGCACGACGTTCGTGCCTTTCGTCGAGGCTCCCGCCAGGCGGGCGAACTCCTCGAACTGGAGCGACATCCCATTGCCGTTAATGGTATTGATCGAACTTGACATCTATGGTTTCATTTTTCTTATTGGAGTTAAAGTTCCGCCATCAGGCTTCCTCGCCGGCGACGTTGAATTTCTCCGCGAGGGAGATGTTCACCCTGGATAGATCGATGCTGCCTACTGCCATGGCTCTTACTCCTTGCGGCTTATGGCCAGATGATGGAAAGCGGCTCCGGGGCGGCCCCGAGTTCGGCCTCGAGGCGTTTGACGAGCGGCGACCAGTCCGAGCCCGAATCCTCAAGCTCGCAGTCGGCGGCGTAAATCTGATAAGTCGTGCTGCGGTCGTCGCAGGATATCGCCATGCGAGATAGCGACTCGATGCGCCCCGCCGTCGTCAGCAGGAGGATGGCCATCCTTATCGCCGCGCCTATCTCCTCTTCGTCCTCCTTCTGCGACGCCTCGTCCGAGAGGACGCGCGCGTAGGGGATGCGGAAGGAAATCTCGAGCGCCGGATCGCGCCACTCGAACTCGAACACGCGGCTCTGGATGCCATGCCCGCCGACAAGGCGCGTCAGCCCCTCGCCGGATTCAATCTCGGCGAAAGCGGCCTTGAGTTCCTCGGCCGCCTCCGCGCGCTTTGCCTCTAGCTCTTTTCCTTTTTCCATGGATGACTCCTTGAATCTGAAATGCCCTCTGCGCCCTCTGCCACTCTGCACCTCTGCGTGAGACGCTTGGCGTTATGCGTCCGCCGGCGGGTTGAACATGTTTTGGAGGTATTCGCGCCTGAAGAACGACGGGCACTTCCGCTCGTTGTAGTCATTGACGCAATCGATATTGTTCCTGAACTGGACCTTGCTGCCGTCGGTCGTCTTGATCGTCACGGTCGCCTTGACTCCGGTCATTCCCTTGAGGTTGGCCTCGTTCCGCCACTGTTCCTTTCCATAGACCTTCCCATGTTGCCCGAGCATCTTGGCGTGGGCGATGGCTTCGTTGAGGCGGGCCTCGGTCGCACTCAGGGCTTCCGGGGAAATCCGGGGCGCGATGGAGTTGAGATACTCCCTCTTCTTGGCGGGGTCGTTGTCCATCGCAATGAGATGGTTGTAGAAGTCCTCGTCGATCTCCTCCGGGAGCGCGATGCTCTGCAGACCCATGGTGTGGATGATCGCCATCCTTGCCTCATGCGTCGTGGCCTTCGTGAGATCGATGGTCATGGTGTTGCCGTTGCGCACGATGGCGGGGTCTTTCGACACGCGGTTGTCGTATTCCCTCTTCCAGTTCTTGCCGTGGAGCTTCTGGCAGACTTCCTTCAGCTGATCGAAGTAGAGCGCGGTCTTGTCCTTGCTGAGAGCGAACTTCATGAGGCCGATGCGCGTCGCGGAGAAGGACGCGTCGTTGTCGATCCCCTTGACCGTCACCTCGTGGGTGTCCTTGTCCACATGGATGAAGTAGTTGCCCCAGTGCCGGTCGCCCTGGCCGGTGATGAGGTCGAGCCACATCAGCTTGTTGAGCTTTTGGGCGACGTCGCCCTTGATTTTGGTCTGCTCGGCGGGGTCCGTGATCTTGTGCATCTCGGAGGGGGGGATGCCGTCGTCGCCCGAGGTGCTTTTCTTCGCGAATTTGCTGCCGGAGACGCCCTTGGCCTTTTCCATGAAAACGCCGAACTGCCCTTTGTGGTTGCCGACGGAATACTTGACGACGAGGTCCTCGCAGCCGAATTCCTTGGCGGTGTCCTGCGTGGCTAGGTTCAGGTTCGCCGCCTTCTGCTTGTCAACGTAGGCGCCGCCCATGCCGAGCAGCAGGTCGTCCAGGCCGATGCGGCTGTCGAGTTCGGGCTTGAACACGAGTTCCCTGTTGTCCTTCGTCGTCAGCAGGTAGGTCTGTCCCGCGGCGCCGGAGCCAAGCGTCTTCGAGCTGACGATGTTCGACTCTTCCGTTGCGGGATCGACGTCGCCCGGCTTGAACCCTTGTATCTTCGCCTCGACGACGTTGGAAAGCCCTGTCTCCCCGACCATGATCCGGCGCACGTCGCTCGACGCGATTTCAAAGTCGCCGTTGTCCTTCAGCACCTCGTTGGTCGAGTTCATCATCTCCTTGAACTGCGCCTTGATGATGTTAAGCCCGTCTACCGACTTTGCGAGAATCTTCGCGGAGTCCTCGTCGAAGCCAATCTGCTGCAGGGTGGCCTTGAGGTTTTCGAATTGGGGGGTGTTGAACTGGGAGATGAACGCGTTGATCTTGCGGTCGAACTGTTTCATCGGCAGATCGCCGCGCGCGAAAGAGTAGAGCATGCTCACGAATTCGTTCTTCAGCAACCTCAAATCGACCAGGAAGGAATGCGAGGCGTTCCCTACGAAGTTGAGCTTGTCCTCTGGGAAGAGGTTCGCCTTGACATCTTTCATGAAGGCTTCGCGCGCCCTTAGCACGGAGACTCTCCGCGCGTCGTCGATCTGCGCCGCCGTCTCTGAAAGGACCTTCTCCATCGCGTCGAGGAGGGACTTGTCCACTTCGGTGCGCGTGACTTGCGGATTGCCGTCCTTGCCGGGGTGCGTGATCTCGATCCCGTTCTTGCGCGCGTCGGCGATGGCGTTCTTCATCGTCTCCATGTCGGCCTTGAGGGCGAGGACGTCTTCCTTGCCCAACACCTTGCCGCCGTCCGCCTTGAAGGCGTCCAGCTTCTCGGCGAGCGGCCGCATCTGCTTGGCCAGGTTCGCGTTCATCTTCTCGAGCGCCTCGGCCGTGCCGTGCATCATGATCGCCTCGCGCGGCATGAGTTCATGGAAGGTCGCGTTGAGAAGCGCCTTGACCTGCGGGTCGGCGACGGTCCCGTTCACGACGTCCTTCTGGACGAGGTCGTGCATCTTGAAGACGAGCGAGACGATTTCAGATGAGCGGCGGTCGCACTGGAACTGCAGTTCCGTGAACTGGTCCTGCATGGCGGCGCTGACCTTCTCTTCTGGCGCGCTTGCGAGGCGGTCGTTGAACTTGCCGAGCGCTTCCGAAAGCTTCTGCTGCGCCTCGACCGCCGATTTGACCGCCTTGGCGACGGAGTTCAGGCCGAAAAAGCCCTTGCTCCAGACCAAGTCGTCCGAATTCTTGTCCTTCATCAGCGCCTTGGCGAGCTGAAGGCCGGAGAACTTGTCCAGCGCCTTGAGCTTTTCCGTCGCGTCTGCGGCGAGGCTTTCGAGCTTGGATGCCTCCTTCTTGGTCAGCACGCCTTTGTCCACAAGCGACTTCCCGACCGTCCTGACGTTTTCCGCGGCATTCGCGGCTATCGACTTGCTCGCCGCGCCAAGCAGCAGCACGTCCAGCTCCCTGACGACGCTCTTGGCCTCGGCCCTTTCCACCGGCGGGTTCTCGATTGCGGCTTCGGCCCCCGGGGCCTGCTGGGGCTGGTTCGCGTTGCCCGTATTCTGCACCGTCGGCTCCAGTACTGGCCGATAGTCCACGCTCACGTTGTTGAGTCCGCCCAAAGTGTTTATTCCGCCCATGGCATTCAATCCTTTTGCTTTGTTTACACGCCATCCGGCAAATAGTTACCGCACCTGCGCCAAAGCGCAAAAGGTCACAGCCCTTCCCCTATTTCGGGGTGCGGCACGGAAATCGGCGTTCCGGGCTGCGAGATGTAGAACATGTCGAGGACCACGGTCTTGTCGCCCCTGTTCTCGCCGTGGTGGATGGAGCCGACCATCTCGACGACTGCCTCACCGGCTCGGACGGTCTTCTCCTTGCCGTCCAGCCCGATGATCGTGAGCTCGCCCTGCTGCACAATGCCGTAGTTCATGACCGGGTGGTGATGCCACCCGAGCTTGCTGCCGCTGGGGAAGACCAGCCGCTTCACGATAAGTTCCGGCTTGCCGACGGGATAGTCCGGCAGGTCCGCGCCGTCCCAGCTTTGAGATGTGCGCGCGAGTTCAAATGTCGCCAATTCCTTGGCGTCGTCGTAATTGCTAAACATAGGTTTCATGCTATCAGATTGGCGTATGAAACGCAAATTTGCTGCCCAGTATTATTTTCTCGCCAACTTGCCAAACTGCTTCCCTTTCCTATTTGAAGAGATCGTCAAGCGTCACAATGGCCTGGACATTCCCCGCGTATGCGTTGTGGACAATCCCGTTCGCGCTTACGAGAACGGTGTGAACGGCTTTCCGCGTTCCAGTTGCCCGCCTGAATGCGCCGGTCTTCTCCCGCAGGGCCATGTCTTCATCCTTGCCTATGGCAAATGGCTCCGACGTGCATTTCATCTCACATAGGTCGACAATGCCGTCCGCGCGGTCGAGGACGAGATCGACTTGCGCTCCTGGATTGCCGTCGGCGTCAGGCCCCGTCCGCCATGACCAGGCCTGCGTAGAGACACCAGATATGCCTAGTGCGTTGCGGATCTGGTCGATGTGCTGGAGGCAGACGCGCTCAAATGCCAGCCCCCGCCAGGCGCGGCGCGCGCCGCTGTCCGAGGTGTTTTCCCAGTAGTGCCGGTCGCCTCCACACCCGCCTTTTGCAAGAAAGCGAAAATGGAAAAGTGTGAAGGCGTCCAGCAGTTGCCAAACCGAATCCCGTTCTTTGCGTTGGGGTGGCGTATATCGCCGCACAAAGCCGCACCATTCCAGATCCTCAAGCACCTTAGTCAGGGCTCCGCCGGACGGAACGCCGGGCGCGGCGGCGATTTCGGCACGCCCCAGTCCGCATTGGCGCGCGGCAAGGGCCGAAACGACAGCCTCGTATGCCTCAGGTCGCCGGAACAGCGAGGCGTAGAGACGTGAAAATTCAGGAGCGAGTTCCCCGCGCGTGGAAAAGCAAAGCCGGTCAATGGCCTGTGTCGCGCTTTCCCCTCGCCGCAAGAGGCTCCAATACCACGGCACCCCGCCAAAAACCATGTATAGTTCAAGAATCTGCTCACGCGTCAACTCGAGTCCCGCCTCGCGTGCCAACTCCTCGCACTCGCCAAGCGTAAAGGGAAGAAGCCTGATCTGCCGGTTCACCCGCCCGTAGAGGCCCCCCTTGTCACGGAAGACCTTGCGGACAATCCACGACGACGCCGAACCGCACACCACCAGGACGATGTCGCGCCGCGCCGAAAGCCACTGGTTCCACGCGTGCTCCAGCGCATCCACGAAATTTGCCTTTGGGCGGTCCATCCACGGCAGTTCGTCAAGGAAAACAACGGCCTTTTCAGAGGACTCCGAGGGTAGCGAGCGTACGAGCCTGTGAAAGGCGTCGTGCCAGTCCTTCAATGGCGGGCAAGCAGGGTCGAGCCAGTCGCAAATGGACTGGCGGAAAGCCTCGATCTGGCCCTTGGTTTCCGCATTGGCCAGCCCAGTATGGCAGAAGACGAACCGGTCGCGGAATGTTTCGCGAATCAGGAATGTCTTGCCAACGCGCCGCCGCCCGTAAACGGCCACGAACTGCGCCTCGCGTTTTTCAAGAGCCTCAAGCAGCTCATGTTGTTCTTCCTTTCTTCCAATTATCATGACAACCCGCCTTTCTTTTTTAGTTGCGGTAATATAATACGATATTTCTCGCCTTAAGTCAACAAAAAATTGAGTTGTGGTAAAAAATAAAGCGATAACTTCCCGTAAGTCGTAAAAATAGTGACTTGCGGGGAGTTTTGTAAAAGGCTTCTAACCTCCAAGGCGCTTGCGCCAAACTTCCCCATTCCCCGTTCCCCATTCCCCGTTCCCCATTCCCCGTTCCCCTTTCCCCGTTCCCCATTCCCCGTTCCCTCACTTTAACGCAACCGGCCTATGGCCGGACGCAAAAGCTGCGTCAAAACCGATGTGGCTACGACGCCGCCGTGGCGGCTACGCCACAATCGCTTTTGCCGCTAGTTCCATCTACCTCCACGCGAGAATCGATTGTGGCGTAGGGCATAGCCCGTCGTAGCCACATCGATGCGAGCGTAACCCTTGCGTGTCGCGAAGCGACTTGCGTTAAGCGCAGCGGTCGGAACGGAGTCCGACCCTAGTCCCTAGCCCCTAGTCCCTAGCCCCCATTTCCGCATTGGTCATTGGCAACATTGGGATTGGCAACATTTTCACATTTTCACATTTTCACACTTTCACATTTTCACATTCATCTCCCCGTTTCCTATTTTTGGTATAATGATGCCATGAATAGATTATTTGCCTTTCTCTCAATCACCCTCTCCATCATTGGCGTTGCCAGCGCGGAATGGCTCCCCGAGGCCACTGTGAGGACCGCCGCGGAGGCTTTCCCCGCAACGGACGCCATTGGCTCGTCCGTCCTCGATGGCCGCACGGTATCGGGGCTCGCGCCTCGCGGGCGCCTGTGGATCGTGGCGCTGGAGCCGTCGGGGCACATCGTAATGAGCGGCAGCGATCTTGCCAACCCAATTGTCGGCTTCTCGAAAAACGACTTCGTGGAGCCTGACCCTAAGTCTCCGGCATTCGCCGTCCTGGAGGGCGCGAGCGCATCGGTGGAGGCGCTTGAATCCAAGGGCGGGACGCGCCATGCGCGCTGGGATGCGCTTCTGGGCACAGGCACGCGCGGCGGGCTGAGAAGGGCGGCGGCTTCGCCGGAGCCAGAAACTGTCATTGTCGAGCCATTTCTCGACACCCACTACGATCAATGCCAGCCCTACAACGACTACGCGCCCGTTCATTCCGCCACTCCTGGCGCAGAGGATGCCAGTCGCGGCCGGACACCCTGCGGATGCGTGGCGACGGCTGCCGCGCAGATGTTAAAATACTTCCAGTGGCCGGCAAGAATCGACAAAACACTCTCCTACGACCATGTGTTCACGGAAACGAACAATGTAAAACACGCTTATGCGATCCGCTTTGACGGCCATGTGCCCTTTGACTGGGGCTTGATGGACACGAGCTATGGGAATTATACCCTTACAGACTGGATTCCCGACCCAGACAATCCAGGATATTATTACAAAGAGCCAATTTTTGATTTGCGTGGAAATGTAGCCGAGTCGGAACGCTACCCGATAGCCCGCCTCATCCTTTTCTGCGATGTCTTGGCGCACATGAAATTCTCACCAGACGCTTCGAATTCAAACTACAGGTTTGTCGCCCAGAATCTTATCGACTGGTACACGGAAGGTCATTGGGTGGACAAATCTTCGAATTACTCGCAAGTTAAGGAAGACCTTAAGGCCGGCATCCCTCTGCAAGTGGAACTCCTGTTGGCTAAGGGCGGGCATCATGTCGTGGCCAGCGGATGGGCTGAAGATGGCGAAGAAAAATGCATTTATCTTAATTTTGGCTGGGGTGGCGCCAATGACGGATATTATAACTTAAACGGGGAGGCGGGTATGGCCTTGAACGGAATATGTGTCGGACATTATCCCCGCGCGAAGCCACAGCTCGACCCGTTGCCGAAGGTTTGCGAAAAAACGATGACCCTTAGCTGGCATTTCCCCGACATTTATTCGGACAAGGTGTCCGGCTTTTCAGTCACTACGCAGAAGTGGGATGATGAACCCTCCGATTTCATTGATAATTTCTCGGCATCAACAGGTATCCCTGAAGAAGACGTATGCGTGACGAATGTCATATACGATCATTGGGGCAACGTCCTTCTATCTGGGAACAATGTTCTGCGTGCGAAATCATGTTCGCCTTCGAGTTATACATTCCCCGAAAAATACACATTGACCCCTGCTTCTGTTCTCACGTTCAATCTGCGTAGCTATTTTGCGTTAAGGACCGTATTTGAGATTCAGGCTCGTTTTGACGATGGTGAATGGGAGACCATTGGCATTCCTGATCTTTGTCTCGACAAAGACTCTGGATGGAGAACGGAGTGCATAGAATTAGGTGGCCGTAGTGGCAGAACAGCGCAATTTAAAATTGTCACATCGTGGCAAGCAGGCGATTATTACGATGCAGGATGTGTCCTTCTTGATGACTTCAAACTGACGAACGTTCTCAAGCTCGGGGAGCCTACAAACTGCCGAGTTGATGCGTCAGCCCGCTCATGCGAGTTGTTTGGCCTTGAAGCTGGCGCATCGTATGTCTTCAATGTCACTCCAGACATATCCGGCGCACTTGCCGAAGGCGAGACCTCCGAGCCAATTTCTGCACGCACCGCCGACGAAATGCACCCCGCGCGCGACTTCCCTGAAATCACGTCCGTTTCACACACCACGTCGGAAGTGGTCGATGGCCTCTTCTCCGAGTGCTCCATGGGCGGCAACGTCTTTGTGGTCACGTGCTCGTGGTCCGTCGTCTCGCTGGAGGCGCACGCCTCCGCCGCGACGCTCATCCCCGATTCCGCGATAAATGTGACCGGACTCGGCGCCGGAAGGTTCATCGTCGAGGTCAATGGCGACGGCATCCCCGAATACGCGGAGCGCACGCGCACTATCCTCACCCTTGCCGCAACCGATGGGAACGGCTCGACAGCCTACCGGGACCTTTCGCTTCGCTTCAGCACCGAAACGGAGCCGGACGTCTATGTGCCCGTGGAGCCTGGCGAATACGCCGTTTCCGTCGGCGACAAGGGCGACATCGAGGAAACGGCCGTGGCATACGTCGTGACGGCCAAGGACGGCGTGACGCTTACCGCCGCCGACTTCGATTTCGGCTCCGTGTCAAAGGAGGCCTACGACATCGTAATCGCCCCGGGCGGCAAGTCCGCCACGGTGACGCTGAAGAAGCCGGTCTTTGGCGTGGCGTACGTGGAGGCCGAAGCGGAAAAGGATCCCGACGACCCTTCCGGCTTCCTTGTCGTCGTCGATGAATCGTTGCTTGACGACATTCCAGACCACGCGGAATACGAAGCAGTCAGCGCCCTGCCTGTGAAGGCGTTCCCGGGCCTATGCTACCAGGCGGGCTGGGGCTCCAGTCTCGACAAGCTCACATACGGCCGGAAGGTGAAGGTGCCGGCCGAGAAATCGACGCTCTACCTCGGCGTGATCAGGCAGACTGGCCCCAGCGCCTTCTACAAGCTGACGGTCAGCGACAAGGGCGAGTAATTCGATGGCGTCCTGGTGCCGCCGGCGTTCGCCGGTGGCACTCGGACGGCAATCGCCTTATATGCAGATGTCCTTGGCCGGGTCGATGGCGTGGCCGGCGAGGTAGTCGCGCAGGGCGGCGGCGTCGATGGCCGTCGCCGGGTCGATCTCAATCTTGATGGCGGGCTCGCCGTCGGCGCCGCGCGGGACCGCGACTCCGCACTCCTCCAGCCAGCGCGCCCACTTGCGCTGCAGGTCGCGGCGGCAGGTGGCGGGCGAGTCGGAGCCTTCGGCGTTCTTCACCGGCGAGAACTCCTCGGCGCGGTCGAATACGACGTCCAGCACGCGGGCGGCGTCGGGAATCACGTCGAAGACGAACTTCTCGAACTTGTAGCCATTCGGCGCGGTTGGCTTCACGACGTTGCCCTCGGCGTCGCAGGTGGCGATCTTCTTGTGGGCCAGGTGCAGCGGTAGGCTGGCGGCAGTCTCGCGCTTCAGGAAGGCGAAGTCGAAGACGTGGATGGCGACGGAGCCGAACTTGAAGTAGAGCTCGCCGTCCGCCGTGCGGCGGTTCTTCTGCTCCTCGGTGAGTTCGGTGTATTCGACCATCTCGTAGCGCCCGTCGCGCAGGCACATCATTCCAAGCCCCTCCTGCGGGTCGCGCTTGGCGCAGACCTTGATTGACATGTCGGCGCCGCGGAGGAGGTGGAGGCCGATGAAGGCCGGCGATGCGACTTCGACGAGCGGGTTGTCAACCTGGAAGTAGAAGACGGTCGTGATGCCGCGCTTCTCCATGTCGGCGATTGCGCCTGACTTTGCCAGCGCCGCGAGGATGCCGCCGTGGCCGTCCGGGCTCATGAAGATGTGGCCGGGGGCGTCGAGGATGATCTTGCCGTCGGCGTCCAGCGCGGGCCACACGCCCTGCTTGAAGAACACGACGTTGGCGGGGTCGAGGCCGAAGAATGAGTGCTCCTCGAAGCACTGGCGCGTGGCGGCGTCGTTCACCTCGCTGGTCATGATGTAGAAGGGGACGGGCGCGCCGTGGCGGCGTGAGAGCGCGAGTATCTTGCGCGCGTGGAAGTGGAAGAGCGGCGCGTCGGTGATGGGGCCAACGGGGTAGGCGCCCTTGGGACCTTCGAAGCCGAGGCGCGAGCCCTGCCCGCCGGCGACGAGGACGGCGGCGACATGGCCCGCCGCAAGCTCCGCCTCGCCGCGCGCCACTGCGGCGGCGCGCTCTGCTTGGTCTTTCAGTTCGACCGCCGGGGCCGGCTCGATCGGCGCCGTGGCCGCCGGCGCGGCGGAGGCGCCGCGTGCCGCCAATATGCCCTTCATGCGGGCGAGGGCGTCGAAGTCCAGCGAGGCGACCTGTGCCTCAAGGGCGGCGCGGGCGGCGGTGTCGAGTTTGTCCCAGAAGCGCAGGACATGGCCTTGTCCGGCTTCGTTCAGCTTTGCGATGGTTGTTTCGTTCATGGTTCACTTCCAATCCAAATTATTCTACCAAAGACTCGGCTACTTGATGGCGGAGCGCTGGGCGTCGGCGGCGGCGCCGGTGCCGAGCGCCGACTGCGCGCTGCCGAGCATGGCGTTCACGCCGGCCAGGCAGGCGAGTATCGACGCCTCGATGACGTCGGTCGATACGCCGCGCCCGCGATAGGTGCCGGTGCCGTCGGAGATGAGGACGCGGGCCTCGCCGAGGGCGTCGCGGCGCTCCGTGACGGCCGACAGCTGGTAGTCCTCTAGGACGAACGGGTGCTTCACGATCTTCTCCACGGCGCGGACGCATGCGTAAACCGGACCCGTCCCCATGGCCACCTCGCGGGCGGTGCGGCGCCCCTTGCGAAGCGTCACGCACGCGGTGGAGACCATCGCGTTGCCGGAGTTCACCACGAAGGAGGCGAGCCGCCAGGCTTCGGCCTGGTTGCGCGGAGTCTCCGACGCCTCGACGAGGGCGACGATGTCGCGGTCGCGGATTTCCTTCTTGCGCTCGGCGATCCCCTTGAAGCGCTCGAAGAGCTGGCCTACGCGGTCGGGGTCTAGCGAATAGCCGAGTTCCGTCAGGCGCTCCTCGAAGGCGTGGCGGCCCGAGTGGCGGCCGAGGACGATTTCCTCGTCGTTGATGCCGACGTCCTCCGGGCGCATTATCTGGTAGGTGAGGGCGTTCGAGATCACGCCGTGCTGGTGGATTCCCGATTCGTGCGCGAAGGCGTTGCGGCCCACGATGGCCTTGTCAGGGGGGATGCGGTGGCCGGTGATTTCGGCGAGGATGCGCGCCGTCTTGGCGATGCGCTGCGTGACGATGCCGATGGAGAGGCCGGGGAAGGCGTCGCGGCGCGTGGCCACGGCCATGGCGACTTCCTCAAGGGCGGCGTTCCCGGCGCGCTCGCCGATGCCGCAGATCGTGCACTCCGCCTGGCGCGCGCCTGCGGAGATTCCGGCGAGGGTGTTGGCCACCGCCATGCCGAGGTCGTCGTGGCAGTGTACCGAGAAGACCGCCTTGCCGGCGTTGGGGACGCGGCTAATGACGTCGGCCACCATGGCGCCGAACTCGGTCGGCGTGGCGTAGCCAACGGTGTCCGGTAGGTTGATGGTCGTGGCGCCTGCGGCGATGGCCGTCTCTACGGCGCGGCAGAGGAAGTCGGGGTCGCTGCGCGAGGCATCCTCGGCGGAGAACTCGATGTCGCCGCAGCGGTTGCGGGCGTAGTCCACGGCGTGGCGGATCGCCTCCAGGCACTCTTCGCGGGATATGTGGAGCTTCTCGCGGAGATGCAGCTCGGATGTGGCGAGGAATACGTGGATGCGCGGGCGCTTCGCGGCGGCGAGCGCTTCGGCGGCGCGGTCGATGTCGGCATCCCTGGCGCGGCATAGTCCGACCACGGCGGGCGTGCGGAGCGCGGCCGCCACGGCGCGGACGCAGTCGCTGTCGAGCCGCGACGCCGCCGGGAAGCCGGATTCGACGGCATCCACGCCGAGGGCCTCGAGCTGGAGCGCCATGCGCACCTTCTCGTCGAGGTTCATGCTGTATCCAGGGGCCTGTTCGCCGTCTCGCAGAGTGGTGTCGAGGAACTGTAGTTTCATTTTTACCGGGCCTTTCTGGTGCGGAGCTGCGCGACGATTGTCGCCGCGAAGACTAGGGCGCAGCCGAGGAATTCTCGATGCGAAAGGGTTTCGCCTAGGACGATCCAGCCGGACAGCGCGGCGAAGACCGACTCCAGGCTCATGACGAGGGCTGCCACGCCGGCGTCGAGCCGCTTCTGGGCGACGATCTGGAGCGTGTAGGCGATGCCGCTTGAGAAGACGGACATGTAGAGGATGTGCCACCTGCAGTCGTAGATTGCCTGGAACGTGGGCGCCGGGATCACGCCAACCGCAATCGGTATGAGGCAGGCGATTCCGCAGACCAGGAACTGGACTTGCGAAAGGAGGATTGGGTCCACGCGCCTCACGAAGAAGTCGATGGCCATGATGTGGAAGGAGAAGGTGAAGGCGCAGCGCAGGACCATCATGTCGCCGCGCGTGATCGAGAAGCCTTCCTTGACGCAGAGGAGGAAGAGGCCGACGAGGCCGAGGGCGACGCCAGCCCAGAGCGTCCAGGCGGGGCGGCGGCCGAGGCACAGGCCCAGGATCGGCACTATGAGGATGTAGAGGGTGGTGATGAAGCCGGCCTTCCCGGCGGATGTCTCCTCCAGGCCGATCTGCTGGAAGAGCGAGGCGACTGTGAGGAGCAGGCCGCAGACAAGGCCTCCGACGAGGAGGTCGCGGCGGCCGCGGCGCGAGGAAAAGGTCGTGGCGGCGCCGTCCTTGCCGAATAGCGCCACCACGGGAATGAGGACCGCCGAGCCGAGGAGGCTGCGGAGGGCGTTGAAGGTGTAGGCGTCGAGGTATGCCGCCCCCTCCCGCTGGGCCACGAAGGCCGTCCCCCATATCATTGCCGCCAGAAGCATTAGCAGGCTGCCGCGAAGTGCGTTCATTGGATTTTCCCCACAAGATTCGTTATCGCGTTGAAGGCGGCGATGGCCGCCCATGCGATGAAGCGCCATGTCGCGCCGTATGCGCAGCAGGAGGCGTTCGCAAGGCCGCCGAGCCATTCCCGCATGGGCGTCGCCGTCATCGTGGCCATCCCGAAGCCAAGGATGAGCAGGTTTACCACCACGATGAAGACGCATGAGAAGAACCGCCCGTAGGCCCTGATGTCCGGCTGCGCGACTTTGACTAGGCTTGAAATGGTGTTCGTGACATGGAATGCGTAGGCGAAGCCGAGCGCCCCAAGCCACCAGCGGGCGTATGGCGCCATGTCGAACCAGATGCCCAGCAGGAGGCGGATGAGGAGCAGGACGACCACGTAGAAGGGGATGAAGTATGGCGAGAGCGTCGTTAGCGGGCCTGGGTTGTTGATGAGGCAGTAGCCGCCCTTTGATGTGACGCTGATTTTCGAGACCTTGGAGAAGGTGAGGGTCGCCCATGCGGCGTGGGTGAGTTCGTGTCCGAAGACGTAGAACCAGTTGTTGACGTCGATGCGCCAGGATATTGCGCACCAGATGGCCATGCCGGCCATGAATGCGACGATTTCGCCCGAGAAAAAGGGGAAGTCCGGCACGAAGGCGTCAGGCACGAGCCCGAAGATCGCGAGGGCCTCCGCCGCTATGAATGGGAGGAGCAGCAGCCCGGAAATGAATCTGAAGGTCTTTGCCATCTTTTGGGGCGCTGGCCTTTCATTCCCCAGTGCCGCTGGTCGCGGGGCGCGCGGTGGAGATGCGGACGTCGAGCGACGCGCCGCCTGCGGATGGCTTGAGCGAGAAGGCGTCGATGTGCCATGTCGCGTCGAGGTTGCAGAGGGCGGCGAGGGCCTCCAGCGCGGCCTTCGCGGGGGCGTCCCAGTGCAGGTCGAAGGTGGCGGCCGTCCAGCCACCTGGCGAAGTGGTTGTTTCGCGGTTGAGGCTGGCGGGGGAGGGGACTGAGACGGGCAGTGGAATTTCGTTCGGCAGCGTTCCCGCCGACGCCAGCCGCGCCTCGGCCTCCTCGTAGGCGCTTAGCCGCGCGAGGCTGGCCTCCATCGAGGCGAGGGCGCGGCGGTGGATCCGCGTCGCCGCGAGGCGTGAACGCGCGTCCGACGTGAAGGCGATTGCGGCGAGCATGAGGACACCGGCGAGGACGAGCAGCGCCGTTGCGGCTGATTTCGGTGCGCGTTTCATCGCCCGTCCTCCAGCGGCACGGATAGGGTGAATGAGCCGTCTTCCCGCCGTCCGTGCGTGGCGGCGAGGCCGGAGTGGGCGAGTGCGGCCGAAAGCGCGGCGATGTCGCCTTCGTTCTCCGGACGCAGCGCGAAGGAAATCGAGGAGCCGTCGCAATCGATGCCTAGAATGGAGATGGAGCGTGTCTCGGCGAATGACAGGACTTCGCGCAGGGGAACGCGCGGGGGGAGGGAGAGCGTCCGGACGACGCACGGCTCGGCGCGTTCGTCGAATGAGCGCGCGGCGGCCGCCACTGCGGCCGGGCCGTGGAGGCGCATCGGCGCCCCGGCGAGTCGCGTTGCGGCGGAGTCGATTGCCCGGTCTGTCTTGCGCAGGACTCCCCCCGCGGCCAGGTCGAAGGCGATGGAGGAAACCGCCAGGATGGCGGCCGCAATGGACAGGACTGCGGCTGGGAGGAGCGCCGCGCGTGCGCGGCGGCGTTTGAAGGCCGCGCCCTCCGCCTCCTCGATTGGGGAGTCGCTGGAGAAGTAGCGTTGCCTGACGTAGCGCTGGAGCAGTTCGTCCTGCGACGGCCCTTCGCAACGCAGGTCGATGGTTGACTTGCTTTGCGCGGCTTCGGCGACTGATTTCAAAAGGGTGTCGGAGGCGTCTCGCCCGGTGACTGCCAGGGTGGCCGTTCCGTCGAGGCGTCCGGCAAGGAGACGCGCCGCCCTTGCCGCGCCGGCGGCGTCACCGGTGGAGAGAGACATCACGGCCTCAAGCGGGGCGTTTTGGGATGTCGCGCGTCCTGCGCAGAGCGTCCAGCCGTTGGGGGAGGCGTCGAGGAGAAGGAGCGCCTTTGCGCCACTGCGGCCGAGCGCCTCGCCGGAGGCGTAGTTCCAGATGGCCAGTGGCATCGGAACGGCGCAGTCGCAGGGCGCGCCCGTGCGTTGCGAATGTGCGCGGGCGGCTTCGGCGAGGGCCTCCTTGCCGATTGCGAAGATGGCAATGCCGCCGTCGCGGATGGCGCAGTGGAGGAGGCAGTCCTCGACTGGAACGGGCAGGTCGGGGTCGATGGCGCCGGCTGCGAAGCGGCGGATGTCGCGGCGCGTGGAGGCGTCAGCCGCCTGCCACTTGAAGTAGAGGACGTCCGCCGGAAGGCCGAGGATGGATCCCGCGCCGGAGGATGAAGCGTCTCTGCAAGTGGAACCCATGCCTACTCAATGGCCTCGAGCTCGATTCCGTGCACGCCCTCAAGTTTGTTGTAGAGCGCCACAAGGCCCTCTGCGGAGCGGTCGCGCGCGGAAAGGGACACGCGGATTGCGCCCGAGCCGATTTTTGAAAGCTTGTAGCCCGACACCTTGCAGCCGACTGATTCAAGGTGTTGCACCATCGCCTCGATGGCTGCGGTGCTGTTGGCCCTGAAGGTGATCTCCAGCATGCGGAGGCTGACCCAGCGCATCAGGACGCGGAAGAGTTCGAGGCCGATTAGTGCGAAGATCGTCCCTGCCACAGCTAGGATGTAGAGGCCGCCGGCTGCGGACATCCCGATGGCGGCTACGACCCAGAGCCCGGCGGCAGTGGTGAGGCCCCGGACGTAGTGGCGCTGGACCATGATGGCGCCGGCGCCGATGAAGCCGATGCCTGTTACAATCTGGGCGGCGATGCGGGCGGAGTCGGCGTAGTTCACGCCATCGAGGAGGCGAAGGCCGTTTGCCCCGACGTCGGCGAAGCCGTATTGTGATACGATCATGAAAAGGGCGCTGCCCACGCCGACGAGGAAGTGCGTCCGGAGGCCGGCCTCCTTGGCGCGGAACTCGCGTTCAAGACCGATTAATGCGCTCAGCACGCCCGCAAGCACCAGGCGCGCGATTAAAATGAAACCGACTTCAAATGTAGGTATGTTTGACATAAATTATAAATTATAGCACCCTGTCCAAAACGCGTCAAATCTCCGCCCCAACTTCCGAACTTCCGAACCTTTCAACTTCCCAACTTCTAAACCTCCAAAGCGCGAAGCGCTAAACCTCCAAGGTGCGTCAGCACCAAACTTCCAAAGCGCGAAGCGCTAAACCTCCAAGGCGCGCCAGCGCCAAACCTCCCCGTTCCCCATTCCCCGTTCCCCGTTCCCTCATTTGCTTATTGTCGCCGCGTATGGCATACTTTCTTGAAAGCTTTTTCAGCCATGAACAATAATCAAGCACCCTCCCCCTCAACCGACACCCTCGCGACCGGCGAGTCGCTTGTCGCCGACACCGCGTCGCGCTGCCCGCTGCCGTCGCTCGCCCGCAACGACCAGGACTACAGGCCGGATGGCGGCTACTGGCGCGGCTCCGTCTGGCTGCCTACCGCTTACATGGCCATCAAGGCGGTTGATGGATGCGGCGACTTCGCCCTCGCCCGCAGCCTCGCCCGCAATCTCCTCGGCCACATGGCCGCGACCTACCGCGATTTCTCGCCGCACACGATCTGGGAATGCTACTCCCCCGAGGAGACAAAGCCCGGGACATACGGCAAGCGCCCCGGCTTCAGCCGCCCAGACTTCTGCGGCTGGTCGGCGCTCGGCCCCATCTCCATCTTCATCGAGGACGTGATCGGCATCCGCGAGGCCGACGCCTTCGCGAACCGTCTCGTCTGCGACTTCCCAGTCGCACCGCTTGGTCGCATCGGCGTGGAGAACTACCGCTTCGGCGAGGTCGTCTGCTCGGTCATTGCCAACAAGGACGAAATCGCCGTCAAGACGAACCGTCCGTTCACCCTCGTCGCCGATGGCCGCGAGATCGCCGTGCAGGCAGGCGAGAGCAGGTTCGCGCGCACCGCCGATCCAACTTCCAGCGCCAGAATTGAATTTGGCCAGGGCTTGCCGGCAGGCGCGGAGCCTCCGGCCTGGCACTCGCTTCTGCCGCGCCCAGTCTTCGATGAAAACGCCGAGTGGGTTGAACTCTACTACAAGGCGTGGGAGCTGGCGCACGCCCACATCGTCACGGTGCCGGGGCTTCCCGCGCCGCGCTACATGGACTGCGGCCACCGCTCCGACCGCATCTGGATATGGGACACCTGCTTCATGTCGCTCTTCTGCAAATACTGCCCCGCCGAGTTCCCGGGCGTGGAGTCGCTGGAGAACTTCTATTCGCTCGTCCTCGACGGCAGCGACGCCCCGCTGCCAAAGGTCATCGGCAACCGCTGGTGCGACAAGGACGAAGGCAAGCTCCTCGACTTCATGGTGCACCACGTGGACAACCCGCCGCTCTTCGCCTGGGTCGAGTGGACGCACGCGATGCAGACCGGCGACCGGTCGCGCCTGGAGAAGGTCTATCTCGAAAAGCGCTGGCTCCAGCGCTGGTTCGACCTCTTCGACGCCTTCGATCCCGCCGCGCCGAAGCCGCACGGGGTATGCGTTAATGTCGCGCTGAAGCGGGTCGCGGACGGCTACCGCTGGGCGGGATGCCCGAGCGGCATGGACAACACCCCGCGCGGGCGCACTGCCGACTGCCCCTCCGATAATGTCGGCCGCTGCCCCGACAACCCCCGGCTGCTGTGGATCGACGCCCTCGCGCAGCAGGGGCTTGCGGCGCTCTGCATCTCGCGCATCGCCGCCACTCTCGGCCGCGACGACGAGGCGGCGCAGTGGCGCGCCAGGTGGGCCGCCTTGCGCGACAAGGCCAACGCCCTCTACTGGGACGAGGCCGACGGCCTCTACTACGACATCCTCGAAGGCGACCGCTCGAAGGTCAAGGTGCAGACCGTCGCCGCCTTCTGGCCGCTCCTCGCCGAGATGCCTGACGGGGCCATGGCCGGACGCCTGCTGGCGAAGATGACCGACCCCGCCACCTTCGGCGCGTAATGGCATGAGTTGCAAAAGGAGGCGCAATCTGGCAGAATTGTCTCGCATGTTCCGCAGGGGAGGATGAAGTCGCCGTCGCCCGCAAGGGCGGCGGAGGAAAGTCCGGACTCCGCAGGGCAGGGCGTCCGGTCGTCAAGGCCGGAACGGCGTTGCAATACCGGCGTCGATGGAAAGTGCCACAGAAACAAACCGCCCCGCTGGCCCCGTCAGGGACCTCGTGGTAAGGGTGAAAAGGCGGTGCAAGAGACCACCGGCGCGGTCGAGAGGCCGCGCGTCCAGGCAAACCCCGCCCGGAGCAAGATCAAATAGGGGGACGAGGCGTGGCCCGCGCCGCTTGCCCGCAAGGGCAATGAGTCCCCGGGTTGATTGCTTAGATGAATGACTTCACTCCGCGAAAGCGGAACACAGAATCTGGCTTATGAATCCCCTGCGGAAACATGCTTATCTTCTTCCCGCCGCCGCTGCGGCAGCGGTGGTGCTTCTCATTCTTGCGGCCAGGCAGTTCGCCGCCGCCGGGGCCTTGCGCCGCGAGGCCGCGCCTTCCACCGGCGCCACTCCTGCTGGTTCCATTTCCGCCGGCACCCGTCCTGTCGGCGAGGTTCTTCAAACCTCGCCTTCCACACCGCCACTGGTAATCACGCGCGGCATGGCCGGCTGCCTCGCCACTGGCGGCGACGGCGCCGCGCCCGGCGCGAAGGACCGCTTCTTCTCCGAAATCGAGCGCCGCTTCCGTCTCGCCGGCTTCCGCATTGACGCTCGTCGCCCCGAAGCCTCACGCGCCATCATCGAGGACCGCGACGCACATCGCCAGTGGCTCCGCCGCAAGGGCGAGGAGCTTTCGCCCGCAGTGACTCTGGCCGAGGTCGGCACCAACGCCGTCACCCTCTCCACCCCATATGGCCTCTACTCGCTCCGCATCTCGCGCCGCGAAGAAGGGCAGGGGAGGGCGGCATCCGGCGCGGGGCGCCTGCCCGATGCGCCTGCGCCGCAGCAGCTGGGCGCGGACGCCGCGTCGCGTCTCGCCGGACACGAGACATCCCCTGGCACCTGGACCTTCTCCCGCGCCGACATCATGGCTTACTACGACGAAGTCCGCAGCCGCCCTGAGCGCCTGGAGGCCGTCTTCGACACCCTCGCGCCGATATGGTACACCGACGAAGCCGACGGCAAGCAGAAAATCGAAGGCTACCGCGTGGAGCCTTGCGGCGAGGAGGCATTCTTCTCGGCCGTCGGCTTCCGCGAGGGCGATATCGTCCGCGAGGTGAACGGCATCCGCATGGACAACCGTTACGCGGCCGAGGAGCTGATACGACGCTTCACCGCAAACGACCTCGACTTCGCCCACATCAAGATGGAGCGGGGCGGCGAGGAAATAATCCAGACCTACTTTGTTGAGTAGGGCAGGGGGAGTTTATTCGGAGGTGATCACGGCCAGGAACCGCGCGGGCTTGCCCGACGCGGAGCGGATGCCGTGGAGCTTGGTCGCGTCGAAATAGACGCTGTCGCCCTCGTTCAAGATGATGCTGTGGCCGTCGATGACCATCTCGATGCTGCCTTCGAGGACGCGGTCGAACTCCTCGCCGGGGTGCGAGTTCATGTGGAGGCCGCCGCCGTTGGCGCCAGGCGCCACCGTCACGATATAGGGCATGACCTTTGCACCGGCGAATGCGGCGTTGAGGCTCTCGTAGTGGTAGGCTGCGTTGCGCTCGACAATCGGGCCCTTGCCCTTGCGGGTCACGGCGAAGAGCTTGGTGTGCGAGTTGATGCCGGTGAAGATGGCGAATGGATCGGCCTCGAACATCGCCGCCAGCTGCGGGATGTCGCCGAGGGGGATGTCCTTCGTGCCGGCCTCGTAGGCCTTGTAGGTTTCGACGTCGATGCCTAGGCCCTTTGCGACCTCCTCGACTGACATACCCGCCGCGTCACGCGCGCCGGCGATGCGCTGAGCAATATCTTCTCTGCTAATCATGAGAAGATTATATCAAAGATTTGTTTTTTCGTTGAACGCCCAAACGAATTACGACGCGGCAAAATAGTTGCCACACACGGAGACACAGAGGCACAGAGGGCGCTACCGCGCCGATGCAGGGAAGCTAGCGCGCCTCCTCGCTACGCGAGCCTTCGGCCTCGATGCCGTCGCATTGGTGCAAGCGCCATGCGTCCGCATCAATGCCGTGTGGCTTCGCCACGGCGCGCTAGATTGGGAACCGCCTCCGGCGGATTGGAAAGCCTCTCAACTTCCCAACCTCCATGGCGCTTGCGCCAAACCTCTAAACTTCCAAAGCGAAGCGCTAAACCTCCATGGCGCTTGCGCCAAACCTCCAAAGCGCGTCAGCGCTAAACATCCAAGGCGCTTGCGCCAAACCTCCAAAGCGCGAAGCGCTAAACCTCCAAGGCACGTCAGCGCCAAACCTCCAAGGCGCTTGCGCCAAACTTCTCAACTTCCCAACTTTTCAACTTTTCAACTTTTCAACTTTTCAACCGTTCATTCTTCCGTCATCGCCGGGATCTCGAGATACTGCGCCGTCGCGAGGGCTATTTCCGCGAAGACCGGCGCGGCCGAGACGCCGCCGTCATGGCTCTTCCCGGGCTTTGTCGGGTTGTCAAGCAGCACCAGCACGGCGAATTCAGGGGCGTCGGCGGGGAGGAAGCCGATGAATGATGCCCAGTGGTTGTGGTCGTAGTAGCCGCCGCCTGGCTTGATGATTTGCGCGGTGCCAGTCTTCCCTGCGGCCTCGTATCCCACGACGCGTGCGCGCCGCGCCGTGCCGCCGGGCTTCACTACGCCCTTGAGCATCTCGCGCATCTGCTCGGCCGTCTTCGGTGAGATGGGTGTGTCGAGGACTTTAGGAACGGTTTTCTGGACTTCCTCGCCATCCGCTGCAACGATCTTCCGCATGATGTAAGGCCGCATGCGCCGCCCGCCGTTCGCTATCGTCGCGTAGGCGTTGACCATTTGGATGGGAGTCACCGAGATGCCCTGGCCAATCGCTATGCGCGTCGGCCTGATCATCTCCCATTTCTCCGCTGGAATCAGCGTGCCGATGGCCTCGCCCGGAAGGTCGATGCCTGTTCGCGAACCGAAGCCGAAGGCGCGCAGGTAGCGCTCGAAACGCTTGTTCCCCAGGTCGAGCGCGACCTTTGCCGCGCCGATGTTGCTCGACTTCGCGATGATCGTCCGCACGTCGATTACGCCGTGCACGTGGTCGCCGAGGGGCTTCCCGCTGCCGTAATGCCACGGGCCGTGGCCGACGTCGTAGGTGCTGTCCGGCGTGATGATGCCCTCGTTCAGCGCCGACGCAACGGTGAATGCCTTCATCGTAGAGCCTGGGTCATATTGGTCGGAAATGGTCCTGTTGCGCTTGGCGAGGTCGCTGGTTTTAGACCAGTCCTCTGGCTCGTAATCCGGGAGGCTGACCATGGCCAGTATTTCGCCGGTATCGACCTTCTCGACTATGACGCGGCCGCCATCTGCGTTCCACTCCTCTATCGCCGCCTGCAAGGCGTCGTAGGCGATGCGCTGGATGTTCTGGTCAATTGTCAGATACACCGAAGAGCCGTTGATGGCCTCGACTGTGCTGCGGCGCCGCTCGCGGATTTCATTCCCGTTCCCAGCGCGTTCGCCGGCGACGAAGCCGTCTGCGCCGCGAAGCTTGCTGTCGTAGCGCTGTTCGACGCCGCCGCCCTGCCCGGTTGGCGTGGGGCCCGTGGCGATGCCAAGGATGTGCACCAGCCTCCGCCCTTGCGGGTAGCAGCGGCGGTGGACCACGTCTATGCCTACGTTGCCCACGTAGAGGTTCTTGTTCGTCCTGAGGTCAATGGCGGAGGGATCCCATGTCACGCCCTGGACTACATAGCGGTTGGTGCTCACTCTCCCGTCGGCACGATAGACGAGGGTGGTCGTCACGAGGTCGTGCCAGATGTCGCCGTATGGTCGCCCGGTGAGAGCCTCTATCCTTTTGCATGTGGCGACTGGGTCTGGGGAAGGCTGGCCCTTGGCGGTTTTTTTGCTGCCCGCGCAGGGGTCGAGGAATATCTTCCATCCGGCCTCGTTGACGGCTATGGGGTTGTCGCCGCGGTCGTAGATCACGCCGCGCATTGCCTTGATGTCCTGCTTGTATCGGATGTTGTTGTGCTTGCTAGGACCAACTTTGCCTGAATGGAGGACGTAGAGCCGCCAGCAGAGGAATCCGAACCAGAGGGTAAGGCCGATAGGAATTAGGTAGAAGCGGATGAACCGGTCAATTCTTCGGACGCTTTCCATTTGTCGCTACCTCCGTTGGCACGCTGTCAAAGCGATCAGGCATGCGCCGGTCGTTCAGATTGACAATGCGCTCGCCGCCCGCAAGGGACATGTGCAGTCCATTGCGCGCCAGCGCCGCGTCCAGCTGGTCCGGGCGCGTGCATTCGTCCGCCCACTTCTTCTCCGCCCTCGTCCGCTCTGCGCGAATGACGTTGAGCTGATGTTCCAGCTTGACGATTTCCTGCCCAGTCCTGGCGATTGTAGCCTTGATGGAAAGCGATGTCATTGCGCCCATGACCATCACCAGCGCCAGCGTGGCGAAGAAGGCCACAAGCCTGTGATTCATGGGTGTCGTCCGTGCGTATCTCCGTCTATTCTGCCTCATTTCGTTCTCCTAAATTGAAAGTTCCTAAATTGAAGTTCCCAAATCCTAACCACTAACTCTTAACCACTAACTCTTAACCACTAACCACTAACTACTAACCACTAACTCCCAACTTCTCAACCTTTCAACCTTTCAACCTTTCAACTTTTAACTTTTAACTTTTCAACCTTTCAACTTCCCAACTCCCAACTCCCAACTCTCTCCACCGCCCTCAGCTTTGCGCTTCTGGCGCGCGGATTGGCCGAAATCTCCTCGGCCGTCGGCGTAACGGCATGGCGGTCGAGCTTCCTCACGCGAGGCTCCACGCCCTGCCATTCCGCGCCGCCCTGCTGGAGTGAAACGATCTTCCCCGCGTGGGCGGCGAAAATCTGCTTCACCAGCCGGTCGGTGACGCTCTCGAAGGTGATTACCGCGAGACGCCCGCCAACGTTGAGCCGGGGGAGGATTGCGTCGATGGCCATGCCAAGGGACTCGACCTCGTGGTTCACCCGCATGCGCAGCGCCTGGAAGACGCGCGTCGCAGGGTGGCGGCGGCGAGCGTGCGCCGCCGGGCCAAGCGCGCTCTCGACGATGTCGGCGAGCTGCTTGGTCATCACGATTGGCTCCCTGCCGCGCTGCGCCACGATTGCGGCCGCGATCTGGCGTGAGCAGGGCTCCTCGCCGAGTTCGCGGAAAAGCCGCTCCAGCTCTGCGGAGCTGTATGTGGCCACGATGTCCGCCGCCGTCTCTCCGTGCGACTGGTCCATGCGCATGTCGAGCGGCCCGTCGTGCATGAAGCTGAAGCCGCGGTCGGCGTCGTCGAGCTGCTCCGACGACACGCCGGTGTCGATCACCGCGCCGTCAAAGGAGTCGAAGCCCAGCTCGTGGCACTTCTCGCCGATGTGCGCATGGTTGCAGTGCGCGTAGGCTACGGTGGTGGGGAAGCGGTTGAGGTTGCCCATGGCGCGGATGAGCGCGTCGGAGTCGCGGTCGATTGCGAGCAGGCGGCAGTTGCGTCCGCCGCGGCGCAGGATCTCGGCGCTGTGGCCGCCGTCGCCAAGCGTGCAGTCGAGGTATGTGCCGCCGGGCCGCACGTTCATGCGGTCAACGGTCTCCTTTAGCATTACGGGCTGGTGCATTTTTTTTCCTCGTTCCTTTCCCGTGTCTGCTAGAAGTTGATGGTCCTCGCGCTCTGTGTCAGGCGGTCGAAGGCCTCGTTGAGCGACGGCTCGTTGCCGGCAGCCCAGACCTGGAGCCTGTTCACAGCGCCCACGATCACGACGTCGCGCGCCACGCCGATGTGCTCGAGCAGCGCGTCGCTGATCCTTATGCGCCCCTGCACGTCAACGTCGAGAGTCTCGGAAACGCGGCCGATGAGAGTCACGAAATCTGCGGAAGCCTCGTCGGTGAGCGCGGCCTTGTTCAGCTCGTCGAGGCGCATCTCGAAAGCCTCGGGACTGAAAACCTCAAGGCACTTGCGCCCGCTCAGGCTGGGCATGACGTAAACGATGTCCGGCATGCCCATGCGCGAGCGCAGCACAGCCGGAATAGTCACTCTGCGCTTGGGGTCAAGCCTGTGCGGATAAGAGCCGAGAAGGGATCCGACCTTCACAGAGGCCTTCCCTTCATCGACAACTTTTCCTGACACTTCGTGACTTTTCATGCCACTATTCAACACTTTTTGACACCTTTTGTCAAGAAAAATTTTTTACGGGGTAAAAATTTTTTTTCGACTCGGGTAAAAAATCCATCGGCATTAACCCGATATCCGCCGAAAATATAAAAATTTATATTTTATACCTCATATACAAATTCACAGTAAAATATTTCTTTGAAAAACCTTGACGCCGCCATGATTATTTGGGATAATGGTTGCACTAAACATGGGAGAAAGCCAAAATGATTTGCAAGTTCTTCCTTTTCAAATCGAACGGCCTGGAGGCTAAAGGGTTCTCAACGAAAAACCGTCTTTGCTTCAATCGGCCAAAGTCGGATTTCGATTTTACCTGGCCTGCTAGAGACATGCTTGCGGATTGCGCCGATTTCAGCTATGGCTGGTGCTTGGCCCAATTCTGGCGCGACCCCGTTCTCTCCCAGCTGCCAGACTGGGCTTTTGCGGAAGTGCGCGATTATTCCAAGGACAATTCGCGCACCTGCGGAGTCGTTGTCAGGTCTCATGTCCGCAACCGCGAGATCCCCGTCTTCGCCTCAGCCGAAGCGGAAGAATGGTGGCATAAGGCAATGAGCCAGGCATGACAAGCGTGAGAGGGCGCAACCTTTCCCGGCCTTAACCGAGCGGGCTAGACAACCCCGTTTGTCAGATGTTGGACACCAAAGACGCAACAAGCTCGAAAAAAAACTTGACATGATATTATCATTTTGATATAATCATTCTCACAATAATTGAAGGAGGCTTGCAGCAATGGCATCGAAAAACAAGAAGACCCAGGCCCGCGGCGCCGCAAGGCGCGGCCCTGATCACCGTCTCGGCGAAGAGGATATCGCCTTTCTCAAAAACTACCGCATTGAAGACTTCGAGCGTCCGTCCGTGACGACAGATGTCGTAGCCGTGACGCTCCGCAGCGAGGCGACTGGCGACTGGCGCGTGCCGGAGCGTCACCACGCGGCCGTCCTGCTGATCCGTCGCGGCGTCCCGCCATTCAAGGGCTTCTGGGCCCTTCCCGGCGGGTTCCTCCGTCCCACCGAGACTGTGGAGGACTGCGCGCGCCGTGAACTTATGGAGGAGACAGGACTTGAGACGCGCGCTCTCCTTCCCATCGGCTCATTCAGCGCCCCCGGCCGCGACCCGCGCGGCTGGATTCTCTCCAACGCCTTCCTCTCTGTGGTCGAGTCGCGGTCCAGCGAAGTCCGCAGCGGCGACGACGCCGCTGCGGCCGTCTGGTGCGCGATCCGCTTTGACCACGATGCGCGCGACGGCAGGTCGCTGCTCGTTCTCGCGCCAGAGGACGGGGCTGCGCCATTTGGCGTAGCGCTCAAGGTCGAGAAAGACGACGTGGGGCGTCCTGTTTTCAGCGCCGACGGCGTCAACGGTTCGCTCGCATTCGACCACGCGGCTATCCTGGCTGCGGCGCTCGGCCGCCTCCGCACCGACTATGCCGTTCGCGAACTCGCCTTCGCCTTCCTGCCGGAGACCTTCACGCTTGCCGAGCTGCACGACGTATTCCGGCTCTTCGGCATTGCGGACGACACCCCAGCGAACTTCCGCCGCAAGCTGCTTCCCTTTGTGGAGCCGACTGGCGACGTCCGCAGCGGCGAAGGCCATCGCCCCGCCGCGCTCTTCCGCCGTCGTAATGGAGAACTTAACCCTTAAAAAGAAAGGAACCCACCAATGACCATCAGCAAATACACACCTGACAAATGGAGCGCCGCGTTTCGCGAGGCCGCAGCGGCCAAAGACGGAATAAAGCTGCATGCCCTGCGGACGCTCATCTACGAGCAGACGCTTAAAATTGTCCAGCAGGGCGGCTACACAGCCCCCGACGGCGGAACGGTAAAGTTCCCGAATCCCAAACTCGTCCGCGACGCGGCGGTGTTCAAGATCGAGACCAACAATTCTTATGACAACGAGCCGCACTACCAAACGGAAGTCAAGGTCGTCAATCAGGATTGCCTGCTCGCAGCACGGGATCTGTGGTGCGCCGGGTTGAGGCCATGCGTCCTCAACATGGCTAGCCGCCGCAATCCTGGCGGCGGCGTGCTGACAGGTGCAGGCGCGCAGGAGGAGAATCTCTTCCGCCGCACGAACCTCTTCCAGTCTCTCTATCCGTTCAGCATGGAATTGGCGCGGCAATACGGGCTGGAGCCCCGTGAGGAGCAGTATCCGATAGACATGTTCGCTGGAGGAATATACTCGCCGACAATCGCGGTATTCCGCGGCCTCGAAGACGAAGGCTACCCACTTCTCAACACACCATATCCCGTCTCCGTGGTCACAGTTCCCGCGATAAACCGTCCGACTCTGACCTTCGATGGCCATCTCACGAAGGATTTGCACAAGTCATACGAGCGGAAAATCAAGACCATGTTCCGACTCGCCCTTGCCGGCGGAAACGACTCGCTTGTCCTTGGGGCATGGGGATGCGGCGCCTTCCGCAACCCACCTGCCGACATCGCGGCGATATTCAGGGAATGCCTGGACCATTACGAATTCAGGAACTGCTTCGCAATCGTGGTATTCGCAATTCTCGACGACCACAACGCACATCTAGCCCACAATCCGCAGGGCAACTACCTTCCATTTGTAAAGGAATTCGCATGAACAAGAACATCAATGAAGACAAGGCCCTCGGGATGCTCTGGGGGCTGGTGGTGGGCGACTGCCTTGGCTCGCCGATCCAGTTCACCGACAAGGACAGGCACCCCCACATAACGGAGATGGTGCCGTGCCAGGGCTTCGGAACCCCGCCAGGATACTGGACGGATGACTCGTCGATGGCGTTCTGCATCGCGGAAAGCTTCTCGCGTCTGGGACGCTACGACCTAGCGGACATCGCCCGGAACTTCGTGCGCTGGCATGACGAGGGCTTTTGGTCCAGCCTGCCGTATTCATTTGACGTGGGCATGGCCACGCGCCGCGCCTGTCGCGCCATCGCCGCAAGCGGCTCGCTCAAAAACGGCGCGGAGGCATCGCAGGGAAACGGCAGCGTGATGCGCCTCGCTCCAAGCTACCTGATGGCGCGGGCGCTGGGGCGCCCGAAAATACTCCACGAGGTGAGCGACATCACGCATTGCTCGCGCCGTGTCCGCGCTACCGTTGACCGCATGGCGGCGATTCTCGACGAGCTTGCCGCCACCGGCGCCACCACCTTCACCTCGCAATACGCAACGCGCGAGGAGTGCGACAACTCTGGCTGGTGCGTCTCCACCGTTGAAAGCGCGCTCTGGGCCCTCAACACAACCGGCACATTCGAGGAAGCCCTCATCGCTGCCGTGAACCTTGGCGGAGACGCGGACTCCATCGGCGCCGTCTGCGGGCAACTCGCCGGAGCGAAGTACGGGCTCTCGGCAATACCGGAGCGGTGGCTGCACGCCATCAAGGATCATGGCCGCGTCGATGCCCTCTTCCAGAAATTCCTCGCCGTGCTGGGAACAGAAAATATATAAAATTATATTCTATGCTAAATATATAAATTTACAGTAAAATATTTCTTTGAAAAACCTTGACAATATTGATCGGTTTTGGGATAATAAATGCGTTGAAATTTCAAAGCCCCGCCTAAACTCGTCAACGCCGATGACACCATACGCCCACAGCAACGGTCAAGATTTGGCCAACCGGCAACCACTCTCCGTTCTCTCGGAGAATGTGGCGCGATTGGCTTCATCGTTTGCAGCTTCGATAAATGTCTTGGCCGAGAGCGTGCATTGGGTGACCCACCAAGGTAACAAAAAAAGAGAACGCCACGAAGCGACCATGTGGAGGAAGGCGACAAATGAGCGAGGTTGAAATGGCTTTGATAGAATCAAAAGACATGCCAGACGAAGCGCTTGCCAGGGAAGGGCAAAAACTTCGCGATCACCTTTTGGCTGTAGCTTCGCTGGCCAAGCGTTTTGCTGAATCATTTAGGTTGGGGAGCATCGCTTACGCGTGCGGCATACTCCATGACATTGGGAAGTATTCCGAAGCTTTCAAAAAATACCTCGGCGAATCCTTGAAGGGGAAACCAACCTGCCCTGGTGATGTTTACCATGCGTGGCAAGGGGCTTTGGAAGTTCTTGAGGCAGAAGGAAAGGGAGTCTCCGTTGGACTAGCCGATTTGATGGCGAACATCCTTGCATCCCATCATGGCGGATTGACGGATATGATTATTGATTCAAAGCGATTCCTTCCAGATCGCATTCAAGAACTATCCAAGAGACGCGCAGACGAACATTTGGCCGGTGCGGAGTTAAATGAGGCTAATTCACTTCTCTGCACGATTGATTGGATTTCTGTTCAAAACGAATTCACTGCACTCCGGAAACGAATTGGCAATAACCCGTTTGCGCTTCATCTTGCCACCAAGTACCTCTATTCGTGTCTTGTTGATGCCGATCGCTGTGACGCAGCAGGAAATGATGGTAGGGAATCGGTGCCTGCCTGGGATGACATGGAGCGACTTTTTGATGTCAGACTAGCCAAATACAGCGGCATTCCTTTCAAGGACAAGTCTCCCCTTGATGCAGTTCGTGCGTCAATTTCCGCACAGTGCGCAACCCATGCCGACCGTATCCCAGGCGTGTTCACGCTATCTGTCCCGACGGGTGGTGGCAAGACGCTGTCCTCGTTGAGATTTGCCATACGCCATGCCCGCGCGAACGGGCTCAAGCGCATTGTTTATGTCATCCCTTACCTGTCCATCATTGACCAGACTGCCCGTGAATTCCGCGACATCTTTGGCGGCCGCGCCGATGATTGGATTCTAGAGCATCATTCAAATTTCATTTTGGAGAGAGACGAAGAGGATGTCGAAAAGCGATACGAACTCGGAACGCAAAGGTGGAACTCTCCTATTGTGCTGACGACTATGGTTCAGTTTCTGGAAACCATAGCCAGCAACCGGGCGTCTGACCTTCGAAAGTTTCACAATATGACAGAGTCTGTTTTCATATTTGATGAAGTTCAAGCCCTTCCTCTTCACTGCAACCATCTCTTTACCCAAACGATTAACTTCCTGTCCACCATCGGGAAGGCTTCCGTTGTTCTCTGCACGGCCACGCAGCCTCATCTGGACAAAGTGAAGCGCCCGATCCGTTTGTCGGACACTCCAAGTCTTGTCTCATTAGACGAATCGCAAAAGGACCTTTTCAAACGCACAAATCTGGTCAATCTGACTTGGGAGGATGGCAAAGAACGGACATTTACATGTGAAGAAATCGCCGTCTTTGCCCAAAGCAAGATTGCGGAAGGTTTGAGCACGCTTGTCATCTTGAACACGAAGTCAGAAGCCAAAGCCGTATTTTCTTCAACGGTTTTTTCAAAAACGAAGAAATACTTTCTTTCGACCAATCTTTGTCCAGCGCACCGACTGGATGTTTTATCCGAAATCCGAACAACACTAAAGGCGCGAGAAAAGCATCCCGAAGATGAAATCCCGCCAGTGCTTTGCGTAAGCACACAGCTTGTCGAGGCTGGTGTCGATGTTTCCTTCGATTGTGTCATCCGCGCTGAGGCCGGCCTGGACTCCATCGTACAGGCCGCCGGCCGTTGCAATCGCCATGGGAAAAGCCCGAAGCCATGCGACGTATTCGTCATCAGAGTGGCCGATGATGATGAGAAATTGTTGAACCTGCCAGACATTCAATGCGGGAAGGAAATCACCGATCGGGTACTTAACCGAGAAAATCCAGGCGATTTGAATTTAGCCTTGGATAAGTACTTTAATTTTCGATTTGACACTGCGGAACAGGTGATGGATTGCCCAGTTTGGACGACATCAAAGAAACTCCGCAATCCAAACAACCCCGATGGAACTATTCTTGATTGGCTGGGTTTGAACATATGCGCGAGGAACGCATACAAAAACGCGCATAACGGCAATTCCTATCCGGGACTGGCCACCGCTTTCCAGACCGCCGCAGAACATTTCTCGGTCATAGAAGGCTATCACATTGGCGTGGTAGTCCCGTATAAAAAGCCTGGGCAGGAAAGCACCGTCAATAATCTTGTTAGCGACTTCAAGAAAACGCGGGGCTGGCTTACGGAAGCACGAGATCGTGAAACAACGGAAGCCATTCTCAAAATACGCTCTCGCATTCTTCGTCGTCTCCAGCAATACACCATCTCCGTCTACGCCACCCAAGATTCTGCTATTAGGGAAGTGTCCGAACTAGTTGACGACACATTCTATTTTCTATCCCCCGACCATTACGATTCTGTCTTAGGCTTGACGCAACAGCAGGGATTTCTGCCCATTTGATTGGAGGTTCCATGAATCACATCCCTCGAAAAAGAAACAGCATAGAATTCAAGGTCTGGGGCTCATATGCGCTCTTCTCAGACCCCATTACCCGACTTGGCGGCGAGAAATTCTCCTACCAAATCCCGACCTACGAGGCTATGAAGGGCGTGGTCGAAAGCATTTACTGGAAGCCGTCGATTATCTGGTTCGTTGATGCAGTCCGTGTCATGAAACGAATCCAGACGGAGTCAAAGGGCGTCAAGACGCTAGTGATGGATGGCTCAAAACCATCAGACTTGTCATTCTACACCTACCTACGCGATGTTGAATACCAAGTGCTGGCCCACTTTGAGTTCAATCGGAATTATCCTGAATTGAAAGCGGACTGGAACGAGAACAAGCATCACAACATAGCCAAGCGCGCGGTGGACAAAGGAGGTCGTCGCGACATCTTCCTCGGAACGAGAGAATGCCAGGGCTATGTCGAACCCTGCGAGTTTGGGTTGGGCGAGGGCTTCTATGACAATTATGGCGAAATCGAGTTCGGCCCCATGTTTCACGGTTACGACTACCCGAACGAAACCGGAAAGGCGGAACTGTGGAAGCGTCTATGGCGGGCAAAGATGGAGGATGGCGTTATCGCCTTTCCGTCTCCTGTGGAATGCTCTGCCGAGATGCGTCAGTTCGTCCGCGCCATGCAGCCAACGCCTTTCGTTGACAATCGCAATTTTACAATGATTGACGGGGACGAATCACTCGCCGAACTGCTGAAACTAGGGGAGAACTGATTATGGGACTCTGGCAAAATCTCGTCGCCGGATACGATGAAAACGCCGAGCAGCTTTCCAATGTTGCACAAGGCGGTCTCTATCCGCTTTCGTCCACAACTATTTCAAACCAAACTGAGATGTTGGTTGTTATCGTTCTGGACAAGGACGGTCGCTTTATTCGGAAGGAAACCATTTCAAAACGAAACGACCAACGCGGAATAGAGCTTGAAACAATTCCTATTCCCGTCACGCAGGAAAGTCTGAGTCGAGCGAGACAAAGCAATGCTCATCCGATTTTCGATCAGCGAGAGTATGTATTCCCAGCGTTTGAGAACAACCGACAAAAGTCGACGGACAAAAACAAAAAGTACAAGGCTCTCCTTAAGGAATTCGTTGAATCCCCTTTCGCCAAAACGGCTGTCAAAGCGGTATGGAAATATATTTCGGATGAAACTCACGATTTCTCCGCTGACCTTCCAGAAGGCACCAAGGCTAAAACAATGATTCTGTTCAAGGTAGAAATTCCGGGGTATTCCGAAACTGCTTTGTGGAAGATGGCGGAACTGTTCCAGTCCTGGCATGCTTTTTATTTGGGAAAGGTTTCAAGCGAGTCTTCAAATGCGATTGATTTTGTGACGGGGAAAGCTATGCCCGTCGCGCAGTTTCACCCGAAGAAGGTTCTTTCTTTCGCGGGGAATGCAAAACTGATTTCGGCGAATGATGAGAAGAACTTCACATTCCGTGGAATATACCGACATCCCAAAAACCTACCTCAAAACGATCAAGGCTCTTTTGAAAAACAATTTGGCCTTTCAGATGCGGTCACCATCGGCTACGAATCCTCGCAAAAAGCTCACCAATATCTTCGATATTTGATTGCGGACCACGGAATATCATGCGGCGATCAGGTAATTGTCCCGTTTTCCATCGGCACATTGGGCAAACACATACCATCACCACAAGTCAAAGATGCTGATGATGGCTGGGACGAGGATGAAACAGAGACAGCTACCGATGCGGTTTTAATGCTTGGGACGCATACGGGGAAGGACTACGCTGTATCTATCCGCAAAGCGCTGCAAGGATATGAACTTGACGGGCAATGGAAGGCCCATGCCCGCTCTGCCATTGTTGTTCTCGAAGCAGCAACGCCGGGTCGTTTGTCCATAACGTTCTACCGAGAATTCTCCTCTTCGGAATATATGGAGCGGATTGCGCAATGGCACGAAGACTGCAAATGGCCGTTGTGGCGGAAAAAGGGAGAGAATGCGGTTTTGTATTATGGTGCGCCATCCATTGATAAAATCATTCAAGCGGCATTCGGCTGGCCAAAGCCTGGTCAGGATAAGGCTTATGATAAAATCAAGATGCGCGCCCGTCAGAATCTAATCCGCGCCATTTTTGACAATGCGCCGATTCCGGCGGATTATCTTGCGAACGCCATTCGCCGCACCTCAAACCCGCTTGGAATCGCCGATAAGGAAGGCAAATTCCGCAAGCGGTTCTCTTCTGTTTTGGCGACAACCTGCGCCATTTTTAAGCACGAAACCCATAACCAAAAGGAGTCATTAGACATGAGCATCAACCTCACGCGAACCGACCGCGACTATCTCTATGGGAGATTGCTTGGAGCGGCCGACAAACTGGAGCAATACGCGCTCTGTAAGAAGGACAACGACCGTCTTGTTACGGCGGCCATTCGCCATATGCAGACATTCGCCCAACGCCCGTTCTCGGCTTGGCAGATTATCCATCAGTCACTTGTTCCTTATAAACAGCAAGTGCGAGGTTCGATTGCCGACAGGGAACTACAGTCTATTTCCAACCTGTTTAATGGCGACGGGATGGATTTCAGCAATGATTCGCCACTATCAGGGCTCTATCTCATCGGCTACTACCATGAGTGTGCCTACATAGATGAGCTTATTCACGCAGTTCGTGAAAAATCTTCAGTCAACAACTAACCTAAGGAGAACAAATCCATGAACAACTCAATCCAGAACAAGGTTGACTTTGCCATCGTCATCGGTGTCAACCATGCCAACCCCAACGGCGATCCTCTCAACGCGAACCGCCCGCGCCAAACAATCGACAGACTTGGAGAAATCTCCGATGTCTGCATCAAGCGCAAGGCGCGTAACCGCCTGCTTGCCATGGGCGAGGATATTTTTGTCCAATCCGATGACAACCGTGTTGACGATTGCCGTTCCCTAAACGCCCGGTTCAAGGCTGCGAATTTCGCCGAAGGGGTCAATATCCGAGAGGAAGTATGCAAGAAATGGCTGGATGTCCGCTCATTTGGTCAGGTATTTGCCTTCAAGGACGAGAAAAAGAAAGCAGGCAAAGGAAAGGCGAAGGGAACTTCAGACGCGGATAATTCGGAAAACGAATCAAAGGAAGAGGACGCAGGCTCTGTTTCAATCGGCATCCGTGGCCCTGTCACCATTCAGAGTGCTTATTCACTTGAACCAATAGTTTCTGAAAGTATCCAAATAACCAAGAGCGTTAATCTGGAAACAAACGATAAGAACCCTGATAAGAAGGATGGGGACACGATGGGGATGAAACATCGCGTTTCTTCAGCCGTCTATGTCGCATATGGAGCCATCTCGCCGCAGTTGGCATCAAAAACGGGCTTTTCAGAAGAAGACGCTGAAAAGATTAAGGCCGCACTTCGTTCGCTTTTTGAGGGCGATGCGTCCTCAGCCCGTCCTGAAGGCTCTCTGGAAATCCTCCAGGTCGTTTGGTGTGAACACGCCAATTCATGTGGTCAGTACTCCTCTGCCCATGTCCATCGCGCCATTCGGAATGCCTTGGACAAGAACGGGAATATCGATATCGCAAAAGTCAAGTCCGAACTGCCAAAGATGAATCTCGACGGAGCCTTCCTTTCTGCCTTGGAGGGCGACGAGTTGGAAAAACTGTCGAAGCGCAAAAGCTCTTAGTTCCATCATCTCCCCTCCGCACGGTTTGCCGCGTGGAGGGATTTCGTCGCGCAGACGCAGGGCTTTCAGCCCCAGGCATGGGGTTCTGAACCTTCCACGGATTCAGTGTGGTGAAACGCATGAACACTTCCGCAAAAACCGGAGCGGCGGCCATTGCGGTGCCCATGTCGGAGAGGTCGCCCGCTGGTTCAATATCGAAGGGGCCGGCTTCAGCCGGCCCTCCCGCCCCGCCTACCCAGCCGTTTCGCAAGTCCTTGCGAAACCAAGGCATCAACTACCGCAACGGGTGGTTCTTCGTGACCTCGCAAGTCGCCCACAATAAGTGCGTCTTCGGCGCCATCGTGGGCGACAAGTGTGTGCTTAACGCGCTTGGAGAAGCCGTGCGCGACTGCTGGCTCTCGCTGCCCTCCAAATACCCCGAACTCGAACTTGACGAGTTCGTGGTCATGCCCAACCACTTCCACGCCATTCTGCGCATCCATTACCGCAAAACGAATCGCGAACAGCACCTCGGCTTCATCATGAGTCGCTTCAAAGGCGCGACTGGGCACACCTACGGCGTGATGCGGGCGGAAGGCCGAATACCAGGCATCAATATCGGAGCGGCGGGCTTTAGCCCGCATCTCTGGCAGCGTGACTACTGGGATGACCTCATCACGGATGAGCAGGAGTTGGAGAACCAGCGGCGCTACATCCGCGACAATCCCGCCAACTGGACGCGCGATCGCTATGGCCCCTGCACCTCATATTCGCTCGGCAATCTCGCACTCCTCGACGCGCCCATGATTGCCTTTGTGGCAAGCCAGGGTTTCCCGGCAGCCACGCTCGCTCCGCTCCGTTTTGAGGCGGCAATATCGGAGGTTGCGGCTTCAGCCGCTACTAACCGCCAGGAGGCCGCCATCATTTCCACATTCACTAGCGCGCAGGAGCGCGAGGCACTGCGCCGCGCGCTCGCCAAGGGCCGGCGCGTGGTGCAGGTGTGCCCATCGGGACTCCCTGTTGAAATGGGGGCTGAAGCCCCCCTCTCCGATATCGGTGCGGCGGGCTTAAGCCCGCACTTTGTAGCTGCAATCCGCGAGGGGCGCGCCCTCATAATTTCGCCACAGCCACCGGGGTCGCGCCTAAACAAGAAAGTCGCCACCTGGTGCAACGAATATGTCCTGCGCCACGCCTCTGAAATTTGGGTCGGCGACATCTCCCCCGGCGGCCTTCTCGACACGCTGCTTCATCAGGCATTCAGAGGCACGAGCAAAACACATGGATAACCTGCCCAAGCAATGACTCCCGATCCACACACCGCCGATGAAGACCTCGTTATGCTTTCCGCATTGCAGCACTGGCTTTTTTGCAAGCGGCAGTGCGCGCTTATCCATGTCGAAGGCGCATGGACGGAAAACCGGCTCACGGCGGAAGGCCGGGTGCTGCACGAGCGCGTTGACGAGCGGAAGAGCGAGACGAGGCGGACGCTTCGTCAGGCGACGGCAGTGCGCCTTGTCTCGCGGCGGCTCGGCATCGCCGGCATCGCGGACATGGTGGAATTCCATTTCGCCGACTCGGAACGAGACGCCTCGGGAACAAAGGTCGCGGCCCCACTTTCTGGCCTTTCTGGATTCTGGCGTCCATTCCCAGTTGAATACAAGCGGGGCAAGCCGAAAACGCATCGCGCTGACGAAGTCCAGCTCTGCGCACAGGCAATATGTCTTGAGGAAATGCTCGGCGTTTCGATTCCGGCGGGGGCGCTCTTCTACGGCGAGCCACGCCGCCGGACGGATGTCGCCTTTGACGCGGAATTGCGCCGCCTTACGGAAGACGCGGCCCTTGGCGTCCATGAACTCCGAGCCTCGGGAGAAACGCCGCCTCCGGAGTTCGGCAAGTGGTGCGCCTCATGCTCGCTCATAGACGACTGCCGACCAAAACTTGTCGCCTCGCACCGTTCGGCAAAGGCGTGGCTGCGGCGGGAAATGGAGGAGGCGAAAGCATGAAGAAGCTCCTCAACACACTCTACATCCAGACCCAGGGAACGTATCTGCGGCAGGAGGGCGAGACGGTCGTCGCCGAGCGTGAGCGCAATGTCGTTGCGCGGATCCCAATCCATACGCTTTCCGGCATCGTCTGCTTCGGCAATGTGTCGTGCAGTCCGTTCCTGCTCGGACTCTGCGGCGAGCGGGGTGTTCATGTGAGTTTCCTGTCGGAGCATGGGCGCTTTCTCTCGCGCGCTGAAGGGCCGGTCTCCGGCAATGTGCTGCTGCGCGTGGCGCAGATGAGAGTCGCGCAAGACGCCGAAAAAGCACGCGACATCGCGGCAGGGTTCGTCGCGGGGAAGATTCTCAACGCGCGGACTGTCCTTCAGCGGCGCTTGCGCGACCACGGCGACGATCCGGATTGCATGCAGTCTGTCATTGAGCTTGCAGGGCTTGTGCAACGGCTCCGCACCGCAACGACAACAGACGAGGTGCGTGGCATCGAGGGAGAGGCCGCCGCGCACTATTTCAAGACATTCAACTCGCTCCTCGTTGCGCAGCGCGACTCCTTTGCTATCCAGAACCGCAACCGGCGTCCGCCCCTCGACCCGATGAACGCACTTCTGTCATTTCTCTACACGCTCCTCGCACACGACTGCACGGGGGCGCTGGAAGGAGTGGGGCTCGACCCGCAGATTGGCTTTCTCCATGCACTGCGCCCCGGACGAGACAGCCTCGCGCTTGACCTCATGGAAGAGTTCCGTGCGCCGCTTGCGGACAGACTCGCGCTTTCACTCGTCAATCTCCAGCAGCTCTCGCCGAAAGACTTCCGCACTTCGGAATCCGGCGCGGTTGAGATGCTTGACGACGCGCGCAAGGCCGTTCTGCTTGCCTGGCAGAAAAAGAAACAGGAGACCATCCAGCATCCCTTTCTCGGCGATAAGGTGGAAATCGGACTTCTCCCGCATGTTCAGGCGCTTCTACTTGCGAGGCACCTTCGCGGAGACCTTGACGCCTACCCGCCGTTCCTGCTAAAGTGACTTTCGACTATAACCATGCTCATGCTCGTCAGCTATGATGTCGCGACAGCGGATGTCGCCGGAAAGAGAAGGTTGCGGCGCATCGCCAAAGCCTGCCAGAACTTCGGCATCCGCGTTCAGTATTCGGTTTTCGAGTGCAATGTCAATCCGGCGCAATGGGTGAGACTGAAAGCCACGCTTGAAGGCATTTTCGATCCTGAAACCGACAGCCTTCGATACTACAACCTTGGCGACAACTACACGCGCCGCATTGAGCATGTAGGCGCGAGGCCAGCGATGGACGTTGAAGAGCCGATGGTTTTGTAGCTTCCGCGAACCTCAAGCGGACAGTCAATCCCAGAGAGGTTCGCGCAAATGCGCAAACTTCATCATGGCATAATTCTTTTTGATTTGCCAAAGTTCTTTGACAACAGAATTTCCATTTTTACATCTAGGTTCGCGGAAAGCGGCCACAGCACCCAGATTTTGCAAGTATGCTACAATATATCCGTCGCGCCCCATGTGGGCGCGTGAATTGAAACCTGAATCCGAGGACCCCTTCGCTCATTGTCATCATGTCGCGCCCCATGTGGGCGCGTGAATTGAAACATCCCGCCGTCGCGGGTGAACGAAGGAGGACGGCGTCGCGCCCCATGTGGGCGCGTGAATTGAAACGCCAAGGGAGGAACCAGCATGGCGATATACAGAGTCGCGCCCCATGTGGGCGCGTGAATTGAAACCTCTCCAATGCGTTCGGAAGGCAGCAGGGCGCGGCGTCGCGCCCCATGTGGGCGCGTGAATTGAAACGCCGGTGCGCGAGTAGTAGTCGTAGGCGGCGACGTCGCGCCCCATGTGGGCGCGTGAATTGAAACACGTTCCGGCCCGCGCCGTCCTTGTAGCCTACGTCGCGCCCCATGTGGGCGCGTGAATTGAAACTATTCCCGCGGGCATGAGGGGTGCGGGAAGTGGGTCGCGCCCCATGTGGGCGCGTGAATTGAACCCCGAAACCACGGCGGACGGCCGCGTCGTCGAAGTCGCGCCCCATGTGGGCGCGTGAATTGAAACAGCGAGACGGCCGAGCGGCTGGCCGAGACGACCAAGTCGCGCCCCATGTGGGCGCGTGAATTGAAACGAGTGAGAGGCCGTTCGTTCCCGCGGCTGTCTGGTCGCGCCCCATGTGGGCGCGTGAATTGAAACAAAACTTTCTTGGCGATTTGTTCTGCGAGTGGGTCGCGCCCCATGTGGGCGCGTGAATTGAAACGCGGCGCCGCGGGCGTGGAGCGGCACCACCTCCGGTCGCGCCCCATGTGGGCGCGTGAATTGAAACATCGCTACTCCTCCTCGGCGGCGGCGTTCTGGGTCGCGCCCCATGTGGGCGCGTGAATTGAAACCGGACGGTAGCCGAAAAGAATGAAAGCGCCGAGGGCAAGTCGCGCCCCATGTGGGCGCGTGAATTGAAACCTTTGAGGAGCGAGGAGCGCACTCGACGAGCAAGTCGCGCCCCATGTGGGCGCGTGAATTGAAACCTCTCGTAATCAAATGTTGCGCGCTTTGATGTGGTCGCGCCCCATGTGGGCGCGTGAATTGAAACGCGGAGGATGGCCTTGCACTTGGCCGGATCGCCCGCTTGTTTCCCGATACGGCGACCACCGAGATCTACCGTCGTGCGCTACACGACGCCCTTCCGATCTAGTCGCGCCCCATGTGGGCGCGTGAATTGAAACGACCCGGGCCGCGAACACGGGGTCGGACTCCTCGTCGCGCCCCATGTGGGCGCGTGAATTGAAACTCCCTGGTCGAAGTCGCAAACGCGCCATGGATCGTCGCGCCCCATGTGGGCGCGTGAATTGAAACTCGAGGATGTCCACCAGGCGCCCGGCGAGGATCGTCGCGCCCCATGTGGGCGCGTGAATTGAAACGCCAGGAGGAATATGCCTAGGCGGTCCGCCAGGTCGCGCCCCATGTGGGCGCGTGAATTGAAACGCGCAATCCCGACTACCGGCTCTGGATGGCCACGTCGCGCCCCATGTGGGCGCGTGAATTGAAACAAGTGGGCTCGCAAACTCGGCAAGTAACATCAAGTCGCGCCCCATGTGGGCGCGTGAATTGAAACGGTGGCATCTCGAGGCCTCGCGGTCGGAAGGGTGTCGCGCCCCATGTGGGCGCGTGAATTGAAACTCAAAGTCGGGCCTGCAGCCGCGGGGGGGGCGGCGGCGCGACA